>Ga0074193_1002170_pt1 | contig 19043 bp, 23 predicted proteins | sample EPASupsiteHSE605_FD_64523 | JGI IMG/M metagenome (GOLD analysis project Ga0074193, IMG submission 64523) | Bioremediated contaminated groundwater from EPA Superfund site, New Mexico - Sample HSE6-05 | ecosystem: Environmental > Aquatic > Deep subsurface > Groundwater > Contaminated ... | reverse complement strand
CTCGTCTTTGGGGACATATTCGACATAGTATTTTTTTCCCTCAACCCTGACTTTATCATCATCATCCGAAGTGACGAACTCGTGGGAATCATACTCTCGCTGTGAACTATCGTTTATATAATAGCTCGGCATTCGGGAAAAATAGGGCGCGTCCTTACCATTATCCTGGTTGGCAAAGGCTATGGCAACCGGTAATAAAACTAACATTAGCACCAGCAAAACTTTACGTAAAATCATCATAATTTCTCCTTTCAGCTATTGAAATATTACTATTAATGATTGAGCAACATACCGTCCGGCAAACGCATCAATTCGTAAATTGACCTGCTGATTTTCTTGCCACCGCGTTCAATGAATTCTTCTTTGCCCAATTGCTTCTTACCTATATCAAATCTGCCGGACTCAATTATTTCGTCGCCCTTTTCTTTTCATCATTAACCTCCTCTCAATGTGCCCTTAAACTAAACAGCATTGTCATATTTCGTATTTTTACACATCACCTTGTTTATAATGATTATATACGTTTAGTGAAAAGACAATTTCGCATAAATTGCCCTAGATCATTCTCAAAAATTGCTTTTATCCACATAAAGAAAACCGTCCAACTAAGCATTGAACGGCGCAAAATCATATAGCATTCTAGGGAAAGATTATAGTACTCTGCATTTTTTTGTATTCCGACGGTGATATTCCCACATTGCGCCGGAAAAATGAGGAAAAGTGACCAGGACTTACGAAACCGCATAAATAGGCTACCTCTTCCACAGAATTCGTTCCGTCCCTCAACATTGCTTCAGCCTGCTGTAATCTAATATCCAACAGATATTCATGAGGGGTTTTCCCCGTATCAGCCTTAAACAAGCGGATAAAATAATAAGGGCTCAAATTAATCTCCTGGCAGATATCGTCTATTTTTATGCCCGCACTAAAGTAAGCATGCATATACTCAATAGCCTTGCGTACATAGTTATGCTCTCCGCTGGTTTTCTCGCGGTCTTTGGCAGCGCTGACACCCGTACTGCGTAATAATTGAATGACCATTTGCACACATATACTTTCAATCATCAACGGGCAATTCCCATTATAATCTATCACTTCTTCCTCGAATCTGGCCATTGTCTGCAACACCTGCAGGCAACAGGCATGTTCCAGCTTTTTAATTTTGACATCCCTTTTCCCTGTCACTTGCCAAGCTATTTCCTGAAAAAAATCTTTATTGATGCAAAGAGTCCAGTATTCCCGTGTTGGAGTTATGGTTTTGGTCTGCACCGTTACTTCCGGCTCTATTGTTATCATGCCACCCCTATGGAAGTGGTATTCCCGTTTCCCAACCCATGAAGGCGGCGGAATAGAGGTTGGAAACCAGAAGTGATAGTCTTGCGACTTCAGTACTGCATTGGGAATGTATGTATTAGGCTTAAGCAACAATATCTTCTCATTGGCAAACCTTTTAACATTAGTCTTATAATCAGCCGGAATTTGATCCATAAAATGTCGAAAGACTGTTTCCAACAAACTTCCTCCTCTCGTATACCATAACTAGATACAACCTATATAAGATATATCAAACTTTCCCTTTTTTATTTTTCCTTACAAATATACGAAATTCCTGCTAAGTGAATCTTATTACATCAGGCTACTTCCTTTTTTTAGTTAGACAAAATATTCTATTTTCGTCTGATAATCATACAAAAATCAGCATGCAAAAATTGGATGATTTTGTATAAAAGTGTGGAATGTTATAGTGAAACAATACCTTGTTAATTGCTATAAATGAACGGTTAGTTTATGTTTGGTGCAGTCTTTTTATTTTACTGTGTAATTTTATTAATCTAACCAGACAACAAGATAATATTAATTTTACTTATCTTGATACTGTGGTTGTCGTCTTAATTTTGATTTATTTCCCAGGGACTATATGGGAGAAAAGCATTTTGGCGGGGTGCCTGGCTATCAGTGATGTAGTGATTCTGATACTTTTCAAAACTCCAAAAGATGCTTTATCCTTGGAGGTAATAGTTTTCTCTGATGTCTTAAAAAGAGCGGATGAGGCTATGTACCAAGCTAAAAACAAGGGTCGTAACCGAGTCCAATTCATAAGTAGAGATGTCTGATAGATTCCCATTATAAACACCATCATTATAACTCGTTTTATCATTTCATTATCTCTTCTCCTAAAATTTTATACATGATAGTCAACGACATAGCAATTGCTACAAAGAATTTAATCATTATGCCTAGAAATTGTCCCTTTGCCACTCCCTTTGCAACTTGCCATGCCTTAATTTTATCTTTGCTGTATATGTATTCTACATAATAACTGGTAGCAAATCCACCTAGCATTGCCCCAATTATACTTCCAATAATGGGCAATATGCCAGTACCTACAATTCCACCTACTATCGATCCTACAAAAACAGCAACCATTGTCCACCATGAAGCCCGTTCCTTCTTTACGCTCCTAATACCAGCTAAAAACTCCAGCACTTCACCACTAAGCCACATTCCTGCTAACATGAGCAACCAAGCATAAGTCAAGTGCGAAAAACCTTCCTGCCAGCTACAGATAACGGCCACTAATAATATTAAAAGATTACCAGGCAGCCCAACTAAAGTAAGAGCCATCCCAGTGACAAGCATTATTACCATTATAACGTTTACCATGATGGAAATATATTCCAATGTTTAATTACCCCAACTTTCTCTCAAAAATTTAGCTTGCCCTTTAAAAGCTATCTTCAAGCAATTTTATCTTATATCCCATCATATTACTATATTGATCCTGATAGCAAAGTAATCCTGTACCATTGCAAAATTGCATAGTACAGGATTTTCTAATTAAATATCTGTTTGACTAGCTTCTTCAAAAACTTTACGTACAATGTCCTTAGTAGTGCCACCTTCAAAAGCTTTATGATTTCCTACATAGTAAGTTGGAACATAGTAGTAATCGTATTGCTTTGCAATTGCAGGTGTCTTCTCTTCATCAATGATTTCTACTTTAATGTCTTTATATTTCAGATTTTCTTGCTTTACTTCATCAATCCAATCAATTGCTCTTTTACAATGAGGGCACCAATCTGTTATGAGCACAGTAATATCTTTCATAAATATACCACCTTTCTTATCATTACATTATTAATACTGTTCTCAATTATATTAGAGTCGATTACACTTACCACCGATTCCCTCTCTATCTTTTATCCAATTCAACGCAATGCTCCTAATCGCATCATCCATAGAGCAGCCCCTGGTTCAATTACTTTCCAGTCACCACCATCCAATACCGTTATACGATGATCTTCACCATCATAATCTGTCACTTCCAAAATCCGTAGCTTAGGCTGATCAATTAGCAACTGATAACTCAGCACTGTGGAACTTACGTCATTTTCTTTATTTATTTTCCTGAATATCAACCATCAACAGTTGAGACTTTTCTTTTTCAATACGCATATTGTTTCCTTCTCCTCTTCATCAGCAACCACTAAAAATTTTAGTTTACACTTAATATTTTAACTTAAATTTTAAAATTCCTGATGAGTACGGTGCAACTTCATATTGTTGAAAAATAATAACTACATTTTTCCCTTCTTCTAGGTAGAAATTCGGTTTGTCACCAATTCCTTTAAATGGTTCAAAGATTCTAATATTACGCTCACGAATTTGCTTCTCTATTATTCTGTTTATATTCCCCCTACTCGCACGATCAAAATTAAATCGATCTTCAAAACTGTACCTTTCTCCTGTGCTTAAATCAAATGTATACCCTTCCAGAGAAGATGATCCATGTGCACCACCTGAATAGATATAGTTATTTATACTAAAGCTCAATAAATTACCTTCATTCAAATGGACCTCATATTTCATCTTTGCTGTAGTGGTAAACCCGCTATCTTGATTTCCTTTAATAAACTGATCAACACGTTCCTGAATAACCCCATTGATTTTCTCCTGTGCTACTTTATTAATCATGCCATCAAAATGAGGATATTCAATATCAAATTTTCCTTCTTTATATTCATACTTATAAACAAGCACATTAGATGCTTCAGCCAAAGCAGGATTCAGATAAATCCCAACAAAAAACGTTGAGATTACCAGCATTAGATTAATAAATGTTTTTACTCTCATATATTACACCTTCTCTTATTACTTATTTTTTATAATTAAATTTAATAATATCTTATACAAGAACTGTTTGTCAAAGTCAGAACCACCACTGAAATATAACAAACCACCTATCAACATAAGTCTATGCCACACTTAGCTTGATCATACTCTTACACGAAACCGCTCTCCATTCCGACCCACAACATACATTTTTTTCAAAATCTAAGTTTAGACAAAATCAAAAATTGCGATCCATAAAGTTTCTAGAGATCGCATGAATTGCAGCGAAAACCGCTCCGATAGCATCCCCCATCAAGTCCAGATCCGTATCTAATAAACTAGGCTGGCTTATTGGTATTGGATGTGAAAAGACATCAGTAAGAAATTCTAGTATCTCATAAAATGCTCCAAGGCTAACTCCAAGGGATACAACCAATATAAATTTAACTGATGAATTAACGGGCTGTTTAAGTAATTGAACAACTAAAACATATGCAAATAAGGAAAATGCATAGGTGCCAAATACATGCAATATTTTATCAAATATCGAGGATGTTGTATAAAGGTCTAAATAGTTACCAAAGAAGCCATCAAGTATAAGGGTAAGGATTATCATGAGTCTAACGTAAGTATTCATATAGAATCTGTATCTAGCCTCTAAAAATGCATATATAACCCAAAAGCATGTTGTTGTCATAACGCTCCGAGTATAGCTATATTGACCTTGTCTAGATAACTCAAACATGAGTATAAGTTGAATCACCAAAAAAATTACGGTGATTTTTAGTAACGCCGATTTATCATTAACCATCAATTTCACCTATTATTTTTATTATTTTAAAACGACCTTTTCGTTATCCCTATCTATATATGTTATTATATCCATAAATTATAATTTATTTTATCCGATTAAAACGTTCCATGATGTTCCTCACAATATACAACAATAATAAGTTCCAGAACATACTCATCTTGGAAAAACAGCGGGACAGGTATGACGTTTCGAAACGTCACACCTATCCCGCTGTTTTTCAGGTTCCCAATACGCGGCATCATGATAACAAATCTTTCAAAAGGAGATGTTGATTTTGTATCTCGCTATTTTGCACCATCAGTTGGTAATAATGAAGATCCTGTCACTGGCTCTGCCCATTGTGCACTGGGACCATATTGGCAACAAAATTTAGGAAAATGATTTCTTCCATGTCTAAACTTAACACCGTTCTTCCCACCAACCAAAGGCAATCCTGGCCTGCAGAGTAACATTCTCCCTGCCTGCCAAAAAAACGGCAAAATTTCCTCCCGGAGGAATAATAAACTTCCCGTCTTCCTCTTCAACAATCGTCGTTTGTCCGGGAATCATCCTATCAAAAGCATTTATCCCGCAGTCGGGGACACCGAGAATTTTTTCCGAAAATTTTAATTGCACCTCGGGTGTGGGCTTAGGGCATATTGTCAGGTTAGATGGTGTTACCTTATTTGAAATCGTTCCCGCCCCGGGCAATTGGGAATTAAACCATAATTCTGCCAAAAAATTTTCTTCGGATATGTTAGTAACAGTAATCACATTTACAAATAGCGTTACCCGCGAGTCGCAAGGGTTAAATAATTCGCCCCATGCATTCTTACCATTGCCAAAACATAATAATTTGGTCTGCCCCACAAAATAGTTGCCTTGATGTGATTCATAGAGCGACACGGGTATATTCACTATTTTTTCCAGCATCATCCCATCCCCCTTTATCCTAATCACGGTAAGTGTTGTATTTATACTATATAACTATGAAAGCAGAATTCTACATATGTTAGGGAAAAGGGTTCTGGCGCAAAAAATAGGCCCATGATATAATCTTACCTTTAACTTGAAAATTGAGGTAAAATTGATAGAGCCTATCAAAACTGCCATACACGGTTATTTGCAAGTTCCTACACTTTTTTCAACAGGGACGCCCTTTTAGTCCGAAGTGAATATATTAGCACTATAGAGACTTTAAATGGAGTGATTCGCATGGGATACTATATTAGAGTAGAATCAAACGTGAATATTTATGTAGAAGATATTAACCCAGGGGGCTGTAAGACAATTTTATTTATACACGGTTGGCCTGCAAGCCATAGGATGTTTGAATATCAATTCGACCAGCTTCCTCGAATAGGATATCGCTGTATAGGAATTGACCTTAGAGGATTTGGCAATTCTGATAAGCCCTGGAGTGGCTACGACTATGATCAATCAGCAGATGATATTCGCTGTGTGGTTGAAGCCCTTGATTTACAAGATTTCACACTCGGAGGCCATTCCACAGGTGGAGCAATTGCTATTCGATATATGGCTCGTCATAATGGATATGGGGTATCAAAGCTCGCCCTTTTTGCAGCTGCAGCTCCTAGTCTGATCCAACGTCCATATTTTCCTCATGGTTTAAGGAAAGAGGACGTTGATAAAATCATCCAAGACATATATAATGATCGTCCTAAAATGTTACAGGGATTTGGAGACATGTTCTTTTTCCAGCATGTTACAGAACCTTTCTCAAATTGGTTCTTCCAATTAGGACTACAAGCGGCAGGCTGGTCCACAGCTGCGGTCGCAAGGTCTTGGTTAGACGAAGAAAGATTATTTTCTGATCTTGGGACAATATGCGTTCCTACATTAATTCTTCATGGTATTCATGATAGAGTCTGTCTATTCCCATTGGCTATCGCACAAAATGAAGGGATTAGAAACTCCAAGCTGGTCCCATTCAAATACAGCGGTCACGGATTGTTCTATGACCAACGCGATAAATTCAACAAGGAATTAACACAATTTATTGAGCAATGAATTTATATATAAAGATAGTCAGTAAACGATTTCTACATGACCTTATTGCCTCGCATATAATATAATCCCATATTGGATCGGCTCAAGGTCAAGAGAAGATTATTTTTTTGCATAAAAAAGGGGACGCACGAATTTCTTAGCGCACCTCCTTCAAGTTTATCTAGCAAAGCATTTAGCGATTTCTTTCTTATTTATTTCAGCTTATCGTATTCTTCCTGTGTTACAGGCTCGCACCATTCACTGGAAAGATTCTCTCCTGGAACTTCTATAGCTAGATGTTGGAACGCACTGTCTGGTGCTGCACCATGCCAATGCTTCACTCCTGCTGGAATATTGACTACATCCCCAGGATGAAGCTTCTGTGCCGGTTTGCCCCATTCCTGATAATAGCCGCGGCCTGCTGTCACCAATAGCAGCTGACCGCCGCCTTTCGTTGCATGATGAATATGCCAGTGATTACGGCATCCCGGCTCAAAAGTGACATTTCCAATGATTACCTGTTTTAAGGAAAGCATACTCAAATAGCTCTTTCCATCAAAATACTGTGCATATTTTACATTTTCCTCGCCGATTGGGAATATACTATTTTCTATCAAGTCTTTTAACCCCTTCCCGTTTTCTTTTGCTGCTGTTGGTGCTACATCTTTAGCCCCAAAAGACAATATTTTTGACATGTTCCCTTCAGTAGACTCTACAACTGCCCGCCGCCCCTCCTCAGGTGTTTGTATTGGTTGTGCATGCACGAGAGTTAGTCAGTAGAAGTCCCCCTAAAACTGTCACTACTCATTTCTTAATATTTATCATTTTCACTTGTAATTCGCCTTCCAGCTAAAGGCTATCGCTATGGCTTACTGTTATATGTACGACATTGAGCTAATATTACCGCTCACTTGTTTGTTGCGGATCATCTTGATGTGTGTGACAATATCCCAAAAAGATACGGGCTGCCTTGGAAAGAGCTTGTTGCTTTTTCCATGCAAGAACTGCCCCCACAGCCCCAATTCCCTTTAGCGGTATGAATCGCAAACCTGGCGTCATCTGCTGATGAAAATCATAACAAATTGCCGTCCCCAGCCCGCTCCTCACCATATAAATCGTATTTAACAAAAGATTATATGTCGCAACTTGATGAAGCTTTTCATACGTCCCACCAAACCAACGTTTCAGATGGGATTGTACCAATATACGTTCCGGCAAAATCAAGGGTACTTCCAAAAGATCGTCCGGATGTATATTTTCTTTCTCTGCCAATAGACTACTTTCCTGAACCAGGATACCCCACGATTCCAGTAAAGGCATGCGCAGGACTTCATATTTCATAACATCCACTGGTTCCATTAGCAGCCCAATGTCCAGCAAGCCGTTCTCAATTTGTTCTTGGACAACATCTGCCGTCTTACTTTGCACCTGAAACGTAATCAATGGATACTGTCTATGGAATTCCGCCATCCAAGCAGCCAGCACTTCCATATTCTGTGTATCGCCACAGCCGATACTGATTTTACCAGCCAGGGTCCTACTGCCAACAAATTCCTGCTTTGTTTTTTCTGCCAGCTCCAGGAGATCCTGTGCATAACGGCGCAACATCAGTCCATCCTCTGTTAATCTGACATAATGGCTATGTCTTTCCAAAAGCTTAACATTTAGTTCCTCCTCTAAGCCACGAATCTGCCGTGACAATGTTGGCTGCGTCATATGTAGCAAATTAGCCGCCTTGGTAATGTTCTCTTCTCTGGCTACTGTCAAAAAATAATTCAAAACGCGAAGTTCCAAGACCATTCACCTCCTCGATTTCGTTACCATGCTTTCGCATCATCCAAGTCTTTTTTGCATTTCATATTTCAAATAATCTATACGGGATATGATCTGCTCTTTCTTATGAATTTCTTCCAGCATACTATTTCTCTTTTCGTTTAGCAAATCCATGCAATGACAGTACTTACCGTCCTTTTTCATTTTCATGTAACACATAATCTCGTCCCATGGAAATCCGAAATCTAAGAAGCTCATAATAAAGCCTAGTTCTTCAAGTGCAGAATCATCATATACGGCTACTGTCCCTTCTACCTGAACTTTAGCGATTGAGCTGCTTTCGTATTTCATAAGCACCTCAAACGGAATACAATACCTTTGATGGACTGCTTCCCGATTCATGATTACACCACCTTTATTTTATAATGTGTCAAAGATTTGCACCAATTTTATATGCCTGATCCCCAAATTCAGATTTTTCTACCAAGGAACGAGCACCGCAGCCAATGCCTAGGACTTTCCCGACATCATTCCATTCCATATATCGCACTAGGGTATTATAATGTTCAACCAACGCACTCATTGTCCAGTCGGCACTATTATACGCCGTTGCCATCAATACCGATTTTTTCCCGTGAAGTTTACCAGTACGAGAATAAAAGCGATCTACAATCGTTTTGAGTTGCGCAGACATTCCATAATAATAAAGAGGTGTGACTAACACCAGTAAATCTGCCTCCAGCATTTTCGGCATAAGCTTCTGTTCAATAGCATCCTGCCATACGCAAGGCCCATCCATATGACACTTGTCACAAGCACTGCAAGGATGTGTGTTCTCATTCGTTGCATCAAAAGTGAATACCTCATGCCCTGCACTTTCTGCCCCTTCCGTGAACCGCCCAGATAGATAAATCGATGTAGATTCATTTTTCGGATGCGGACTACTATTAATAACTACAATTTTCATGCTTTTACCTCCTGATATGCTTCCCTTTTTCGGGATTTTGCTTTCGTTCTCCTTATCTCCAGCCAGTGCAGACAATCCACAGCCGCTTAAAAAAAGCGTCAATGTACCTATGCCGCTAACTTTCAGAAACTCGCGTCTATCCATACAAACCTCCCATTTACTCCTGATTCTGTTCTCCTCTACTTTTCCTGCAAGCTCTGCTCAACCATTTCCTGTGACATGCGTACATAATCTTCCGGAGATACATCATTTTGTTTGAGCATGCAGGCCATGCACATCCAGGAATAAACAAAACCAACGAATGCTACTGCCACGAAAAGACCGCTTAATTTCTTTTTCATCTCCATCACCCAATTCATTTACCGGATTGAACCTGATGGCTTGAAAACCACTGTTCCAGTTCCTGTTTTGATGTACTTTGCGCGAAACGTTTGCCATCCACCCAGTTTGCGGAAGCAGAGCACAGAGTATGAAGTGCATCTGCACTAGAACCTATCTCACTGCTGGCTGATGTGCAAATCGGTATAATTTTCTTACCCGAAAAATTATAGTTCTCCAAGAAGGTATTGATAATACGCGGAGCCTGTCCCCACCAAATTGGATACGCAATTACGATTGTGTCATATTTTGCAAAAGAAGACACCTTCCCATTGATAGCTGGGCGTGCGCTGTTATTTTTCTGTTCCATGGTAGCGCGTGTAGATTCATCATTATAGTTTAGATCCTCACTGGTATATTTTTTCTCTGGTACAATTTCATAAAGATCTGCTTTGAGAACATCCGCTGCATTCTCTGCCAATGCTTTCGTATTGCCCGTATTGGAGAAATATGCGACCAGAATTTTACTGTTCCCATCTAGCTTCTTCGCTGTCGTCCCAGATGCAGGCTTATCCGTCGCCACTCCACTTTTTGCCGATTGCGAAGACGTTGCTGCCTTGGTACTACCACATGCAGTAAACGTCATAATGATGCATACGGATAAGAAGAGTGTCATCATTTTTTTCATGTCAAAAGCCCCTTTCTTTACTATAAAACTCACTTTCAAATTCATTATCCACGTATTTTTTGCGAGAATTCCTTGTACTTTTTTGAATCGTAAAACTCACTACAGCATACATACCAATGATACTCAAAAGCATCAACATGAATATCCCAAAAGGAGCCTGCTTTGCTGCCGTAACAAAGAGATGCTTCAGTCGTAGCCGATCGCCAATCTGATGCATAAATGAAGCATAAATGCCACCAGCAATAAAGAAAAGCACCATAAAGTAGCATCCACCCCGGTATGTTAGCGATTGCAGATTCCAACAACGCCAATTCGTAAAACGATGCCATAAAGACGCCCAATGCAACCCCAGATGAAGCCCAAGCAAAATGAGCAGCAAATAAGGCAAAGAAACATGAAGCTGATGGACCATCATATTTCTCTGTAAATATACTCCAAAAACACTTTTGAACAAATGATTGGAAATCATCATACCGGTCGCCATGATAATCACCACATCGACGATCAGCAACCAATTAATCATCACCGACAGACTTTGTCTGAAATTCCATTTTCCTCTAAACAGCGAGGAAAACCATAGACGATTCCAGATGAGATGAAAAACTGCTGCTGCTAGCATAAAGACACCTAACACCTCATGCAATATCTTAGGCAAAAATTGAAAACTCATTGTCAAAAGGAACAACACCAACAAAACAAAGTCTAGGAAAATCCGTTTCATATACAATTATCCATCCTTTCCTAATAATAGTGACCTATAGGAAGGATCTCCACTTTATTTTTCTTCATAGACCTCTTTTGCCATACGAAATGCTGCCCAAGCCTTCGGCCAACCTGCATAAAATCCAAGTTGCGTAATCATCTCTACCATTTCATCTTTTGTCACGCCATGCTTTTTTGCTGTCTGGATATGATATTTCAATGAACTGTCTGTGACACCGCCTCCTACTAATGCGGATATTGTAACCAAACTGCGATCATGAAGCGAGAGTTTGTCATTGCGTGACCAAACTTCACCAAACAGGATATCATCATTATATCGTGCAAAATCTGGAGCAAACTCTCCTAATACATCGTGTCCTGCTGTCTGTACAATCTTCTTAGCTACTGGTTTTATTATTTGCTTTTCGTTGTTTTCCATATTCGCCGCCTCCACGCTCAAAAAATTTGTCATTATAATCCCTGCTACCAGACTTGAAGCAATTAATTTTTTCCATATCATTGCAAATATCTCCTCAAGTAAGAGATGAATTAATCTCATCTCTTGTTTTATTGTAGGATGTAAGAACAAATTAATCCAATGCTTAAAAATATGTATCAGCAATGCTTAAAAAGTATCTCAAACTCTTGTTTCAACAAATTCTTGATATCCTTTACAATCCGCTATTCCTTAGGAATCCAGGAATTAATATTTTTTCTCTTGATTACATACTTTAAATAGTGAGAAAAAAACGCAACCAAAACCATAATCTCGCAAGATTATTAGTTTCAGTCACGTTTTTAGGGGTTTTTAGGGATGATCTACAAATTTCTTGATATTGCAAAAAATCAACTAAAGTTGCAAGGAACCTAATGGACGCTTACGATCATTGGCATAAAAAATCTTCCTTTCTGACTATAATAATGTTATTACTATTAAAGTCAGAAAGGAAGATCCTTCAAACTTAGTTACACAAAATTTTCTACACTCGCCTTTATGTTTTACCTACCTTCCTCTTACCTTAATTATTTTCCAATTTGAACATATCCGCAATTTTCCGAGAGGCTTTCGCCATTTCATCCATTGCACTATTAAGTTCTTCTGTAGACACTGCTTGTGTTTCAGCAACCGAACAAGACTCATTTACAGCAGACTCGATATATGATATTGACTTTCGAATTTCCCCTAATGTTTCCATAACTTGTTTTGCTGATTCGCTACTTAGTTGCGCCAGTTTTCTCATTTCTTCAGCAACCACCGCAAAACCACGGCCCTGCTCCCCCGCCCGTGCTGCTTCGATTGCCGCATTCAATCCTAACAAATTAGATTGAGACGCTATATTCTGAATAGCTGCCATGATTGAATCCGTATCTTTCAACTGTATATCCGTTTTCTTTGTTATTGCCACAACATTGTTGATCGTATTCACCAATTTTTGTGATCCTGATGCAATTTCATCTACTCCAATATTCGATTGTTCTAAAGAATCCACCAAGCTATCTGTGGCTTCTTTAATAGCAGCTTCATGCTCTAAGCTTTTAGCTATCCCAATAGCACCAAAAACTTCTCCTTGATCATCAATAAGCGGATAACAGATCGCCTTAAAAGTTATGTCCAATATTTCTTTAGGAACCACTGCAGAAATGATTTGTCTTGATTTCATTGCTCGTAAAAAAGGATCATCTTCATGAATTTTATCACCAATTCTCAAATCTAAAGGAATTTTTTCGTTAGGAAAATACGATATAAAATGTGTTCTATCAGTAATCGAAACTGCAATGGCTTGTTGCAATTCTTCTGCCATATTCGCCAAAAGATGACTAGAGTTTACCGCTTTTTCTACTGCGACTCCCTCATCAATAGCAATTTGGGAAGTAGTGTCCATAACAGAAGAAACTATTTTAGATTTTTCAGCAACTTAAATACCTATTGCTAAATCCAATACATTCCCGCGCATAGCAAATTTAGTAAAGTCCTTGAAGATTTATTATACCTCCATCATATTTTATTACAACCATTTCTTTTGAATGGGCCATCAATGCCACTTCGCAGAAGCGTCGTCCTTGCGCTGAGTATTAGAGGCGTTTGGCTACTTTGCCCCAGGCCTCTTTGTCGAGGAAACTACCAGGCACGTTGCTTTCCATTTCTTCAAATAGGCTTAAAGGCATACTAAACGAGAGCAAATCCGCATCAATAACAGGACGAGCAGAAATATCAATCATTCCTACTATTGCACTAGGTTTCTCTTTGGATACTTCACCCCAAGGCAGTAAACAGATTGATTGGCAACCTGCTGCAAATGGAATTTTAACGCTACTTTCTGACCGGTCATAATTAGCCAATACCACCAAGGCAGATAACTGATCAGGGTTCACGTAAAATACAATAACCTCAGGTTTTTCCTTGCTTTCGTCTACTTCTGCCAGCGGCTTAAATACTACATACTGCTCAGGTATATCAGTTATCGGTAGATTATCTACAAAGCTTTGAGCCATTGCTGGCGTCTTCTTATAGGCCTCGCCGGGTGGAAATCCCTCCCCGCTTCCTGTGGAAAGGAAATTAGTAAAACCCCCTGGAAAACCATTATAAAAATTACCTAACCCTAGTCCAACTCCGCCACCTAGACACCCAAAAGTCTTACGGCTAAACGCAACTGTCCTGCCTTTAGTGCTTGCTGTAAGCATTGCTGCTACGCAGCCCCATTTTTGTTCGGAAAATTCAAGTGGTTTCTCAGGTTTTTCGTTAGTGAATAAAACGGCAACAGGTGAGTAACGGAGTTTCAATCTACTTGCGAGCTCACTTTTCATAGTCATTTCCTCCTTACTATTCGTGATCCTTCGTAGAGCTTATCTTACTTTTTTAGACTAAGTCTAGTAGAACATAAAAGACACATATCAAATGATCAAAAAGCCAGCAACCCCTTTAAAATCAGCCTATCTACACTCTATCAACGCAACCGATTTCACATGTGTTGTGATAGAAAAACGATACTGATACGCAGAACAGGCATTTTACATGAATGTTTTCGACACCCCTATTGGGGGGCTTACTAGGAAAGATTGTTGTGTATCGGTTTATATTACGAGATTAAACCTTTACGCAAAATCATCATGTTATCGGTCGTGGTGTTCTACTCAGCAGTATCATAAGTCATTGGTGTGATTCTTACATAAGAACCAGATTTTAGATAGTACCACCAAGTTGTCTTATTGTTTGGCTTTTTCGATATTGGCGAGTGCAGAAAGGGCGATCATTCACTTATCTTATTTTGGTTGAGTACATATTCTACTTATCGATGTTATTGAAAAACAAGCTATCTAATCACTTTTTTGCTGAAACTAAGAAAACAGTAAAAGAACGAGTTTCACCATCAGCTCCAGTTTTAGTTACTGTAGCTGCCGTCTTGTGCTTAATACCGCAAAAACCTATTTCTGTTAATAAAGCGACTAATTTCTGACGTTCAAAACCAAAATGGAATATCCCCATATTATCATCGTGAAACTGTCCATTATCAGAATCAAGATCCGCAATACATAACATCCCACCTGATGCAGTTACATCATATAGTTGTTCTAGTAGCAACCTAATATCTTTTACATGATGAAAGGCCATGCTACTCATCACTAGTTGGTAACTTCCAGTTATCCGATCACCATTTTCAACATTTAGGCACTTTCCCGAAACACAGTTCAGACCAAGTGCTGTAGCCTTATTCTCAAATATCTCAATCATTTTATGTGAACTATCAATACCAGTAACACTTCGGGCATTAGGCTGTAGATAAAATGTCAGCAGCCCAGTACCACACCCAAAATCTAAAACATTTTGCGTGCCATCAAGGTCCATTTCAGCAAAGATACTATTTGCAATATCAGAAGCGAGCTTGAGCCTGGTAGTGTTTTCATCCCATAGCGCCGCTTCTTTATCAAAATCCCGTCTTACTATACTCACTCTTATCACCTTCACTTATTTTCTTTTATTTTAAATAATACAATTTTCATCTTATATTCCATTTATATTCCATACAAATGCACGAATCCCTCTCTATTCCGTGTATTTAATAAACAATCCACCTCACTCAATTAAGAGTAAGGTGGATTAGATGATTTTAGTAATACTTTGTAGTTAATAATAAAGATCCGATCACTGGTTCTGCCCATTGTGCACTGGGATCATATTGGCAACAAAATTTAGTAAAAACTCATTAAATAATCTTGTGCACTTACCCTACAGCAAATCTAATATGACCTGTACCATTTTTATAATAGTAGTTAATAGAAGTAAAATCCTCTTTAATCCATTGGTTCTGGAATACAGTAAAGCCGCCGCTGGAATCAACGATTTTTATATCCCATCTATGTATACTATTATCTAAATTGAAAATAACCTTTCTTTGTTTTCCACTACGCAACTCTGTCCCTCCAAGAACTTCTTGCCACTCCTCAGAGTTAGCTGGACAGACAAACAGAGCCGTTATATGGTATGGAGAATTATTGACAACATCCAACTTCACTATTGACTGCGTATTAATCATCTTCAAAGCATTAACGATCATATCCACTTTTGCAATAGGAACACTTATTAGCCTTTCATAAAGATAATCCTTGGATAATTGATTGTTGCTATCATAGTCTTTGCGTTCTGTACAAATACAAATACCCTCATCTACTTTTACTAAATATCTAAAAATAGTATGATCAGGGTTCCCCTCGCCCTTAACTGTTGGTACAAACAATATGTCCAATACTAATTCGTTATCATGACTACCAATGCTATAGGTACCATCAAAATAATACTTGCCAACAGGTGCCTCACTTATTTGCCTTAGCTCCCCCGCCCATGCCCCACTACAGACTATAAGCATAATAGACACCATCATTATAACTCGTTTTATCATTTCATTACCTCTTCTCCTAAAAGTTTATACATGATAGTCACCGACATAGTAATTGCTACAAAGAATTTAATCATCATACCTAAAATTTGTCCTTTTGCCACTCCTTTTGCCACTTGCCATGCCTTAATCTTATCTTTGCTGTATATGTATTCTATATAATAACTGGTAGCAAACCCACCTAACATTGCCCCAATTATGCTTCCAATAATGGGAAGTATGCCAGTACCTATAATTCCACCCGCTATCGATCCTACAAAGGCAGCAACCATTGCCCACCATGAAGCCCGTTCCTTTTTCACGCTCCTAATACCAGCTAAAAACTCCAGCAATTCACCACTAAGCCACATTCCTGCCAACGTGAGCAACCAAGCGTAGGTCAAGTGCGAAAAACCTTCCTGCCAGCCACAGACAACGGCCACTAATAATATTAAAAAATTACCGGGCAGCCCGACTAAAGTAAGAGCCATCCCTGTGCCAAGCATTACTACCATTATAACGTTTATTATGATGGAAATATACTCCAAAGTTTAATTACACCCACTTTCTCTCAAAACTTTAGCTTGCCCTTTAAAAGCTATCTTCAAGCAAATTTATCTTATATCTTATTATTTTACCATATTGATCCTGATACCACGCCTTATCCAACGCGGAATCGAATTTTTCAAAAATCACCTGTTACATACAACAATGGGCATGCATACCCCCTTGATAGGGGACACGCATGCCCATATCTTTTTAAGCATCTTATTTGTCGGCTAGTGCCTTGATAACTGCCTTTGGCATACTATCGCTAGATTGAGGATTTTGTCGGGTAATCAGATTGCCTGTTAACTAGCGAATAAAATTAGTGTATACTTTGTTTTCCGCTTCCGGCGCTTTACCGACTTCTTTGCCAGCTTCCAACGACCTCATGAGCCAAGCCATATTTTTCCCAAGCACTCGCATAATTTGTTTTCCTTCTTCATCTTGTGCAACTTCTCCCGGAGCTGTGCCATGTATGACATTCCAATAATTCGAACTCGGCATCATCATTTCAGCATAATTAATATAGCTATTGAGTTGCTGTACGGTCGACAGACCACCAGAACGACGAACAGCGGCAAGAGCCGCCCCTACTTTATGGCGGAAAAACCCGCTGCTGCCCACATAAAACGCTCTATCTAAGAAAACCTTCAGAACGCCGCCTACGCCGGAAAAATGCACCGGTGAAGCTAAGATGACTCCATCTGCTGCTATTATTTTTTGTATCCAATCATTTACTTCATCATCAGCAATGATACATTTGTCACTACCGTTTTTAACACAGGCATTACAGCCCATACAACCTTTTAGGCGTTTATCGCCTACATGCACAATTTCAACTTCTATACCTTCTTTTTCAAGTTCCTCAGCAACCATTTTTATGGCATGGTATGTATTTCCCGCTTTTTTAGGACTTCCGTTAAATGCAACTACTTTCACAACATAACCCTCCCTGAATCATTCTAAAGACTTTACTTAGTTAACCATTAGATAGGGCGTTCTTTTCTAAGAGGCCACCCGTAAACTGCGCAATGAGTAGCAAACTCGCAACTGCGGTTATCCAGAATTGTTTAATTTACCAAATTAGAAATACTTATATATTATTTATGTTTATCAGAGATTAAAGAACCGCCAACACCGATGTTATCCAGTTCGTTTTCTTTCCAAGTTTGCTGCTCGAAAGCTTTGCATATTTATTGAAAACCAAAGATTTCTGACTCGAAAATATATTTTCCTACTCCAAGAATACATATGAATGCCCAATTTTACAAGTATGCACTTTTAAGTCTTATAGTATACATTTGCATACCACTTCTCCAATAAAGAAACGACCTTAGTCCGAGGCAAGCCACATTGATGGCATTTATTTAGGTCAATCGAAATCTTAAAGAAAGAAAATCGTTCAGTAGCATCTAGTTAAAACCAATATACTTTCTGTTACGGAAGCGCTTTCCATGCTATAATAATACACACTAACATCATTACTAACAAGTACGCACTTTTTTGTGGTATAGTATCATTTTTTATACTATTGCTTTTAAAATTCATCTTTAGATAAGGAGCGATTGCACTTTGCTTAAATTTCGCAATACTGAATATCACTGTCCCATGGAATTAACCATGGATTTAATCGGCGGCAAATGGAAATCATTGGTCCTCTGGCATTTAGGAGAAAATGTGTTACGCTTTAGCCAATTAAAAAGAGCTTTGCCCAAAATAACACAAAAAATGCTGACGCAGCAACTCCGGGAGTTAGAACAAGACGGTCTAGTCAAACGGTTTATTTATGCGCAGGTGCCGCCAAAAGTGGAATACTCTCTCACCGATTCCGGCCAGACACTTCTGCCTATTCTAAGAACGATGCACCAATGGGGAATTGACTATGCCGGCCAGCCGACAGAGATTGAACAATGCGCCGTAGTGACGGATATTACAAAATAGCAAAAAAAAGCGCAACCAATACCATCAATCCTTTCAGATTCATAGTTTCAGTCACGTCTTTTAGGGATGATCTACAAATTTCTTGAATTAAATAACTCTTGGCTTTCAAGTTTTTATAGAAAGGCATATAATTTTGCATTACAAATTGGGCAGAAATCTGTTTTGCTGCCGCTTTTTTTTGATAAATGCTTTTAGGTCGAGTAGAAGCGCACCTCACGGTGCGACAACCCTCACAGAACCGTACGTGCCCTATTAAGGCATACGGCTCTTCATAGCAGCATTCGCTTACTTAGCTATACATATTCACGTAAATTCTTGCCT
>Ga0074193_1002169_pt1 | contig 19056 bp, 19 predicted proteins | sample EPASupsiteHSE605_FD_64523 | JGI IMG/M metagenome (GOLD analysis project Ga0074193, IMG submission 64523) | Bioremediated contaminated groundwater from EPA Superfund site, New Mexico - Sample HSE6-05 | ecosystem: Environmental > Aquatic > Deep subsurface > Groundwater > Contaminated ... | reverse complement strand
AAACGCTGAGAAGAAGCGCCGCGGGAACGAAAAACGCGGTGCCTTTTATCCATGACTTTTCGGTTTCCGTCATCTCGCCGTATCCGGCTTTCAGGACGGAGGCGATTTTTCTGTAAAGCGCATTTTCGGGAAGCTCGGCGGCTTCAGCAACAAACTGTCCGTCCGTGCAGACGCTTCCGGCCGGCAAATAATCGCCTTTACCGAGAAGCACATCCTCGCCGCTGCTCGTAATAAAGCTCAAATCTGCCGTTCCCGAACCTTCCTTAATTACGCAGTCTACGGGTACGGTTATTCCCTCGAATATCACGAGTTGGCTGCCGACAGGGTACGTTTCCTTTGCGCTCTGCCCCTTTTTGTCGGTATCTGCGCCCTTTAGCATCTTTCTGTCCGGCTCAATTACCTCGCAAATGGTCTTATAGGTTTTGGACAGCGCGTAATTGCGTATGATATAGGAAATCTGGAGCAGCAGAAGCGCAATGACACCTTCAGTTCCGCGCCCTATGGCGAAAGAGAGAGCCACGGCAATCGTTACGGTCAGGTTTTCGCTCGAAAATCTTCGCTTGCTGATGATGTCGCGTACAGCGCCTACCACAATGTCGTAGCCTGAAATAAGCGCCGCGGCAATCGGCAGAGCAAAGCCTATATTATCCGGCAGCTTCACGTAGAAGTATACGCCTAGTGAAGCAACGGAAAGCAGAATGCGAAGTATCAGAAGTATGCCCGGTTTTGAATAGCTGTCTCCCGAGGAGGGGTAAATTCGCTCTAAAGTGCCTGGTTTCATTGCCAACCTCCCGAACCGTATTATTTATTCGGGTAAAGCCCGAACTTATCGCTTTTTAGGCTTTGCCGTCGCTTCCCAGAACATTGACTATCTTGTCTTTGACAAGCTCATGTATATAGTCTCTCGCCGGAGACAGATATTTTCTGGGATCAAAGGCGTCCGGGTTCTTCGCCATAGTCTCGCGTATTCCCGCCGTCATTGCCAGCCTCAGGTCAGAGTCGATGTTGATTTTGCATACAGCCATTTTTGCGGCTTCACGGAGCATCTGCTCAGGAATACCGATAGCGTCCTTAAGCTGTCCGCCGTTTGCGTTTATGATTTCGACATATTTCGGGATAACGGAGGAAGCGCCGTGCAAAACTATGGGGAAGCCGGGAAGTCTTTTTTCGACTTCGGCCAGAATGTCGAAGCGAAGCTGGGGATTTGTGCCGGGCTTAAACTTGAAAGCGCCGTGGCTGGTGCCGATGGCGATTGCAAGAGAATCGCAGCCGGTACGCGTAACAAATTCCTCGACCTCGTCGGGCTGCGTGTAGGAGCTGTCCTCGGCCTTTACGCTGACGGCATCCTCAACACCCGCAAGCCTTCCGAGTTCTGCTTCTACCGTTACGTCTCTGTCGTGAGCATACTCAACGACTTTCTTTGTGAGTGCGACGTTTTCCTCGAAGCTCAGGTGTGAGCCGTCTATCATTACGGAGGTGAAGCCGCCGTCAATGCAGGACTTGCAAAGCTCAAAGCTGTCGCCGTGGTCGAGATGCAGGCATATGGGAAGCTTTGTATCCTCCACCGCCGCTTCAACCAGTTTTATAAGGTAGACATGCTTCGCGTATTTTCTGGCGCCCGCCGACACCTGCAGTATCAGCGGAGAGCGAACCTCCGCAGCCGCTTCGGTGATGCCCTGTATGATCTCCATATTGTTAACGTTAAACGCTCCAATAGCATAATGGCCCTCGTATGCTTTTTTGAACATTTCTTTTGATGTTACGATCGGCATATAACTCAACTCCTAACCAATAATAAAATTTTTAACTTTTTTTGCCTATATCTTTATTTTACTCCAAAAATATGTTATCATCAACATGTTAGGGACATTTCGTACAAAATATTTTTTTCATTTCTAAATATGGAGGCTAATTGTGGAAAAAGAACTAAAGGGATCCTGCATAATCGGACAGTCAGGCGGTCCCACGGCCGTTATTAACGCCAGCGCCTACGGCGTGATACGCACAGCGCTGGATACCAACTGCATAACAAAGGTCTACGGGGCGGCTCACGGCATCAAAGGTGTGCTGGACGACAGGCTCTTTATCATGGACGAAGAAGACCCCTGCGAGCTTGAGCTTTTGAAAAATACCCCGTCCTCGGAGCTCGGTTCCGTAAGATATAAGATTGCCGACCCCGAAAAGGACGACAGGGACTATAAGCGTATCCTCGAAATATTCAAAAAATATGATGTCCGCTACTTTTTCTATAACGGCGGAAATGATTCGATGGACACCTGCGAGAAAATCAGCCGCTACATGGACAGCGTCGGCTACGAATGCCGCGTTATGGGCGTTCCCAAAACTATTGACAACGACCTGTTTGGAACGGACCACTGCCCCGGCTTCGGAAGCGCCGCGAAGTACATTGCGACCTCCTGCATGGAGGTTTCAAAGGACGCGAGAGTCTACGATACCGGAATGATTACCGTCATAGAGATTATGGGGCGTCACGCCGGCTGGCTTGCGGCAAGCGCCGCTCTGGCAAGTTACTGCGGCTCCGGCCCCGATCTTATTTATCTGCCAGAAGTCGATTTTGACTATGAGAAATTCTGTACGGAAGTCGCCGCTATCTATGAAAAGCAGGGAAACGTGCTCATTGCGGTTTCCGAAGGCATACATGACGCCGACGGCAGGTTTATCTCTGAATACGGCTCCGGCGCGGCGCAGGCGAAGGACGCTTTCGGTCATTCCCAGCTCGGCGGCCTTGCCGTTCAGCTTGCGGACGAACTGAAGAAAAGAACCGGTGCCAAGGTTCGCGGTATCGAGCTAAGCCTTTTGCAGCGCTGCGGAGCTCATCTTGCGTCCAAGACAGACGTTGACGAGGCGGTTCTGGCGGGAAAAACTGCCGTTGATGCGGCCGTAAGCGGCGAAAGCGGCAAAATGGTCGCCTTCGAGCGCGAATATATCGACGGGAAATACGTCTGCAAAACGAAGCTTCTGCCGCTTGACAGCGTTGCAAACTACGAAAAAAAGGTTCCTCTCGAGTGGATTACCGGTAACGGCAGCAACGTGACGCAGGAATTCATCGACTACGCCCTACCTCTGATACAGGGAGAACCCGAGCGCGCCGTTGAAAACTCGCTGCCGCGCTACGCAAGGCTCAAAAAGGTTTTTGCGAAGTAGAAACTGCCGTCGAAAAACCGCTATAACACATTTTTTCAAAAAAGAGCTTTCGGCAAACGCGCTGAAAGCTCTTTTGATCTATCTATTGTTTTGGTCAAAAGCGTCTCTTGCGTCCCGTATGTCCGCCGCAATCTGAGCGCTCAATTCTGCGGCGTTTTCAAACTTCTTTTCGCTGCGAAGATATTTATAGAACTCTACAAAAACATACTGCCCGTAGAGATTACCTTCAAAATCAAAGATATAGGTTTCGACTGAGACTCTTCCGCTCTCTCCGAAAGTCGGACGCACTCCGATATTGGTTACGGCCGGCATTTCGACGTCGTCAAGAATAACCTTAGTGGCGTATACGCCTTTTGCCGGCATAATAAGACTCTCGTCATCGCCTTCAAGGTTGATTGTCGGAGTTCCGAGCTTTCTTCCGACCTTACGCCCGTCTTTCACGGTTCCTGCAAAAACATAGGGGTGACCCAGAAAATAGTTTGCCTTTTCGATTTTGCCGGAGCAGATGAGCTCGCGAATATATGTTGAACTTACCGTGATCCCGTCCAGCGTAAACTTTGGGATGACGTCGCAGCCTATTCCGATTTTTTCACAGTAATCCGATATTCTCTGCGGATTGCCCTCGCCCCTGTAGCCGCAGTGAAAGTCGTGTCCGATGACAAGATGCACGGCGTAGTACTTCTCGAGGAGCGAATCGATGAAGTCCTGCCACGGGGTTTCCATGGTCTTTTTATCAAAATGGTATATAATTACATTATCTACCCCGAATAATCGCCTGATGATGTTAACGCGGGTTCTGACGCTTCCTATGAGTGGAACACTGTGTCCCGTAATAACGGCTTCGGGACTGACGTCAAAAGAAAGCACTGCGGGTGAAGCGCCCTGCTCTTGCGCGCGTAGCTTTGCCATTTTTATAAGCTCTGCGTGGCCTCTGTGTACGCCGTCAAAAAAGCCGAGCGCGATAACGGTCTTGTTCTCTGAGTTTGCTGACATTATAACCTCCGGATGCCGAAAACTGTTTCTTTCCGGCGCGTGACCTCTATTATGGTTAAGAACTATACCTCGTAAAAGCTCTTAACCGTGCTCATTATGCCGTTTTCGACATTCCCGAGCATTAAAAAATCGCCTTTGCTGTCATATACCCGATACCTGCCGTCCCGAGCTTCCGCTTCAAAGCTGTTTCCGCAGAGGCAGCGCCTAAGCTGCGGTTCCGATAATACAAAACGAGGAAATTCCCCGAAAAGTATATCAATGGGCTTAATCAGCTTTTCAAGGGTTCCTTCCTCGGCGTGCTTTTCTATTTCACCGATAGTATGCGCTTCGCTGACGGAAAAGTTCCCCGCCGCTGTGCGGCGAAGCGAAGAAAGCGCAGCTCCCGTTCCTAGCTTTTCACCGATGTCGTTCACCAGTGTTCGGATATAGGTGCCTTTTGAGCAGATGGCGCGGAGGATGAAATCTCCGTCTTTCACGCCTATAAGCTCGAGCTTTTTTATCGTAACGCGGCGGCTGTCTCTTTCGATTTCCACCCCGCGTCTTGCAAGCTCGTATAGCTTTTTTCCTCCCACCTTTACGGCAGAATACATCGGAGGCGTCTGCAGAAGCTCTCCTGTAAATTCGGGAAGAACCGCCAGAAGCTCTCCCTCCGAAACGTGTTTGTCGGAGGTACTGACGACCTTTCCCGTAATGTCCTGCGTATCGGTGGAAATACCGGTGCGCAGACCTGCGATATATTCCTTTTCATGGCTTTCCGCAAACTCGACGGCTCTCGTGGCTCTTCCGACGAAAACGACGAGCAGCCCCGTCGCCATAGGGTCGAGCGTTCCGGAGTGTCCGATGCGGCGCTCCCGCAGTATACCGCGCAGCTTTGCAACTACGTCGTGGCTTGTAAAATCCTCGGGCTTGTCAACTAGGAGAATGCCGTTCATTTGTATTCTCCGCCGATAATATCCGCAAGAATTTCCGCGGCCTGCGAACAGCCATTGCACATCGTACAGCCCGCAGCCATTTTGTGACCGCCGCCTCCGAAGCGCGCACAGACCTCGTTCGCGTCAACAACGCCGTTGGTGCGGAGCGAAACCTTGCTGCTGTTTTCGTCAATTTCCTTGATTGTCACGCTTGTGAAAGCGCCCTCGACCCTTCCGGGCAGAGCCGCGATGTCCTGACAGTCGATTTCCTTTGCTCCCGCCTTGTCGAGCATTTCCTTCGTAATGACGGAAATGACCGTTTTTCCTTCGTGAAAGTAACGGAAAGAAGCAAAAATCAGCGATTCAAGCTTAAGTCTCGCTTTGGAGCTGGTTCTGAAAAGTATCTTGTTCAAATATGCGTTTCTTGCTCCCGCAAAGCAAAGCTCTGATGCCGAGCGGAGGGTCTCCCCTGTCGTATTGCCGTAAACAAAGCAGCCCGTATCGGTGGACACCGCAATGTACAGAAGGTCGGAAACCTCCGGGTCAAGTCCGCATAGCTCTTTTACGAGCTCCATAACAACCTCGCCGCAGGATGCCTTATTTGCCCATAAAAGCGTATCTTTTGCGAAAAAGGAGTTTGAGGGATGGTGGTCGACGCAGAGATCCGCGCTTCCCGTGAAGCCCTCTGGGAAAAGACCCTCATCCGCCATATCCACGCATACGGTGAACCCAGGTTCAAAGCTCCCGGGCGCAATATAAGGCGCTGCTATCCAGAGATAGCTGTCGGCAAACTGCGGGTTGTTGTAAAGATAAGCGGTCTTTCCGATTTTGCGGAGCGCATAGCAAAGCGCGGAGGCACTTCCGATTGTGTCGCCATCCGGCCTGACGTGGGTTACTATATTGAAATTGTCATTATCACGGAGGAGCTTAAGCGTTTCTTCAATCGTCATTTTTCTGTTCCTCCGGTACCTCTGCATTCAGAAAACCGGGTCTTGAGATGATCTCGTTGATATGAGCGCCGTGCTCGATTGAGGTATCAAGCTCGAATATAAGCTCGGGCGTGTACCTTATGCTCATTTTACGCGAAAGCTCGCGCCTGAGCCAACCGGAAGCCGACTTCAGACCCTTGAAAAACTCTTTTTCGTTTGAAAGTCCGAATACGCTGAGGAAAACCTTGCAGTAGCGCAGATCGCCGGTCGTTTCGGTCCTTGTGACGCTTATCATCCCCTGATTGACCCGTGGGTCCTTAATTGAACGCAGAAGCTCGCTCAGAACGATCTGGATGTCGTCGTTTGTTCTGTCCAGCCTGTAACCCGCCATAGTTTCACCTCATTTCAGACATTAAATCTCCCTGCATCGCCGTCAGTCTACGACGCGCTCCATGATGTAAGACTCGATGATGTCGCCTTCTCTGACGTCGCCGAACTTTTCGATGCTTATGCCGCATTCGTAGTTCGTTGCGACCTCTTTAACGTCGTCCTTGAAACGGCGCAGGCCGGAAATGGTTCCCTCGTGAACGACGGAGCCATCTCTGACAACGCGGACACTGCTGTTTCTGACAATTTTTCCGTCAGTAACGTAGCTTCCGCAGACTGTGCCGATTTTTGAAATCTTAATAACCTGGCGCACCTCGGCGTGTCCCGTGATGACTTCCTTGAATTTAGGCGCGAGCATACCCTTCATCGCAGCTTCGATTTCGTTGATGCAGTCGTAGATTACGCGGTACATACGCATATCCACATTCGCTCTTGCGGCATAGTCCCGCGCGGCGTTATCGGGGCGCACGTTGAAGCCGACTATGACAGCGCCGCTCGTTGCGGCAAGCATCACGTCCGACTCGTTTATCGCACCGACTGCCGAGTGGATTACGCGAACCCGCACTTCGTCGTTTGAGAGCTTAACCAGCGAAGCCTTGACGGCCTCCGCGCTGCCCTGAACGTCCGCCTTGACAATTATATTGAAGTCCTTGATCTCGCCCTGCTGTATCTGTGCAAACAAATCCTCGAGCGAAACTTTTTTGGGAGCGCCGATCTGGGAGTCCTTGGACTGCTGCTTTCTCTGGTCGACAAGCTCGCGTGCCATACGCTCGTCGTCAACGGCGTTGAAGATATCACCAGCCTGCGGAACCTCGGAAAGTCCGGCAATTTCGACCGGAACGGAGGGACCCGCCTCGGTAACGCGCTCTCCCTTATCGTTCATCATAACGCGGGCATGACCCACAGCCGTGCCGGCAATGATTATATCGCCCAGCTTAAGGGTTCCGTTTTGCACGAGAACGGTCATAATCGGACCGCGTCCCTTGTCGAGTCTTGCTTCGATGACCGTACCCTTGGCTGCCCTGTTCGGATTTGCCTTGAGTTCCTTCATTTCAGCCGTGAGCACGACCATTTCGAGAAGCTTGTCGATGCCCATTCCCGTCTTTGCGGAAATCGGTACGATAATCGTGTCGCCGCCCCATTCCTCGCTGACGAGTTCATACTGTGTCAGCTCCTGCCTGATGCGGTCCGGGTTCGCCGTCGGCTTATCCATTTTGTTGATTGCAACTATTATCGGGATACCCGCCGCTTTAGCGTGGTTTATGGATTCAACGGTCTGCGGCATTATGCCGTCGTCCGCCGCAACAACAAGTATTGCAATGTCGGTGACCATGGCGCCGCGGGCACGCATGGAGGTAAACGCTTCGTGTCCCGGTGTGTCGAGGAAGGTAATGGGGCTTCCGTTGATTTCGATACGATAGGCACCGATATGCTGAGTTATGCCGCCCGCTTCGCCGCTTGCGACGTTTGCTTCGCGGACGCGGTCGAGCAGAGACGTTTTACCGTGGTCTACGTGTCCCATGACGACCACGACGGGAGCGCGGGAAACAAGGTCCTCCGCTTTATCTTCGCTGAGGTCGATCAGTCTTTCCTCGACCGTGACAACAACCTCTTTTTCGACCTTGCAGCCCATTTCCATCGCAACCAGAGCCGCTGTTTCATAGTCTATCGTATCCGAAAGAGCGGCCATCGTTCCGAGCTTTATCAGCTGGCGTACGACCTCGGCGCCCGTTTTCTTCATACGGATTGCGAGCTCGCCGACATTGATTTCGTCGGGAATCGCGACCTTTACGGGAGCCTTTTTTGCAATTTCGAACTGGAGCTTCTGCAGCTTATCTTTTTCTTCCTGCTTGCGCTTGGGGCTTACGGTCTGCCGATTCTTGTTTTTATTTATAAACTTCTGCTTGCCCTGCATATCCTCGGCTTTTTCGGGGACAAGGTTTGAGAGTCTGTCATCATATTTTTCGATATTGACGGTTCCGCCGCGCGTATCGATAATGCGCTTTTCCGGCACCGCTCTGGGAGTATGCGGCCTGTTGTCGTAAGGCTTCTGTGGCTGCGGCTGTGCGGGTCTGTTGTCAAGCGGCCGCTGCTCCTGCCTGGGCGCGGCGGGAATGCCCTGCTTAGCTTCCGCTGCCGCCGCGGGAGCCTCGGCGGGCTTTTCTTCCGCAGGTTTTGCGGGCTTCTCGGGAACGGCAAAGACCTCCGCAAGATCTTCAACCTGATTGTGCTGGGTTAAATATTCGAAAATAAGGTCCAGTTCGTTCTCCTCCAGAACCTGCATATGGTTCTTGGGGGCTGTGGCATACTCCGTCAGTATCTGTGCGATATCCTTGGAGTTCATTTTGAAATCTTTTGCCACCTCGTGAACCCTATACTTAATAAGTGTACTCATACGTTTCTCCTCCTCTTGTCCGTCTCCGCGGGACTTACCGCCTTGCCTTTTTTTCGGTTTTTCTCGTGAGCCAAAGTCTCTCGCTTTCTGAGCTGCGCTTTTGCGCTCTTCTGAGCTAAAAGCTCGGCAGTTTCCTTGTAAGCCGGATCGTTTTCGGCAAGCTCTTCCATGAAGGCGGCCGCCAGCCCGACGTCCGTAAACGCCGCCATCGAGCAGCCTCCCACGCCCGTCATCTGCGAAAGCTCCGCCTTAGTAAAAGGCAGCACCGCCATAGGCGTCTGTGTTCCGTGGATAAAGCTCTCCGCTCTGCGTTTCGCGTTATCAGAAGCATCAGCGGCAAGAATCAGTATTCTTCCCTTGCCCGCACGGACTGCTGCGCCCGTATTTGTTTCGCCGATTTCGATAGCTCCGGCTTTTTTTGCAAGTCCTATATATCCCTGCGCTTTATTCATCCCCTGCCTCCATTTGTGCCTTAAGCTGAGAGTAAATCTCTTCGGGAATCGTTACTTCGAGGGATTTTTCAAGGGCTTTGCTCTTGATCGCTTTTTTCAGACATTCCTGGCTTCTGCATACATAGGCGCCTCTGCCCTGGGCCTTGCCCTTAAAATCAAGGGCAATCTCGTTTTCAGGTGACCTTACGACGCGGATAAGCTCGCGCTTGGGTTTCATTTCGCGGCAGCCGGTACACTGCCGCATAGGAACTTTTTTCGGCACTTCGGCCACCCCTTTCAAATTTATAAAAATTAATAGTCCCCTTCGGATTCCGGTTTGATATCAATCTTGTAACCGGTAAGCTTTGCCGCAAGGCGGACGTTCTGACCTTCCTTGCCGATGGCGAGGGAAAGCTGACTGTCCGGAACAACGACGCGGCAGCTCTTTCCTTCCTCGAGAAGCGCGACCGAAATCACCTCCGCCGGAGAAAGCGCCGAAGCAATAAAATCTTCGGACTGCTCGCTGTATTTAACGATGTCGATTTTTTCCCCACCCAGCTCATCGACGATACGGGCAACACGGCCACCCTTGGGTCCGACGCAGGCGCCTATCGGATCGACCTCGGGTTCATTGGACCAGACGGCAATCTTTGTACGCGACCCCGCTTCTCTCGCTATGCTCTTGATTTCGACAATACCGTCGAAGATCTCGGGGACTTCAATTTCAAAAAGGCGCTTGACAAGCCCGGGATGAGTACGGGAAATAAGGACCTGCGGACCTCTTGTCGATTTTCTGACCTCGACCACATAGACTTTGACCATCTGGCCTTCAACGAGCTTTTCGTTCTTGATCTGCTCGTTTGGAGAAAGCATGGCCTCGGTGTATTCGGAGTTTGAGCTTATCTTTATGGAGACGCTGCCGGTGCGCGGCTCGATTCTGGAGACTGAGCCGGTGAGTATTTCCTGCTCCTTGGATGTAAACTCATCAAATATAATGCCGCGCTCGGCTTCTCTTATACCCTGGATGATAACCTGCTTTGCGGCCTGAGCGGCAATGCGTCCGAATTTTTTCGTTTCAATCGGCACTTCGACAAATCCCCCGACCTTCGCGCGCTTTGAATAGCTCTGCGCCGCTTCGGGAAGCATCTGCGTTGCCGGGTTTTCGACCTCATCGACAACTTCCATACGCAGGTACATTTCAATACGCTTTTTTTCGTCGTCCATGTTGATGACGACATTGTCGGCGCAGGCCGGATTATCCTTTTTATAGGCGGCCAGCAGAGCCTGTGTGATTTTATCCATCATATAGGTCTTGGGTATGCCCTTTTCACGCTCAATGTCTTCAATTGCCGCAAAAAAATCAGCGTTCATTTGTTATTTCCTCCCGAATTCAAGCCAGTCTGAGACGTACGCTTGCAACTTGTTTTTTTGTAAAATGCATTGTTTTTCCGCCGCAGTCGATTGTTACGTCGCCGTTTTCATGGGCGGTGAGGTTTCCCGCATACAGCTTTGAGCCATCCAGCGGTTTATAAAGCTTCACCTCAACATTTTCACCCAAAAATCGCTGAAAATGCGCCGGCTGTTTAAGTGTTCTTTCAAGTCCTGCCGAGGACACTTCAAAAATATAGCTGGTCGGTATCGGATCCTTTTCATCAAGAATCGGATCGAGCGCGCGACTCACCTTCTCGCAGTCGTCAATTGAGACGCCGCCCTCTTTGTCGATATAAATTCTGAGATACCACTGCCCGCCTTCGGAAACATACTCCACATCCCAAAGCTCAAGGCCGTTTTCCAGAACTATGGGACGCGCCAGCTCCGTCACTAAGTCAACAATTTTATTCATACAGCACCAATTACCATATTCTTACAATTATTTTTTAATCAACAAAAAGAGTGGGAGAAAACCCACTCAACATTACCGCTGCCTTCACTAACATGTGCATGTTATCATAAATTATATGTATATGCAAGACTTTTTTTGAAATTTGCGGCCATTTTCAAGTAAAAATGTGCATCACCAGCATTTGACATAATCAACATATTTTGATAGAGTGATAATGTTATAATAAATAAATTATTAAGAGGCCTTTAATATGATACTTACAGTCGATATTAACAATACCAGCGTGGTTTTTGCGGTTATGGACGAGGGACGGGCGCGCTTCATGCTGCGTTTGTCATCGGATAAGACGAAAACCGCCGACGAATACGCCGTTTTGATTGAATTGGCCTTCCGTCAGAGCGGCTTTGACGTTTCAAGCGTCGAGGGCGCGATAATTTCCTCCGTTGTGCCGCCGCTTACGGCGGTCATCAGGGATGCCGTCACGCGGGTAACGGAATGCAGTCCTTTTATAATCGGTCCGGGAATCAAGACCGGACTCAACATACGTCTTGACGACCCGACTGAGTTGGGCGGCGATTTTGTCGCCTCGGCAGTTGCTGCGATTGCGGAATACCCTTTGCCCTGCGTTATCGTCGTTATGGGAACAGCTATCGCCATGGGCATACTCGATAAGAGCGGCAATTATATCGGCGGAATAATCTGCCCCGGACCCATGGTATCTCAGGAAGCTCTCGCCCGTGGCGCCGCTATGCTCTCAAATGTCAGCATAACGCCCACGCCGCAGGTCATCTGCAAAAGCACAAACTCCTGTATGCAAAGCGGCATAATAAACGGCTCCGCCGCCATGATAGACGGACTTCTGGAGAGGGTCGAAGGCGAGTTGGGCGAGCCTGTGTCCGTCATAGCCACGGGCGACTGGGCGGAAACGATAAGCCCTTACTGCAAAAGACAGGGCATCATAACAGACCGGGAGATACTGATGCGCGGGCTCTGGATGATTTACAAAAAAAACAAACGCACGTAATAATAAATGAACGGGACTGCTTATGCAGTCCCGTTCATTTATTTGCTCATTAAGTATTTGTCAATACTCTCGGCCGCTTTTTTACCCGCGCCCATTGCGAGAATTACGGTGGCGGCTCCTGTAACTGCGTCTCCTCCCGCAAAAACGCCCTTCTTGCTTGTGGCTCCGTTTTCGTCGGCAATTATACAGCCCCTGCGGTTTGCTTCAAGCCCCTCTGTGGTTGATTTGATTAGAGGATTGGGGCTTGTGCCAATTGCCATAATGACTGCGTCGACATCCAGAACAAAGTTCGAGCCTTTGATTTCAACAGGTCTGCGACGCCCCGAATCATCCGGCTCGCCGAGCTCCATACGCAGGCACTCAAGACCCCTCACATAACCTTCTTCATTGCCGAGCACGGCAACCGGATTGTTTAAAAGCTTAAAAACGATTCCTTCCTCCTGCGCGTGATGAACCTCCTCACGCCTTGCGGGAAGCTCCTCCAGACTGCGGCGATAAACTATATAAACCTCGTCCGCTCCCATGCGCTTTGCACAGCGAGCGGCATCCATTGCGACATTTCCTCCGCCCACAACCGCAACACGTTTTGCTCTCTTGATAGGCGTGTCGTATTCTGTTAAGTACGCCTTCATGAGGTTTATTCTCGTCAGGTATTCGTTTGCGGAATAAACTCCGAGCAGGTTTTCGCCCGGAATGTTCATAAACTGCGGAAGTCCCGCGCCGGAGCCGATAAACACGGCCTCGAAACCCTCCCCGAACAGCTCATCGACGCTTATTGCCCTGCCGACAATTGCGTTGGTGACAATTTTTACACCGCTCTCCATGAGCTTATTTATCTCGTCCTGTACTATAGCCTTCGGCAGACGGAATTCAGGAATGCCGTAGACGAGCACTCCGCCCGCCTTGTGGAAGGCTTCAAAAACAGTTACCTCATAGCCCAGACGCGCAAGGTCTCCGGCACAGGTCAGTCCCGCGGGTCCCGAACCTACGACGGCGACTTTATGACCGTTTGTTTCCGGCTTCTTCACCGATTCCGCTATTTTCGATGAATTCTCCCTGTGAAAATCCGCCGCAAAGCGCTCAAGCCGTCCGACTGCAACGGGCTCGCCCTTAATACCGCGTACGCATTTCCCCTCACACTGGCTTTCCTGCGGACAAACCCTGCCGCAGACCGCGGGCAGAGAGTTTGTGGAGCTGATAATTTGATAAGCCTGCTCAAATTTTCCTTCGGCAATCCTCGCGATAAACTCCGGTATCCGGACGTTCACGGGACAGCCTGAAACGCAGGGTTTATTCTTGCAGTTGAGGCAGCGCGCCGCCTCGCTTTTTGCCATATCGGCGGCGTAGCCCTTCGCGACCTCAAGGAAGTTTTTATTCCGGACCTCCGGCTCCTGCTCGGGCATCGGATTTTTGATTGGCGACATATCAGGCATGGCGCACACCTCCCGTCAGGCGGCAGATGTGTTCCTTTTGCGCCGCTTCTTCCTCTTTGTAGAACGCTCCCCGGCGTAAAAGCTCATCCCAGTCGACAAGGTGTCCGTCAAACTCGGGACCGTCGACACAGGCAAACTTCGTTTCCCCGCCGACCGATACGCGGCATCCGCCGCACATCCCGGTTCCGTCTATCATTATGGGGTTAAGCGATACCACTGTTTTTATGCCGTAGGGTTTCGTCGCTAGGCTGATGTATTTCATCATCACGCCGGGGCCGATTGCCACAACCTCGTCATATTCCCTGCCGGCTTCGATAAGCTCTTTCAGCCTGTCGGTAACGAAGCCCTTTTTGCCGTAGCTGCCGTCGTCCGTCGTGATATAGAGATTCGTGCTGTTAGCCCTCATCTCGTCTTCAAGCATTACGATGTTCTTTGAGCGGAAGCCCGCAATCATATCGACTTCGATGCCCTTTGCGTGCATTGCCTTTGCTACGGGATAGGCTATTGCGCATCCGACTCCGCCGCCGACCACCGCTGCGCGCTTCAGGCCCTCGATATGAGTCGGCTTTCCCAGCGGGCCGACAAAATCCAGGATACTGTCGCCCTCGTCAAGCTCCGCGAGCATCTGTGTCGACCTGCCGACGGGCTGGAACATAATAGTCACAGTTCCCTTTTCCCTGTCGTAATCGGCTATCGTCAGCGGCACGCGCTCGCCGAATTCGTCGAGCCGTAATATAATGAACTGTCCCGCAAGGCATCTTCTTGCCACAAGCGGCGCCTCGACGACCATTTCCAGCGTCGTTCCAGCCTCGTTGAGAACCCTTTTTTTAATGATTTTATACATTGAAACCTCCTTACAGGAATGCAGCGCTCTCACCGCGATGAAAGCGCTGCCGAGAATTGACATAGTTCTTTATTCGTACTGCGCTCTTGCGCCACCAATGAATTTCGGGCGCGTACGCGCTGCGGAAACAAAGGCTTCACCGATTTTTTTCGTGTTCAGCCGCAGAGGCACGGCAACATCGCGCAGATGCATACCGATGAGAGTTCCGCCGATGTCGAGTCCCGCCGCGGCCTTTACGTGCTCGACCAGAACGGGATCTGCAAAGGCAAGATAAGCGGCCGTTGCAAAGGAGCCGCCCGCTTTCGGCTTCGGCACCGCGGAGACGATTTCGAGCCCGAATTTATCTGCGGCTTCTCGTTCAACCACAAGCGCCCTGTTCAGATGCTCGCAGCACTGAGCCGCGAGAAACAGCCCGTTTTCGCGTATTACGGGCAGAATAGCCTCCAAAACGGCCTGCGCCGCCTCGGGAGTTGAGCCTTTACCGATTTTTTCACCCACTATTTCGCTTGAAGAGCACCCTACTACAATTAGCTGTCCCTTCTGGAGTTTTGCCTCTGAAAGAAGCTCCTCAACAGCGCAGTGCGCGGTTTTTTTGATTTCTTCGTACAATGCAATCACTTCCCTGCACAGTTCGTTTTTCTTTGCCGTAATATTCTATCACCCGTTAACGTGTTTGACAATAGAGCAAAATTAGAGTATTATGCAACGTGATGTTATTACAGAAACAGACATTATTCGACTCATCTGTTTTCAAACACGGAGGTACATATGAAGAGATTATTTCCCGTTATTTTAGCCCTTATCATGCTGCTTGCCGCCTGCGGAAAAAAAGCCGCAACAGCTGGGGTTTCGCCCGAACCGCCCTCTGTCAGCGCTCCGGACGCGACCGCGGAACCGACAGCTACTCCCGTAGCAATTACGAACCCTTTCACGGGCGAAGCTCTGGATACGGACATCAGTGCAACAAGGCCCTATGCAGTCATGTACAACAATATTAAAGTCGCGCTTCCACAGTGCGGCATTTCAAAGGCCGACATTCTTTATGAGGTTCTTGCCGAGGGAAATATCACCCGCTTTGAAGCAATCTTCTCTGACTTGAACGGCGTCGGCGCGATGGGAAGCATGCGTTCTTCCCGACCCTATTACATTGAGCTTGCCCTGAGCTACGACGCAATCTACGTTCACGCGGGCGGCAGCGAACAGGCATATTCCGATATTTCCTCAAAAGGCGTCGACAACATTGACGGCGTGCGCGGCGCATATTCGGGCACTACCTTCTACCGCGATCCGACCCGTATGAAGTACGGAACCGAGCACAGTCTTTTCACAACATCGGACAAAATCCTTGCCTGTACGGAAAGTCTCGGCTACGACACCAAGCACAGCGGTACATTTGATTACGGTCTTGAATTCACGGAGACTCCCGATTTGGGTTCATCTGCGGCTTCCGCGGCTACGGTCAACGTCAGCTTTGAGGGGATCAAGGACACGTCCTTCACCTATGATTCCGGCACCGGCTTGTATACGGGCTCGGAATACGGCGGCAGCCTTATTGACGGAACGACGAGCGAAGCTGTCAAATTCAAAAATCTGCTCGTTCTCTATTCCGACGGAAAAATTCTTGACGATTACGGCCGCAGAGCTTTTGACCTTGACGGCACGGGCACGGGTCACTTCATTGTGAACGGCAAGACAATTCCAATTAAATGGAGCCATTCGGGAACCGGCAGCTGCTTCAAATATACGCTTGAGGACGGCACTCCTCTCGAGCTCGGAGTCGGAAAGACCTATATCGCAATAGTTCCAACCGGCAGCACAATTACTATGCAATAGGTACTGCGTAATATAATACGGAGCGGACGATTTTGTCCGCTCCGTATTTTTATCTCACACCGCTCTCGAGTATCGAAATACTGAGATTTTCGCAGTCAATTTCCGCAAGCGCGCCGTAAGGCAAAACCGTTTTCGGTTCATTGTGGCCGAAGGAGCCGTTATAGAGAACGGGAGTATCTTCGCAGCCGAATTCTCTGAGCACTTTCCCTATCACATCCCTGTATTCCTCGTAATAGGTTTCGCTCATCGGTTTGCCCCAGAAAACAGCGTTGATGCGGTTCAAAATGCCCATTGCGCCATAGCCCCGAAGTTCGTCCTCAATAAGCCACGGAGGTGAAAAGACCTCGGCGGTTTCAAGAAAAAGTATCGCACCGTCAAAGTAATCAAGCGGTGGGAACAGCGAAGTGCCCTTGAGAAAGTTCCAAACCTCGATGCAGCCGCCGATCAACCGTCCCTGCACCCTGCCCCTGCCCTGCAAAAGCTCATAATGTCTGTTAGGAGAGAATTTTCTTGCGGTGTTTTTATTTTGTATGATCCAGTCCAGTCTTTCGCCCGTCCACGAGGGGCTGGGGAGTATCTCCCCTATCGGTTCGCTCGAAAACAACGTCCTTCGAACAGCGTCGGCAGTATATTGCGGCATGGTAACGTTCTCCGCAAAGTCCGATAAAATTGCAGGCCCGTAGAAGCTTGATATGCCGGCTTTCATACAGATATAATGAGTAACCGTCGAATCGGAATATCCCATGAAAATCTTTGGGTTTTTTTGAATGACATCAAAATCGATGTACGGCAGCATCCTTATACTGTCGTTGCCGCCGATGCATGAAATTATCGCTTTGACCGAGCTGTCCGAAAACGCCTGCATCAGATCCTCGGCACGCTTCTGCGGATTGCAGTAAACATATTCGCTGCCCTTGAGCGTGTTCGGCATTTCGACGACCTCGAGCCCGAAGTGCTCTTCAAGCCGCTTCCTGCCCTGCTCGTAGCGCCAGCGTATTTCGTTGTCTCCCGCTCCGCCCCAGGAAAGGCTTACGGCTGCGACCTTATCGCCGATATTCAGCTTTTGCGGCTTAATAAGTTCTCGCATTTTATCACCGTCCTTTTTCAAAACGAGGAGAGTCAATTCCGACTCTCCTCAACATTTGAAGTTAAAGCAGCATGATACCGGCTTTTTCACAGACATCAGCCGTCTGTTCGTCCCAGATTGAAGCCTGAACCTCTCCGATATGTACCTTGTTCAGAAGAAGCATGGAAATACGCGACTGCCCGATACCGCCGCCGATAGAAAGCGGAAGCTCGTTATTAAGAAGCATCTTGTGATACTGTAGCTCTCTCCGGTTGTCGCAGCCCGCAATGCTTAGCTGCCTGTCAAGAGACTCTGCGTTTACGCGTATACCCATTGACGACACCTCCAGCGAACAGCCGAGCGGTTCGTACCAGAAAAGTATGTCGCCGTTCAGGTCCCAGTCGTCATAGTCGGGGGCGCGCCCGTCATGCGATTTGCCGCTCTTGAGCGCTCCGCCGATACCGATAAGAAAAACCGTTCCGTTTTTCTTAGTGATTGCATTCTCCCGCTCCTTCGGGCTTAGCTCGGGGTAAAGGTCTTCAAGCTCCTGCGCAGTAATATATGTGACCTCTCGCTTGAGCTCGCCGCCCATAGAAAGCTGCGGATAGATCGATTGCAGAGTCCGCTGTGTATCGCAAAGAGCTCCGACGATTTTATCGACCTGCGACTTTAAAAAGTCGATATTTCTGTCCTTAGCTTCGATGACCCTTTCCCAGTCCCACTGGTCAACGTATACGGAATGGAGGTTATCCATTTCTTCGTCTCGTCTTATTGCGTTCATGTCGGTATAAAGCCCCTTGCCGGGGAAAAACTCGTAGCGTTTGAGGGCTATGCGTTTCCATTTTGCAAGAGACTGAACGACCTGACCTTCTTTTTCCGTGTTGGCAATATCAAAGGAAACGGGGCGTTCCACTCCGTTCAGGTCGTCGTTTATCCCCGTTTTTGACTGAACGAATAAGGGTGCAGACACACGGTAGAGATTGAGTTCTCCCGCGAGTCTGTCGATAAATATTCTCTTTAACAGGCTGATTGCTTTCTGCGTATCATAGATGCTGAGCTGGCTTTTATAGCCTTGCGGAATAAATGAGTTCATGTTGATTTCTTACCCTCTTCGCTGCTTTGTGTTAAAAGCTTTATTATTTTGTGATAAACATTTTCGGCGTCATGCCGGAAGTACTTTTCTATGCTCTTTGCCTGATCCTCATCCGACGCAAGCACGGACATTGAAATGATACTGCCTATTCCGTCCGACAGGGAAAGGCTGACCTTGACCCCGCCGTTTGTGAGCTTTTCATGGGAGGTCAGTATCTGGCTGTCCCTCTTCATTTTAGTAATTAGCGGCTGCGCCTTGTGCTCCGCTTTGGCTCTGACGGAATAAGGTATACTGCTTTCGACCGTGTCGCCCTGCTCCGCGCCGCGCTGCGTTATCCTGTAACTGTTTTCGTTCTGCTCTATGTGTCCGGTTCTGACAAGTTCCGCAAGACATTGCGAGTATTCAAAGTAGTCGAAACCGTCGTCGACCATTACAAGGTCGGACAGGGTTTCGAAGCTGACAGGCCCCGGAAGGCGGTTCAATACAAAAAGAATCAGTATTTTTATATCCAGCTTTTCGTGGATGAATCCGAACCTTTCCATATGGTAGCCTCCAAACCTGAAAATTTGCAAATAATGCAGCCGTTATCATGTGATTATAATTCTTTTTGCTCAATACGTCAAACAATTGTTATCACAACCTTTATACTCCTGCATAGACTGTAACGGTAAGCAGCAACAAAATCTATCGGCAGGAGGAATAGCAATGC
>Ga0074193_1002168_pt1 | contig 19073 bp, 12 predicted proteins | sample EPASupsiteHSE605_FD_64523 | JGI IMG/M metagenome (GOLD analysis project Ga0074193, IMG submission 64523) | Bioremediated contaminated groundwater from EPA Superfund site, New Mexico - Sample HSE6-05 | ecosystem: Environmental > Aquatic > Deep subsurface > Groundwater > Contaminated ... | reverse complement strand
TCCAAGTTCATGGTAATTATATTCAGGATGAAAAATGTATCCGCTTACAGAATCGGGATACAGATTATAGATTGGATAGGGTTTTTGAGATTCAAATAATCCAATGGTGATAAAATTTTCCCCTCCATTGGCAACAAATGTTCCGTTTAATAACATCCATGAGGATGTATCCATAATCGGAAATTGTTTTTTAATGATGAGTTGGGGAACACTGTCAATGGTTGGTAAAGAGGCGGAAAAATCAGTATGACTAAAATACACACCAATCTGATCAGTGAATAAATTAAAGTTTTCTGTTGCTGAAACATACATACTAAAACAGTAAGTTCTGCCTTGAACAAGTGTTGTGTTTAGCGACCCTCTTAAACTAGCCATTTGTCTTGCCGAATCCCCATTAGCAACATACTCAAATAAAACAATAAAATAATAAGCTAAGCCATTTTTCGGCCATTGAAATCCATGCGCATTAAATGGAATGCAACAGAGTGAATTGGCCGCTGATGGCGTACAATTAATATTCTGATGAATATACGCTGTTGTAGGGGGTGAAGAGCAAGCTTGCTTCCATTTCGTAGAGTATAAATATGCGGAATCACAGGAAGTGCTAAATGTATCCAAAATGTAAATATGGCATTCCATAGAAGGATCAACAACCAAATTCTGAGCACTTAATTTAAATGTCAAAATAGAAAGAAATACAAATCCGAGAAAAAACTTCTCCATTTACTTTTCATTTTAAAATAGAGCAGCGAGGAATACTCGCTGCTCTAAAATTAAACTATTTAATTACAGTCAATCTATAATTATGTGTTAATCCTGATTCCTCGATCACACAAAGAATATAAACTCCGGGTGATAAATGAGAAACCTCTACTTGTTCAACAGCATTGTATTTACCTTTAGATAGCTGTTGTACCACAGTACCACTCAAATCTGTGATATAATAGCAATAACTTCCTCCCCTGCTTGTTGATTCAGCATAAATCTGAAATTCATCGTTGGCTGGATTGGGAAAAACCGAAACTTCAATATCACTTTCATAAACATTCTCGTTTATTGTCTCAGCGCTTTTGTTATTTTCACTTTCCAATTCACACATGTTGAAATAAACAGTGGTATCAATCGGGGCTAGCATGACACGGGCCATAAACACGGCCGGGCCATATTCATACGGGCATTGCGCGGCCATGAACTGCAACCATGATATTTCGGACGAAGTGTATGCAAGAGCAACTGTGTCGGCCCGGAAAGCAATGTTGTTAAGTATTTTCAGGCTTTGCTCGGTGAGGGTGTTGGCTGCAGATGCGTTGTTGATTGAATAGCTCATAGATAAATCCAACAATATTAATTTGATTTTCCATCTCACCAACGTCACATTCCCCCTTTAACACAGAGCGAGTGAACAGAGCGGGAGCGAAAAACACTACAGAATCTTTTATCCCTTCGGCAAGCTCAGGACAGCGCTTTTTCCACTTCGGCAAGCTCAGTGCGGCGCTATTGTCTTTTATCTTACAAGTGTGACGTTGCCTCTTTTAACCACCGTCTCCCCATTCAACAAAACAGCCTCTACATAATACGTGTAGACCGCCTGCGGTGCGGGTTCGCCGCGATAAGTGCCATCCCAGCCACAATCTTCAAGTGCCGCACTTCGTCCCGATTGCCATCGGGACCGCTCAGTGTGACACTTGAAGACTTCTTCGCCCCAGCGGTTGTAAATTCTGAACGCTGTTAATTCCTGCACATAGCTGCTGCGCACGTACAGCACATCGTTCTGCCCATCGCCGTTTGGGGAAAAAATATTGGGCAAATAAATTGGATTTTCGCAATCGATCACTTCCACCGTTACTGTATCGAAATGCTCCTGCACATATTCATCAACTACGTAAAGCGCATAAACAGTGGTTTTCTGAGGGCTCACCATTGGGCGCGGAATGCTGTCGTTGTCTAAGCTGGCGCTATCGCCGCTTACCACGCTCCATTTGAAAGTGCGCGCCGTGTTTTCATCCCAGCCCAGCGTGGCTTCTTCTCCTTTGCACAGGCTGCGGCTTTCGCCCGCCTCTGCCTCGTAGTAGAAACCGGTGCAATCGTAGAGGGAGACCATGTCGATAAAAAGGCCTGAAGCATCCCGATAGCATGGTGGATAAGAACAGTCATATTCCGGAGGATATAAGTGCCCGAACGAATATGGTTTTTGTGATTCAAAAGTGCCGAATGTAATATACTGTTCACCACCACTTGCCGTGAATTTTCCGTTGAATAAAACCCAATCTGAAGTATCTCTAAAAAAATCGTTTCGATAAATCACTAATTGAGGAATGCTATCTATAGTTGGCCAAGGTGTGTAATAATTTGTTTTACTAAAAAAAACTCCAATCTGATCCAAAAGTAGATCAAAATATTCAGACTGATTCAGATAAAAGCTCAAACAATAAGTTTTCTCTGCCTCAAGGGGCTGAGTGAGATCACCGATTATTGATTCTTCTTGACGTGTTGTATCAAATAATTGATTATATGCAAAAAAACCAACAAAATAATACGCATAACCTGATTTTGGCCACTGGCTTCCTCGATAATTGCTTGGCATACAGCATGAATATGGCCACCAAGAAAAATAACAAGGATCAGAGTCTCCAACTATATAGTCTGGAGAACCGGAATGCGGGGATCGCCAAAATTTTGGAATTCTTTCAAACGAATCGCAAAAGTTTGGAGGAATAGACGGCAACAAAACACTGTCATATTCCTCCATAGAAGGATCAACAACAAGATTTATCTGTGCTTTTGAACACAAAGCAATGATAAAAAATAATATGAATAATAATTGTTTCATTTTAAAAAAACGGGGGAGAGAAATGACCCTCCCCCGGATTAATTTTACCGGACTATCACTAATCGATTGGTCAGAGAGAAATTTTCTTTGTTTGCCATGAACAAATATACACCATTGCTGAGATTTGACACATCAATGGTTTCATAAATGTTTGTTGCCATTTTACCTGAAGCAAACACCGAACGACCGTCGAGACTGATAATCTTCCAGTTCCACATTTCTTCGTTTTGAGAGTAGATGCCTGCTGATATTTGATCAGCTGCGGGATTGGGTGAAACCGTAAGAAACACTTCATTCTCAGTTTCATTCACCGATCCATCGATCATTGAACGAGAATTGACCGAATCCATCAGGTTTTCGCACATATTAGCGTAAACGGTGGAATCAACCGGGGCAAGCATGGCGCGGGCCATATACACGGCCGGGCCATATTCGTAAGGACATTGTGCGGCCATAAACTGCAACCAGGATATTTCTGCCGAAGTGTATGCAAGAGCAACTGTGTCGGCCCGGAAAGCAATGTTGTTCAGTGTTTTCAGGCTTTGCTCAGTGAGGGTATTCGCGGCAGATGCGTTGTTGAGCAATTGAGCAACATTGACACTGTCATTCGAGAATAAAGCTACCGCCGATTTTTGCGCCTCAACCGGCGAAAACATCATGCTGTCCACAAACTGAGTCAATACAGTGTCAGTCAGGTAAGTAAACAGTGTATCACTTTTCAACATACCATATACATCCTTCTTTGCCTGCCATGATTCGCTCTGCGGATACATGTTGTAGGGAATCTGATCCTTGGCAACCTGCTTTTTGAATCCGAGTGGAATGGATGGGCCAGGCAAAGTCAACTGGCATATTTGAGGATTTCCAACGGCATCCAAAATCTTTTGGGGAGCATTGTATCCTGGTGTTGCATATTGTGGAATAAAAATCGGGATATATGCTGAAATATTACCCGGGAATGGTAACGAAGTTCTCACATGGAAAGGCGATTGATCGCCAAAGGATGAAAAGCTCCACCCATCGTATGTATTTTGTTTCCACGTATTATCGCTTGGGTAGCTAGTATTTCCCTGCGGGCCAATAATACCACCAGTAGTAAAGGTTACTCCATAGATATTTTTGCGCATGGAGTTGCGATAGACTTCCGAAGGCATTGGACCATCGAAATTCAGCCCGTGGTGGCATTTTTCAACAGTATTGCATTCAATCCGTGAGCCACCGCTCATGCTCATTGAAATACCATAGCTGTTATTGGCAGCCTGTGCCGGGCCGTCAATGCTGTTGCCGTAAATGGTCAGCTTTTCGCCACCCATGGTGCGGATTCCGTAAGCCGGAAAAGAAACACTCCCTGCAATAATATTTACCTGGTTTTCACGCAAGGTTGAATAGCCAACAGAATTGGTAGAAATTCCAACACGGGCACGGCTGATATTGTTGAAAGAAACATTGTAGAGTTCATTATCAGTCAGAACGGTTTCAATCTTAATCCCTGTTCCCGATGCAGGGAAGGTGTTTCCGTTCCACGAGATAATATTGTTGGAAATATTGTTTTTACTGTTTTTGTTGCGATAGGCATATATGCCTGTAGAAGCATTAGTGATGCGATTATCGAGCACATCGGTTACGGCAACTTTTGTACAAAAAGCAAAATAAACGGGAACCATTGTTTTGGTAAACCTGTTGTTTTGAATCAGTGATCTGCGGCCATATTGAATATCAACTCCCTTGTTGCAATTGGTAAAAACATTTCCATCAATTGCATTAGCACCACCAATAATCAAATTGTATGATTGAATTGTACCAATACCGGCATTCGAATTCACAACTTTAATAGCTGGTAGAGTTGGCTGGAACAGAGCAATATTGATTCCGCTGAAACTGTTGTTTTTAATTTCCGCAGAAGTATTTGTTAGCAGAATTCCACCACTGATTTTTGAAAAAGTGTTATCAATGATTCCGTTGTTGGGTTGACCCACATACATCATTTTTACATTATTGGCTTCAATGGCACTGTAGGTGCGGTCACCCAGGTGCGGAAACAACATGTCGCCAATATTGCTGCAAGTGAAAGTAGACCCATGAATTTCGTTGAGCAGTTCCTGACCACACTGATTAACGACAATGTTTCTGTAATTCAAATCAAATGTGCTGTTCAATATTTTGTACTTGCCGCACAAATTGCTTACTACAGCATTCATGGCATCTTTAATAACCGTATTGGATTGAATGATTACCTGACTGTTTTCTTTCATCAGATAAATTCCATCCCACATGTATCTGTTACACTGAGCTATATTACATGTAGTAAACGTGGCTGCCACTCCATCCGGAATTTCCAGTTTGGCACCTCCGCCCATCAGAAAAGTACAATTCTGAAATTCAATAGAGGATGGAACCTGACAATTTCCATTAACAACAATTTGTGCTCCTATTACTGGATTTGTTGAAAACCCGGTCAGGGGTGTGTTGTTAAAAGTCAAATCAAAATTTTTATCACAGCATGGATACACATAAAACGTATCGGTTATACAACATCCATATTTGTTGCAGGCGGTGATTATAATTGGTACTGGCTGAGTTAGTGGCGTAGACCAAATAATAATTTGTGAAGTATTTGATGATGATATCGTATTTTGATGATTGTTAAAGAATATTCCGCTGCCTGCAGGAATCGTCCATGTAAAATACTGATCGTAAATGGCGGCGTTATCAATTGTGTAATTGATTTTTGATTCATCGCAGTCATTAAAGACTCCAGATAAAACAATATGGTCAGGCTGTGGTCTCACAGTAACTATCCGAGTCTTTGTATATGAATTACCGTATGAATCGGTTACTGTAAGTGTCACCTGAAAAGATCCAGAACTGGTATAGACATGGTATGTAGTCTGACCTGTAGCAGAAGAGCCATCGCCAAACTGCCAGAACCACGAAACAATGCTTTCTGCGCAGGTTGATTCACCGAAGAAATTAATTGCATTACCTAAACAAACGGGATTAGGTGATGCTGTAAAATCTGGTTTTGGATAATCAACATTAATTGTTTTCGACGCCGTGCCAGTACATCCGTAGCTGTCAGTTCCTGTAACATTGTAGTTTGTTGTTACCTGCGGACAAACCGTTATAGGGTTTATGTTTTGCCCCGTGCTCCAGTTATAAGACACACCCCCTGAGGCGGTGAGGTTGCTGCATTCGCCGATGCAAACGGGATTTGGAGTGGCTGAAATGGATATTTGGGGATTAATAACCTGTATAGCCTGGTGATTCGAGTATATGCCATTAAAAGCACACATACAAGATGGTTGGCAGCCAGAATTAGTTTCTTCAGTCCAAGAATAACCTAAATAATAATAATCAATACCCTGATTGGCATAAAATGGATCAGGATTAACGCATGGTGGTGTCCAATACACATCCACTTGTCCTGGAGGAAATGTGATATCTGTAATATGATGCCACAAACCATTAAGAGGACTTGCATTCCCGTTTACACTATAAAACAATCCCAGACATCCATCATGACTATAAATTGAAGTATCAGTCTGTACGGTGTTTAAAGTTATATGGAGAGTTTGCCCACAGCAAGGAGTATAATCATTCGGCTCAAGAACAATTTGACTGGGATAATATGACAATGCATTTTTCAAATACGCATAAAAATTAAATGCTGTCGTGCTGATTTTTTGAATCTTTACTATGTAAGAACTAGCAGCTGATAATCCAGATAAAGGAATTACATTCGATAACTGATTGGTAAAAACAGGAGCAGAATTACAATCATTTTCATACACATGAATAAGTCCGGCACAGGAATCTTCGTATGCAATAATAAGTATTGCACTATCACTCTCTGCAGTAAATGTTAAAAATAAAGTTGTATCCGCCTCCTGCATAGTAAACATTTGGTTGCAATTCGAAGAATATGAGATTGCAACAGCAGATTGACAATTTGCCTGTCCAACCACATTCCCCACCGGCACAATAAATAAAATCATCAACAACAAAAGAAACTTACATTTCAGGAACAAGTGCGATGGTGTGTTTTCTGTGTTCTCACAACTCGTCGCTCTCGCTCTCCCTCTCACACTGATTTCAGGGGGGGTAATTCGCTGCAACACAGGCTGTTAACAGCCTGCTGGTTTGATTCAATAAACTGATTTTTCATAATTAAAATAGGTTTGGTCTGGCAAATCTATAAATTTATTTATAATATTTATGTTTTTAATAGAATTTATTTTTACAATTCCGCTTAATGTATCATTATATTTCATAAAACTAGTGAAACTATATTTTAACGGTTTAATACTTCTACCAATTTCAAATATTTACAATTGAATGGCAGAAAATACGTATAACAAATAAACACCGCTTAAAGCTTAAAAATTTAAAGCTTAAGGATCTGTTATTCAATGTAGCCTTTAAGCGTTAAGCATTAAGCTGAAGGCGTTGTGCCTTATGCGTTGTGCATTGAGCCCTGTGCCGCATGCCTTATGCCGCATGCCCTATGCGTTACCCGTTCTTCTTCTCGTTCAGCTTCTTGACCACAGTTTCCTGAGTGGCAGCCGGCAAAGCCTGATAGTTGAAAAATTCCATGGAGTAGTTGGCGCGACCGCTGGAGAGATTTCGCAGCGTGGTAGCATAGCCAAACATTTCGGAAAGCGGCACAAAACCATTGAGTTTCTGCGATCCTTTACGATAACGGCGCATAGCTTCGATTTTTCCACGACGTTTGTTCAGATCGCCGGTTACAGCGCCAATATAATCATCGGGCGTATTCACTTCAAGCTTCATGATCGGCTCCAGCAGTTTCGGACCGGCTTTCATAAAGCCCTGTTTGAAACACATGGCTGCACAAAGCTGGAAAGCCATATCGCTTGAATCGACCGGATGGAAGCCACCATCTACCAGAACAGCTTTAACATCAACCACCGGGAAACCGGCCAGAGGACCTTTGCCCATGGCTTTGCGCAAACCTTTTTCAACCGATGAAATGTATTCGGCAGGAATTGCTCCACCCTTGATTTTATCAACGAATTCAAATCCTTTTCCTTCGTTGGGCTCGAAGCGGATAACGGTGTGTGCAAACTGTCCTTTACCGCCCGATTGCTTCACATGACGATAATTGCTTTCGACCTCGGTCGATAAAGCCTCGCGGTATGAAACTGCAGGCTCGCCCACTTCAACTTCCACCTTGAATTCTTCTTTGATGCGGTCCATGATAATTTCCAGGTGCAATTCACCCATGCCCGAAACAATGGTTTCTTCGGTTTCCTGATCGAAATGCGCACGGAAAGAAGGATCTTCGTTGCACAAACGTGCAAGCGCTTCGCTCAGTTTATCGCGGTCTTTACGGATGGCCGGATTAATTTTCAAATCAATCACAGCGGGCGGTACATGAATGGACTCGAGTAATATTTTATTCTGCGGATCACAAAGTGTATCACCGGTACGCGTGAGTTTAAGACCAACGAGTGCAACAATGTCGCCGGGACCAGCTTCAGTAACTTCAACGCGGTCTTTGGCATGAATGCGCAAAATACGACCGGCGCGTTCAGGCTTGCCTTTGGTGGAATTGAAAAAAGCCATTCCGCTCGTTAATGTTCCTGAAAAAATGCGTAAAAATGTCTGTTGTCCTACGTAAGGATCATTGATGAGCTTGAATGCCAGAGCAGCGAACGGTTCTTTGGCAGAAGGTCCGCGGGTAAGCATTTTTTCAGCATTGTCAACATCGCTGCCAACCACAGCACCAATATCCACCGGCGATGGCAGAAAATCAATGACTGCATCAAGGAGCAACTGAATACCTTTATTTTTATAGGCAGCGCCACAGAAAACCGGTGTAATGAGCAGTTTAATTGTCGCTTCACGAGCGGCCTTCATCAATAACTCATTTGAAATTTCCATTTCATTGAGGAACATATCGCCAATGGTTTCATCGTAATCAGCCAGCACTTCAATAATGCGCTGACGGCCTTCCAGAGCGGCCTGCGTAAATTCAGCCGGAACATCTTTTTCAATCCGCTGGTCATTTTCAAAGAAATAAGCACGCTGATGAATCAGATCGATCATTCCTGCAAAATCTTCTTCAGCGCCCATTGGGAGCTGAAATGGCAGAGCCGAAGCATCGAGGTATTTATTCATTTGTTCAACCACTGCATTGAAATCGGCACCGGTACGATCCATCTTATTGACAAATGCAATGCGGGGTACACGATAACGATCGGCCTGATTCCATACGGTTTCGCTTTGCGGTTCAACACCACCGACAGCACAGAAAACGGCCACCATTCCATCAATCACGCGCAGCGAACGTTCCACTTCAATGGTAAAATCGACGTGACCCGGAGTATCAATCAGATTAATCTGATGATCTTTCCAGAAAGCAGTAATGGCCGCCGATGCGATTGTAATTCCACGTTCCTGTTCCTGCTTCATAAAATCCATGGTTGCAGCGCCATCGTGCGTCTCACCTACTTTGCGGTTGACACCTGTAAAAAACAGGATTCGCTCACTGACAGTAGTTTTTCCGGCGTCGATATGCGCGGCAATGCCGATATTCCTCAATTTTGAAATGTTGCTCATCTGAAAATGCTGATTATTATTGGTTTTTGTGCTAATTGTCTTGTTGTTGACAATTTGAGCGTGCAAAGGTACGATAAATTATTTGACTGACAAAGTGATGTTTACGAAAAAATCGACCAAACCTATTGAATTAAGATTCAAGATCATGTGATTTTTGATTTTAGATCGGAAGTGCGGTTGAATGAGGAAGAAGTAAGAACGGCGACTTTTGTAGAGATCACAAAAGCTCACCAATCACTGCTCGCCGATCACTGTTGTGGAAAGGCTACTGATCAGCCGCGGCGGATGGCGGATGACCACTTCCACAAAGTCTTTCAACTTTAAGAACTTGATGAACTTTCAACTTACCAAGCGTTGTGCGTTGTGCGTTAAGCGTTGCGCCGCATGCCTCAATTCAAATCGAGCACAAACTCCGGCGTTTCAATCACATTACTGTGATGCAGCGCACGGTCCACGATATACGCTTTCATTTTAATGGTATCGCTTGTCAGTACCAGCGACAGAATATTCAAATCAATTTCTATGGTAATTTCTCCTTTGAGGTCTTTCTCGAGATGATCGGGGTTTACATCCGGAATACGGCTGTTGTACGGCGTTGTAATGGCCTGAAACTCCCCATTGATTTTCTGATAAAAGGTAATAAAGTAATTGTAATAATACTCGCTTCCCGGATTAAACGGAGCCAGCGTATCGCCCTGTTCAAGACCAATATCACCATCGCCATCGGTAAATTCAATGGAGAAATAAGCCAGGCTGTCCTTCCCGGACAAACCATCAACAGTAGCAAAACTGCTGTACGAAATCACAGGTTCATCGGGATATTCGCGCTGTTCGATACAACCCGCAACAGCGAAGCTGATGAGCGCTGTGAAAAGGAATATTTGTAACTTTGAACGCACGTTGCAAAATTTTGCACTAAGGTACGAAAAATAACGATGATAAGCCCTGAAAAATTATCTGTTTCTATTTTCAGCATTCAAAGTCCGGCCGAATTTGAAAGTGCTGCATTGGGCCTTTTTGCATGGCATTATCAGCATAACAGCGTGTATAAAACGTTTTGCAACAGTACCGGACGAACGCCTGAAAACGTTCATCACATTCAGCAAATTCCTTGTCTGCCGGTTAATCTTTTCCGCTTTAACAAAATTCTGCCGGACAGTGTCTCCGCTGAATTATTTTTCGAAACCAGTGGAACATCGGCTGCCGAAACCGGTCGCCATTATATTGCAGATCCGGCTCTGTATCTGGCCTCCGCGATGAACTGCTTCAAAAGTTTTTATGGCAACACCGAAGATTACACCGTGCTGGCCTTGTTGCCAGGATATCTCGAACGGCAGCATTCATCGCTGGTGTACATGGTCGATCATTGGATTAAATGCAGCAATCATGCTGATTCAGATTTTTATTTACATGATCACGAAAAGCTGTATTCGACGTTGAATTCGCTGAAAAATAAAAATCAGAAAACGCTGCTCATTGGTGTTACTCACGCTTTGGTTGATTTTTCCGAAAAATATTCAATGCAATATCCTGACCTGATTGTGATGGAAACCGGCGGTATGAAAGGACGGCGTAAAGAACTGTCGCGCAGTGAACTTCATGCAATACTGAAAAAATCATTTGGTGTTCCGGTCATTCACAGCGAATATGGCATGACTGAACTGCTCAGCCAGGCATATTCAAAAGAAAACGGACTCTTTCGTTGTCCGCCCTGGATGCGGATTCTACTGCGCGACATCAACGATCCCCTGTCGCCTCCGCAAAATAAAACTACAGGAGCCATCAACATCATCGACCTCGCGAACATGTATTCATGCCCCTTTCTGGCCACCGACGACAGCGGAATCCTGCATGAGGACGGGTCGTTTGAAATCACCGGGAGAATTGATTTCAGTGTAATCAGGGGATGCAGCACAATGATATAAAATAATGTTAGTACATTTGTGTAGAGAAATAAGTTAAGTAATAATCCATGAAATCCGGCTTCAATAAGAATTTGATTGTGTTTATTTGGCTTACTGTTTTGTTTTCCATGACGTCTTTTTCACAGACCTCCGCGAGCAAAATGATCGTTGATTTATATACGCAAGCTTTTGACCAAATTGACTCAACCAATCTGCCACAATATCGATACGTTGTCAGGAAATATGATTCTGAGCGTTATTATATCTATTCCGGGCGACAGTCAAACATTTTGAACTGCTACCGGATGGACATTCCCAAAACAGAACCAGATACCCAAAGTCCGGTTTTTCATATTCCTATTGACTCTATTTCAGATTTAATCAGGATCGATCAAAACAGCCACACTGACTTATGTCAGACCGCAGAGCCTCCTTACCCTTTTAAAGGTATTAGAAAAACACAGTTTGACACGCTTTGGGAAAAATGGAATATTGATCTGTACAATATTAATCAGTACAAGAATCTTGAGAGATTTTTTTCCGCAGACACTGCCTACCATAAGCTAATAGATCTTAAATTGAAAAATCCCGAGTTGATATTTGCTTCAAAACCCGCAGATGTTTTATTGGGAATTGACCCTGTCAGTGCCAACAGATGGAATTACATATGTGATTCACTTAATGTGCGCAATTTTATTCAATACAAATCAAACCTGTTTGTTTTTGCATTATATGCGTTCATTATTCAATCCAATGGTGAAATTGTATATCCACGTATTTATTATCAATTGCCTGAAAATCCGCTTGACCTGGACACAGAAACAGACAATTTGAAAAGCATTATGCAGGTTTCCGGCACAACGGTAAAAAAAGATTATGTGGTTCTGTATTTTAAATACGGCTATACGCTCGGTACACCGAATTTTTATTTTCATGGGGAGAAGTACTGAATTCCCAAAGAAACATATGTAAGCTAAATAAATGCCTTTTTGAAACTATTGGTAAAAAGTCTTTTATCATTTAATAGTTAAGGGTATTTTTCTAATTTTGCGCAACAAAACACAATTCCATGACCCCCGAAGAATTCAAAAAAGCAATCCTGGCCGGCATTCCGGCAGAACTGCCTGCTCCGAAACAGTATAACCCCAATGCCAATCACGCTCCTAAGCGGAAAGACATTCTTACAAAAAAAGAAAAACAATTAGCCATTCGTAATGCCCTGCGCTATTTTCCCGAAAACTGGCACGCAACGCTGGCTCCGGAATTTGCCGATGAGCTTAAAAAATTCGGCCGCATTTACATGTACCGCTTCAAACCTGACTATGAAATGTATGCGCGCCCCATTGATGCATATCCGGCAAAATCTCGTCAGGCCGCAGCCATCATGCTCATGATTCAGAACAACCTCGATCCCGCTGTGGCTCAGCATCCCGAAGAACTGATCACCTATGGTGGCAACGGTGCTGTATTCATGAACTGGGCGCAGTACCTGCTTACCATGCAGTATCTGGCCAATATGACCGATGAACAGACACTGTCGATGTACAGCGGCCATCCGATGGGCGTGTATCCAAGCCATAAAGACGCTCCGCGCGTGGTAGTCACCAACGGCATGGTGATTCCAAACTACAGCTCGCGCGACGACTACGAACGCATGAATGCGATGGGTGTTTCACAATACGGACAAATGACCGCCGGCTCCTACATGTACATCGGACCACAGGGAATTGTTCACGGGACTACCATTACGGTACTCAACGCAGGCCGCATGAAAGCTGCCAAAGGCGAAGGTCTGGGCGGAATGATTTTCGTCAGTTCAGGTCTCGGCGGCATGTCGGGCGCTCAGCCTAAAGCAGCTAAAATCGCAGGCGTGGTGGGCATTGTGGCCGAAGTGAATCCCGCTGCCGCCCATAAAAGACACGATCAGGGCTGGGTCGATGAAATTTTCTCCGATCTCGATGCTCTTACCAAACGCGCTACTGAAGCGGTAAAGAACAAGGAAGCGCTTTCAATCGCATACGTTGGAAATATTGTTGATCTGTGGGAACATCTGTATAAAGAAAATATTTTTGTACACATCGGATCTGACCAGACATCGCTCCACAACCCGTTTGCAGGAGGTTACTATCCGGCCGGCATGAGCTTCGAAGAATCGAATATCATGATGGCGGAGCAGCCCGAATTGTTTAAGGAAAAAGTGTATGAAAGTCTGCGTCGTCAGGCTGCCATTATCAATAAACACAGCGAACGCGGAACATATTTCTTCGATTACGGAAATGCATTTCTGCTCGAGGCCTCACGTGCCGGTGCCGACATTATGAAAGAAGACGGCACTTTCCGCTATCCGAGCTACGTTCAGGACATCATGGGACCGATGTGTTTCGATTTCGGCTTCGGACCTTTCCGTTGGGTATGTACTTCAGGGAAACCAGAAGATCTGGAATTATCGGACAACATTGCAGCTGATGTACTTGAAAAAATGGCTGCTACTTCGCCCGACGAAATCAGTCAGCAGATGCGCGACAACATTCACTGGATCCGCGAAGCACAGAAAAACAAACTCGTTGTCGGCTCGCAGGCCCGCATTCTGTATGCCGATTCAGATGGCCGTATTAAAATTGCCGAAGCTTTCAACAACGCCATCAAAGAAGGAAAAATATCGGCGCCCATCGTTCTCGGTCGCGACCACCACGATGTATCCGGCACTGACAGCCCTTTCCGCGAGACTTCGAATATTTACGACGGTTCAAGTTTCACCGCTGATATGGCTGTGCAGAATTTTGCCGGCGACGGATTCCGTGGCGCTACCTGGATTTCGCTGCACAACGGCGGCGGCGTTGGCTGGGGCGAAGTAATCAACGGCGGTTTCGGCATGGTGCTCGACGGCAGTGCTGATGCTGATCGCAGACTGAAGAACATGCTTTTGTGGGATGTGAATAATGGTATTTCGCGCCGCAACTGGGCACGTAATCCGAACGCCACCTTTGCCATCAAACGCGCTATGGAAGCCAATCCCGGACTGATTGTCACACTGCCGAATCTTGTCAGCGACGACCTGCTGGATAAGCTGGATGTTTAGACGCGGATTTTGAAGTTGCCACAAAAGCACCAAGACACGAAAACTCTTGAAGTGCCTTTCAACTTTAAGAACCTGAAACTTTTGACTTTTAAATTCCCGGCCTAAGCAGGAATAAGCTACTGATTTACATACAGCATGTGCAGAGCCGTGATCTTATCGAAAGCCAATGATGCAATTGCTCCTTACTTCCGCTAATTACACGAATTCAGCCGCGGCGGATTCCATGTTCCTTACCTGCCTGGCTGCCTTTTGCAGTTAAACCGGCATACAGGTTCAGAGTTTTTGTTGTCCTTTACCTTGTTCATTCTGCCGCAGGCAGATTGACCTTAACCTTGGCCATGAACTCAGCCTAAACCTCAATCTAACTGACCACACCGACGCTTCTGTCGGCGCTTTCAGCTGGCTACTGGCTACTGATCCGCCGCGGCAGACTGGCCACTAACCACTGGAAATACACTACTTAATCGTCTACCAGAATCTTATATTCCTTCTTTTCAAAATTGAAGAAGATCACCATCCGCACATTTCGCGCGACGTACAAGGCAATAAAGGAATCGACCGGAGAATTGTACAGAAGATTTTACCGGAATGTTGTTTTAGTTACAGCGTTTCAACACCCTCGCTACTTTTCAATCCCGAAAAATGTCAAAATCCTTTCATCAGATAAGGTTCTGAAATTATCCCTGTCGACAATACTATCTCCATCAATATAGAAAACAACAGGCAAATTTGGTCCGCTTACGCTGAAAAATTCTTCCTTGCCGATAATGGCCATTGGTATTGATTCTGTTTTAGTTTCAGAGACAAAAGGTTCAAGCTTTTCCCGTGCATCAGGATTGCCGGCAAAAAGAAAATAAACCGGAAAATCGACATCCAGCTGCTTTCTGAAAACCATTATCTTTCGGGCCATCAGGCGACAAAACCGGCATGAGGGGCTGAAATAACAAACCAACTTCTTTCCACCACTGATGTAGGTTGTATCCTTGCTGTGCCAGGTAAGAAAGGAGTCATCACTGAGTTCAACTTTGTTTTTATAAACAGGATTCTGGGCAAGCAGTGTTTCGCGATCAACTTCTACAGGATTCAGAAGAAACGGTAACGAGACCGAGGCCACAACCCCCAGAATGACAATCAGTTTATTATTGATATAATCATTGATCCATTTTGCCGGAAACCTGGTCTCGAAAAACCAGATACCGATACATATTATTATAAGAATCAGATTTTTTATGATGGAAGAAACAGGGGATATCTGAATCTGCATGCCCATACAACCACAGTCAGCAATTTGAGGTTGGCATAATGCCATGTATGAGAGATAAAATGTGAAAAGAACCAGCGTTGATATGCAAACAATCCATGTCAGCTTCTTATAGACACCGGCAATCAGCATAACCCCAATAAAGAATTCAAAGCCAATCAACAGTCTTGCTAAATAAATACTTTGCTCCCAGGAAAACCAGCCGGTTTCCGCAATACTAAGTTCCAGCATTTCTGCCGGAAATAATTTCAAATAACCGGATACAATAAAAAAAGCACCCAGTAATATCCGGAAAATAATTTGAACAACAGACATAATTGACTTGATTGATTTGAATACAAAAATAAAGGGTTATTGCTAACCCTTTATCTGAAATCCTGAAAAATTAATCCAATGTGCAGCTGCAAGTCGGATCTCCGTTTTTGTAAGTGGTTTCTGCTGAAGTGCAAGCATCTTCGGCATCCTTGTTTGAGTAATCATTCAAAGGAACAACAAGAGTTCCCATGGTGTCTCCCTTACATGTACAATTGTAATCCTTCTTGCATGAAGAAAGAGAAGCAACTGTTAAAATCACTGCGGCTACGACAAAAAGCTTTTTCATAAGTGAAATAATTTTGGTTAAGAATGCCCAAAATTACACCTTTTATTTAATCGTTTAACTTTTTAGATTATTTTTTTTCATATTTTTTACTTTTACATGCAGTTTTCGACATATGTTCAACGGAGCAATACATCAGGTACTCCGTTACAATGACTCGAAAAAGCAATTGTAGTTAAATCCGGTAATACTTAAAAATACACAACTTCATCTCCCACCAGAATCTTGTAATCCTTTTTTTCGACATTGAAAAAGATCACAATACGCACATTGCGCGCGTCGTACACAGCTATAAAAGCATCGACGGGAGATTCGTATAAATTGATTTTATCGGCTTGTTGCCGAAGAGCTACCTGCTGTCTTAATGCGGCTTCGCGCAGAGTCATATAGGTTTGATCAATCAAATACTTGCGCACACTGTCGGAGGACGAAGCAGCCGGCATCTCATATTCCATGCGCAATGCAGTAGTGTCAAACGCAGGAAAACGTCGCTTGAATTCATCCATGGTTTTTACATACCGATAGGCACCAACCTGCACAAATGCGCGGTAGGGCTTGAATGCAATGGTGTCGAGTTTTGCTTCCAGATCAATCAGTTTCTGTTCGAACTCTGTTACAACCGGCACGGTGTCTATGACTTCAGCAATCACTGTGTCGGGCTTCACAACCGGAATGGTGTCACGAATGATTTCGCAGGAATAAATATCATAATTTCCATTGCGGTTGCTGCTGAAATAAAACACCGTATCGTAGACCACCAGGTCGCGCACATCGCTTGCGGCAAAACTGTCCGGGATGAAAGCAATCTTTTGCGGAGCATTCCATTTTGATCCATCAAAACGAGTAAAATATGGCTTGAATTTTCCGTCGCGATTGCTGCTGAAAAGCAATGTGCCATCGCTCATGAACCGAACATCGGTTTCATCGGAAGGCGCATTCACACTATCAATTAAAAGCACCGATGACAATTTCACTTTCTCATCAGCAATGCCGCAATACAAATCAAATCCACCGGCTCCACCAGTACGGTCCGAAGAAAACACCATCCGGCTGTTCCACGAAGACGCTGACTGCTCCTGGCTTTCATCGGTATTGAGCGGAAATGAAATACGTTTGAAATGGTTGTATTTTTCTTTTCCGGATAAACCTGCTGTTGCATAGATATCGCCGCCATTCCAGGCTCTGAATAAAAAGGCGGCTTTCCGGTCAGCACTGATACCAGCTACAGCCGAGTGATCATCGGTGTTGTAGAAATAACTGTATTTCGTTTTTCCGTTTTTGGAATTGTATTCATACACATTCTGATTACCTGCCAGCGACATTTCGCGCGTTTCGGGATTCACCCGCTCCGAAGTAAAAATGAGCTTTCCTGAATTCAGCAACACCGGAGCATAGTCGCCCTGAGGACAATTGACTTCGCTTACAGGAACAATTTTCAATTTACCCGCAGCATACAAACTATCCAAACGCTTAATCACCTGCTGCGCAAAAACCGCATCAGAAGACGATAACAGGAACAATAATAATATAAACAGCAAACGTTTCATCAGCGTGCTGCTTTTTGTTCGTTGAAAATCTTACGAATAAAAATCGCGTTGCTTACGCCTGCATAGGTGGCGTTGTTCTTTACTGCATCGGACATACCATACGCGAACGCATATCCGAAACTAAAGCTCTGTGCAGTGATTCCGGCATTCAGTATCATAGAGGAATTGTTGCGGTATCCTGCACCTACCCAGAATATTTTGCGGTATTTAAAATCAGCGCCCAACTGAAATCCGAAAATTTTATTGCTCATTCCCGCAGCCGCCCAGCCCTGCAGCGATGCGTTTTCGTTGAGCGAATACACGTAGGCGCCCTGAAAACCAATCACAGGCTTCATTTGATTATCAACAACGGTATTCATGAATCCGTAGCGAACAGGAACTAACTGCGATACATTGAGTCCGACATAATATTTGTTCTGGCTCATCAAAGCCAATCCTGCAGACGCATTGCCGGCCGGCTGATGCATGGTACCGCCTGCCAGAACCGGATCGTCGTATTGATTGACAACGGCATCATCGATACTGAATGTCATCTGATTGAAAGATCCCGTTCCGTGAAACACCAGCTTCATGGCCTTTTCAGGAGCCAGATTCAGTGAATACAGAAATGAGAAATCAGCAGATAACATGGTCGTGAGTCCGGCTTTTTCGCGGTTGACTACAAATGCTGCACCCGTGCTATTGCCTGTCGGGGCCGAGAGTGCGAGTGTCTGATAAACGGGCCGGTTGCCGAATCCGTCAATGCGCGATCCGGTTGAAAAACTGAGCTGCGGAACACCATACCACGCCGATAATGCCTGATTCTGTGTTTCTGGAGCAACATTCTGAAAAGGACTCAGGCTCTGGCCTACCTGAAACTGTGCAAACAAAGCTGTGCCGAAGAGCAGCGATATGCTGAAGATTAAAATTCTTTTCATGGCTTAATATTTTACGTCAATGCTGCTTTTATATTCCTTTTCAATGATGCCGTCGTTCAGACGCACCACATAATAATACACGCTGTTTGCCGGAGCATCATCGTCGAGCGGATTCCAGGCGCCCGCGCAATCGGTGGTTTCATACGCCAGCTTACCCCACGAGTCGTAAATCTGCATGAAGAAACTTACGTAATTGCAGGCGCCTTCAACGTAGTAAGTATCATTGAATCCGTCGCCATTGGGCGAGACCAGATTTGGCAATGTGAAGCAATCACCCAGCTCGGAGTGAATAACAACTGTCGTCGTATTGGTACAGGCACTGTCGTCGGTTACCGTATAATTATATGATCCGGAC
>Ga0074193_1002167_pt1 | contig 19076 bp, 23 predicted proteins | sample EPASupsiteHSE605_FD_64523 | JGI IMG/M metagenome (GOLD analysis project Ga0074193, IMG submission 64523) | Bioremediated contaminated groundwater from EPA Superfund site, New Mexico - Sample HSE6-05 | ecosystem: Environmental > Aquatic > Deep subsurface > Groundwater > Contaminated ... | reverse complement strand
TGAATGGGCTAAAATGTTTGTCTCTATGGGCAACATTACCTCTTTACTTACAGCATTAACGGCTTTTAAAGTTGGAAGAAAAGATCTGATAAGGGCACCAACTGCTTTTAGAAGGTTGCATTTTTAAGCGATTTAAGGAAATTTTTCGCGAAAATATCGAGTTAAGTGCTTTTATTTGGGATTTAAAGCATTTTAAATGATTTTGGCATAAGCTCAGGTGATATAAAAACAATAAGAAAAGAGAAATCGATTAAAAATTACTGAATTTGCATCTACTTTCCTGTAATTCTTTTCTCTAACTCATCTTAAGAATTCCTCAGTGAACATTCACCTTCCCGCATCCTCTATCTCAAACTTTACATTCCTCTTCTTAAGCTCTTTTATAATCTCTTCCATAAACATGCCAGGCCCGGGGGCATGACTGTGGTGGAATTCTTTAACCTTGCCTGGCTCTCCGCCGACGCTGGTTATTACCACACCGCAGGAGGGGCTTTTCGGGACGCCGATGATTTTTATATTTATGCCGTTGGCTGCGAGGTCTTCGAGCAGGTCTGCAAAGGGTGTGAAGAGTTCTCTGCAGAAGCGCCTGTAGGCGGGGTGGTCAAGCTGGTCTTTAGTGATTTCCCGGCGTCTCATGCCGAAATACATGGCTTCGGGGCAGGGGAGTTGAATTACGTTTGAACCTTTTGTGTCAACAGGCAAAGCCGGTTTCACTCCTTTGACCCTTGCAAGGGGGTTAAGCAGGCAGTGCCCTATAACCATTACTTCATTCGTCTTACTATCGCTTGTTGCTGACTTTTCAGGAGTCTGAGAACAGTCGTAATTTTCCAGCTTTTTCATTTGATCACCTGTTTATGCCTGTAATTTTCTTTGTACGGGGAAATAAGAGATTATATATTTATCTTCTGCATATGTATCCGAAAATGGTATCTGTGAGCCTGCATACCAGCTATACTTTTGCGATCAGTTCGGGTTTGCTTGCAAAATAAATGCAGGAGCACTGCCTTTATAATTGGAAGGTCACGGCACATGCATGAAGATTTTGGAACAATAATTAACAGAGGATTCAACAGCTGGGTTAGAAATTTAAACATCTGTATTCCATTTGTCCTTAACTTTTTTGTCAATATGATTCTTTATGCCTTTTTCTTTGGCTTGATGGGTATTTTGCTCTTTACTTCTGATACCGGACGTATAATTGATCCCGCTTCCATTCCCACAGAAGAGCTTTACTCCATGATGTGGGGAGGATTTACTGAGAATATTGTCATGTCCGTACTTCTGATTGTCGGGTTTTTGCTTTTTGGGATGTACATACAATCCTTTTTCACATCAGGAGCAATAGGGATGGCAAAGAAGGTAGCAGAAACCGGAGATGCCGTCCTCGCTGACATGCTTGTTTCAGGTTCGAAAAATTCATTCAGGCTTTTCCTTACCACCCTGTTGATCTCTCTGCTGCTGCTCGGAGGAATTGTATTTATAGTGCCCGGAGCCCTTAAAGTAGGGGATCTCAGCGGGCTGCTCGAAAATCCGGAAGCGTCTTTACAGGGTATGGGATTACTGGCTATCGGAATTCTTCTGTGGGGATTGTATATGACATTTATAAGCATAGTGCTTTCCCTTGCTCCATATGCTCTTGTAATTGACGAACTTGATCCCCTTGAAGCTCTAAAAGCAGGTTTTGATTTTTTTAAGGAGAATAAATTCGACATTTTCTTTATCTGGATAATTTTCATCGGGCTGAGTTTAATTAATACTTATGTCGGCGAATTTATAGGCTCAGGCAGCTTTCTGATCGCAGGTTTTACATACATATTGCCGATTGTTGTTCTGCAGCCTCTTGCAGCTGTTCTCTGGACGCGCCTTTATGTGAGCAGAAAGGGAAAGAAACTTTATAATCCTTCAGAACTGCTTTCCGGCCCTGACGGATTTTGATCTTTCCCCCCTGATGGGTTCTGATCTTTCCCCATATTTTTCTCTTAAGTCCGGCCGAGCAATTTGCAGGCCTGGCATATATCTTCAGTACAGGTCTCCCCGCAGATCCTGCATTTTTCTATTTTTGCGGGAGGCAGCTCCTTTGCAAGGGCTCCTGCAAGCTTATCAAAACCGCGGAGCAGAGAGTACTTTGTCCCCGGATGTTTTGTCTCAAAATTATTCAGCAGCTCTCTAACCTCTCCTCGAAGGGCTTCTCCTGCATACGGACACTCGCTAAAGTCCACTGGCAGGGAATTTACAAGAGCATAGAGAGCTACTTCTTTTTCAGGGATATTCCTTAGAGGTTTTGCCCGCAGTATAAGGCCTTCTATAGCCGCAGGCTGAGCAAGCCTGACCATGCGTTCCATATCCCCTCTAAAATGGTTGAGTAGAATAGTCTGGGCCTCGTCGTCCAGGTTGTGCCCTGTAACCATTTTCGTTGCCCCGATTTCAAGGGCTACCTTATTGAGGATATTTTTTCTAAGGACGCCGCAGTAGCTGCATGTGCCTTTTTCCCGGTCCATTGCTGCCAGTTCGTCCATAGTTACCCCGTGTGCCTCCTTGAAAGACCTTATAATGTGCCGGACCCCGAGCATTTTAGTAAGATTCTTTGCAACTTCAAGCGATTGAGGGCGGTACCCGTGTATTCCTTCATCCACTGAAATTGCCACGATTTCAATGTCCGGCCTATTTCCCAGAATTTTGTGCATCATATAAAGGGCAACTGAGCTGTCTTTCCCTCCGCTTAAAGCGACTGCTATTACATCATTCTTCCGAATGTTGTAATCTTTCCGGATTGTCAGCTTGATTTTCCTCTCAACGTCTTCTACAAAGTGCTTCTTGCAGAGGTGCATTCCGGAATATTTCTGAAAAATGATAGCTTCATGATTGCATTTTTTGCATTTTATTGTCATTTAAAATCCTTTTTTCTGCCAATTTCCTGAGAATACTTTAAAAAAAATGTTATCAGATGCGATGAATTTTATTGTGCCAGATTTCTTTCAGGAAAGGAACCTCTCGTATATATGGTTTCTTACGTGCTCAGTAGTTCTTGTTCCGAAGACGGGCAATTAATCGGCCTTAGTTATTAATTTACATATAAGTACATTGGTTCGATATGAACCTGACAAACTGGGTTTATTTAGAGAAATAGATTGACAACAACGTTCGATTTTTACTATGTTCGACGGGATGTGGCGGATGCATTGAAAGTTATATTTCCATTCTTATCCGACAGGCAGCAGACATGGGAAGACCTGAGCAGGCTAGCCCCGAGCTAAAATATAACTTTTAAAAACATAACCTTTTATTTGCTCTTCTTTTTCTTCAGCTCATAATAAATATCCAATAATTTGAGCGTGTTATCCGAGACCCGCACCTTCATATCCTTTCCCGGCCTGAAAAACGCAAAATGGTGAATCTCACTTTCCGGCTTTGACTCCCCCTCCGCCTTAATCCTGAAGATCTTGGACTCATGAAACTTGAAAAGGTACCTGACGTCGTAAGCCCGAAGCCCGGTCTCTTCCCGAAGCTCCCGAATTGCGGCTTCGATGCTTGCCTCCCCTTTTTTCGGTTTTCCTCCGGGGAGCCGGTAATAAGACCCGGAACTGCTCACTAGCAGTATTCCTTCGTCGGTTTCAACTATTACCGAGCCTCTTCGATTGTCGTATGCGCTGGAAATATTTTTACCCCCTTGAAAAGGTTGTATTTTATAGGTTTGCTGCCTGTTGATAAAGGTTTATTTCTGGAATTACTTTAACCTTCGGCGAAGCCAGTTGTTTCCTTTCTCTGGTCTTGACGCGAAGCCGGTTGTTTCGTTCTCCGGTCTTGACTGATGAAAATTTTGATTTTTTCGTTAAGTCATCCATGAGTATTGCTAAAAGCGTATTGCTAAAAACTTCTTTAGTACAAACATAAAAACAAATTATAAAAAGTAATTGGGGGTTATAAGTTAAAAAAGCCTCGTGGTTCAAGCTAATTAACATCAAACCTTTCTACTTTTTAGCAACCTATATATGTTAATTCAGTGATGAGAAATAAAAACAAGTTTAAAAGATGAAAAAACAAGTTTAAAAGATGATGTGAGAATGGCAGGCAACAATAACGAGACTGAAAAAAGGTTATGGGACGTAGCTAAGGATTCGTCACAAAATAATTTAGGCATTTTATTTATAAAGTTCAATTCCAATTGGTGATATCGATTTTGAAAATCAATGCATTCAATCGAAACAATAAATAAGTTATTCTGTGACAACTCCTAAGGAATCGTAATTTTAACATTAGGGAGCCATAAGATGAGAAAGGATTTGGATTTAGGATGGTTTGACTTAAAAAAGACTCTGCAGAACGCAGATCGGAAAGAGCTTATCAATCTGATTCGGGATCTTTACAGGCTCTCTGAGGAAAACAGACGGTATTTGCTTGCCGGATGGATGGATACGAAGACTGAGTCTGGAATTATGGAAGCTTACAGGGAAATAATAAAAAATGAGTTTTTCCCGGAAAAGGGGCATGGAATGCTCAGGTATTCTGTAGCTGAAAAGGCGATTGACAATTACTATAAGGCATCAGGGGATTTTGAAGGGAGAATGGAGCTGATGTTATTTTATATTGAAAATGGGGTGGATTTTACCAATAAATATGGGGACATAGACGAGAAGTTCTATGACAAAATTGCTGGAATGCTCGAAAAATTCTGCACCCAATTGAAAACGCCCGGAGGCAAATCCTTTTATCCATGGTTCAAGAAGCGGCTTTTTGATATTCAAAAAAAGACAAAGATGATTGGCTGGGGATTTGGAGACGACGTAGACTTCTTTGTCAAGGATATTGAAGATTTTTTTGAAGAAGCGCAGAGGGATTTATAACACCAAAAATTCAGGTGGCTTTTCATGGCAAAAGAAGACTCTGTAAAATGGATGAAAGTGGAGGAAATCCTGCAGAAGGTCGAAAAAAAGGAACTCATCGATCTTATTCGGGAACTGTATGGACGTTCGGTTGGGGATCGCATGCTCATAAATTCCAGATACCTTGGAGAGGGAGTAAAGAAGGAAAAGAATAAGATGCTGGAAAGGTACAGGAAAATTATTAAAGAAGAGTTTCTTCCTGAGAAGGGGTTGGAAAAAATCCGTTACTCTGTAGCGGAAAGAGCTATTAGTGATTATTCAAATGTTTCAGGGGACTTTGTGGGGACGCTGAACCTGATGCTTACATATGTTGAGGGAGGGGTCCGATTTGCCAGTATTTTTGGAGCTATAAACGATGAGTTCTATGACAACATTGAAGGGATGCTGGATAGGTTTTGTGAACAATTAAAAACTGATGAAGGACAGAAATATTATCCTCTTTTCAGGGAACGGCTGCTTAAGACCTGCATGGGCTTGGAAAATATCGGATGGGGTTTCGAGGAGGCAATTTGCGTCCTCGTAGCGGACATTGAAGAGTTTTTTGGAAAAGAGGAGAGGGATTCGTAAAACAAAAAATTCAGGTGACTTTTCATGGCAAAAGAAGACTCCGTAAACTGGTCTGACTTGAAGAAAATCCTCCAGGATACTGACAAAAAAGAACTTATCGACCTCGTCCGGGACCTGTACAAGCGCTCGGCCGATGACCGCAGTTTCATCACTGCCAGGTACGCGAAGGTGGAAGAAAAGAGCAAAATCCTGGAGGCCTACCGGAAAAAGGTCATAAATGTTTACTATCATCCACGTGGAGCAGCTAGTAAGCCTCGTTATCCGGTGGCAAAAAAAGCTATCAATGACTATTTTGAGGCTTCTGGAGATATTAAGGGAACAATGGATCTGGCACTTACCCTTGTAGAAAACGTGATGAAGTACATCAATGAGTTTTCAGGCATTGACGAAGCATCTCGCGTTGGTGGATCTGACATGATGGAAAAGTTCTGTGAGCTGATTACGACTGAAGAAGGGCAAAAATTTTACCCATACTTCAGAGAAAGGCTTCAGAAACTATACAAGGATTCGGTAGACAGTCCTTATAGGCTTGCCAATTTACGGTATTATATCTCTGATCTGTATGACTTCTTTTTTGAAGAAGACCTACAGGACAACTGATATAGTTCTTCTCCTTTTAGGTTTTATTCTTGTTTGACAGTTCATGCTTCATACTTCATGCTTCATACTTCATGTTTCATACTTCATGTTTCATTCTTCGGGTTTCATGCTTCATGTTTCATTCTTCGGGTTTCATGCTTAGGCTTCATATTTTCTTCAGCTTTTCTTCAGCTTTTCTTCATCAAGCTTCTTCTTAGCAATTTTAATTTTCTCCAGTCTTTTTTTCTTGTCAACCAGTTCTTCTGGAATCTGATATGATGTTGAATCACCATAAATTTCATCTTCATATTTATCGGTCTCAGTGCTCTCTTTGAGTATCTTATCAATTTCTTTTTCGAGAGCATCCGAGCTCTTCTTTGTCTTGAAGAAGCATTTGCCTTAACCTTTGTTCTGTCAATCGATATACTGGAACCAATCATATCCATTTCTTTGCAAAACGTGACAACCTGGGAAAAGATTTCTTTAATGGGGGTCAAGATGAGTTGAACGGAATCGACAAATTGTGTGGAAATCAGGTTTTTGAATGGCTGAAGAATCTGATCTCTTACAAACTGAGAGAAATGATTAAATTAAATAGCAGTCGCCTTGACTACCAGAAGAAGTTCGAAACACTGATCGAAGCGTATAATTCAGGTTCTGCTAACGTAGATCATTCTTATAAAGAATTGATCGAATTTGCGAAAGAGTTGAAAAAAAAAGCCATCATTCGGACAAGTCTTTTGTCCTTATTTTCGGTATCGAATCTGAAAATCAAATCGTTTTCTGAGATTTTGTCCTTAAAGATGATATTTATAAAACATTATAACCATTTAATTCCAATTAATCTCAATAACAGTAAAATAATTTTAATAAATTTATCGAATTTTGGTTCTCATATGTATTCATAAGTATTAAATTTTTACAAATTACTTTTTTATTTATTTAGACTTGATTTTTCTCTTGAAAGTGTTTCTGATTGCGGTTATACCTCTCTGGTATGAGACAGGAAGGTTCACTGGTAAAATAAATATCAGGATAGACAATTTTTCAGACAGAGGAATAAAATTAAATATGATAGTGGCACTAATTAGGTTCATGGAAACAGAGTTCAGGAACAATCTGCTTTCAGCCATTTTTTGGCTTCTTATCTGGCTTGCTGTAAGGAGTTATTTGAAGGATTATACTCCTTAACTTTGAGATATTCGAAAAAGAGAAACTCTTAAACCCCCATTGAACTACGTTTTCTATTATTGAGTTCGTTCCGAAATTTGATGCAGCCTTGTTTCTATATCATGAAAAATTTCATAAGATAATGTTATATCCGATCCTCTCTAATAACATGTGATAATTATGGGGAAAGCTGTTAAAGAAATCAAGGAAATAAAGGGCTTTGTGCCAAGATCTATTGCGTATGCCGAACAGATAGACGAAGAGTTTGCCGAAGGAATCGCCGGTTTTTATAAAGCCGTCTGGGCTGAACGGGAAGGCGGGCTTTCTCTGAGGCAGAAGCACCTGATGGTCTTTGCTATCGCCTGTTCTAACAATAATACTGAAAGTGCAGTAAAGATACTCGAGAGACTTCATAAATTCGGAGCCACAAGAGCCGAGATCAACGATGCCATGATTATCGCTGCCTGGACCGGCGGGATCCAGAATTTCACGGATATCAGTGCAGCGGTTCTAAAAGAGATGGAAAAACTGGGCTTTTAAAACCCATCTCTCTCAATTTTTTTTCATTGATACTTTCATTCAGATCAATATTCAAAATTTTCCAAATATTTAACTTTCACAAATATCGAACTTTTTCAAATATCAAACTTATAGAAATATCTAACTTTTAGAAATATCTAACTTTTAGAAATATCTAACTTTTAGAAATACTCAACTTTCATAAATATTAAGTTTTTATAATCATAGTAAACTCATGAATTAATTACATTGGTAAAAACAGTTTATAGTTTATACGAACTACACATTGCATTTAAATTATTAAAGTTTTATAGTTGTCGAAAAACACGGGCAGGGAAGACTCAATCAGGACACAGGAACCACGGAAGACACGGAAAGCACAGAAATCCCTATGCTCGTAATTCCTTTCTTCCGTGTCTTCCGTGGTTTTAACTCACTTTATTTTCATACTTTAAAAGGGCAGGGAAGACTCAATCAGGACACAGGAACCACGGAAGACACGGAAGACGCGGAAGACACGGAAGAACTGTGCCCTTACTTCTTTTTTCCGCGTTTTCCGTGCTTTCCGTGGTTCTTTTTTTCGTTTATATGTCAAGGAATTTCGAGATGAGACTATAAATTCATATTTCTTAACTTATATAGTGTCAATTTTTAATGTGATAACTATATTTTCACTTTTGTAATATGCTCAATACCTTCCACAGGATCTTCCGGAGGCCTGACAAAAAAAATGGACTCTATGATTGAGAAAGAAAACGGTTCCGTTCTGTTTAGAGAAGTTCAAAAAATGAACCAGATCTGGATTTGGATTCTGGTTGCGATTCCGGTAATTATTTTCTGGTACGGCGCATACCAGCAGCTATTACTCCGAAAGCCTTTTGGAAACAACCCGGCTCCTGACTGGATGATGCTCCTTCTACTTCTGATATTCGGAATCCTTTTTCCACTTTTTTTCTATTCTATAAAACTCGTTACCGAAGTCAGAGAGGACGGACTCTACGTTCGCTTTTACCCTTTTCACTTTTCATTCAAATCCTTTCCCTTCGAGATTATTCAAAGTTACGAAGTCAGAACTTACAACCCTATTATGGATTACGGGGGCTGGGGTATACGTTACGGGTTAAAAGGAAAAGCCTATAATATAAAAGGCAACAGGGGAGTACTTTTTGAATTTTCGGAAGGGAAAAAAGTAAAAAAACTGATGATAGGCTCCCAGGTTCCCGAAAAACTCTCAGAAGATGTCAGAAGGGGCATTAAAAAGCAAGTTTCAGTATGATCCTGCCCTGTTTTTTCAGGCCGGTTTAAACTTTAGTTTGGGCAAATTCTCAGGAAGGAGTATGTTACGGTTCTGGCAGACCGTAACCCTCTCTCCTGTATCCATCAATGTTTAAATATTTTGCACAGGCGCAAAACTATTTCCTGCATACGATACTACCGGCCTTGGCAAGTCAATATCCAGAGCCTCTTTTAAGACTTCTTCAATGGTCTCTACAGGTATGAATTTAAGTTCACTTCTGACATCCTCTGGCACATCCTCCAGATCTCTCTCGTTTTCTTTTGGCAGAACTACTCTTTTTATACCTGCTCTGTGTGCTGCCAGAATCTTCTCTTTTATGCCGCCAACAGGCAATACGGCACCGCTTAAGGTGATCTCTCCTGTCATGGCAAGTTTGGGGTCAACTGCTTTGCCAGTAATTAAGGATGTCAGGGCAGTAAAGAGCGTTACACCTGCTGATGGGCCATCCTTTGGTGTCGCACCCGATGGCACATGAATATGAATATCGCTTGAGGTAAAGTCAAAGTTGTTTGTAGTATTATTTACAAGCCGTGATCTGACAAGGCTCAAGGATATCTTTGCAGACTCTTTCATCACGTCCCCAAGCTGGCCTGTAAGCGTAAGCTTTCCGCTTCCGGGCATAAATGTGCCTTCGATGAAGAGAATATCTCCTCCCACAGGTGTCCATGCAAGTCCTGTGACTACGCCAGGTACATTTTCTTTTCTGGCTTCTTCCTGCCGGATCAACTCCTTTCCAAGGATCTCTTTGAGCATATCCGCCTTGACCACGTAAGGAAGGTCAGTTTTTCCTGACACAATCTTCTCGGACACAAATCTTGCGGTCTTTGCAAGCTGTTTCTTAAGCCCTCGAACGCCTGCTTCGCGGGTGTATTTTTCGATGATTACCTTTAAAGCATCATCTTCAATTTTGAGTTTATCCGCATCAAGGCCGTGTTCTTCCAGTATATAGGGTAGCAGATGGTCTTTTGCAATTGCAAGCTTCTCGTTCTTAGTGTAGCCCGAGATCTCAATCATCTCCATTCTGTCAAGGAGTGGCCAGGGGATACTTGCCAGGGAATTGGCAGTGGCGATGAACAATACATCAGACAGATCATATGGAATTTCCAGATAGTGGTCTGAGAATGTGCTGTTCTGCTCGGGGTCAAGGACTTCCAGAAGAGCACTTGCCGGATCTCCTGCATAGGAAGCTGAAAGCTTGTCGACTTCGTCGAGGATAAACACGGGATTCTTCGTGCCTGCTTTTCTCATACCCTGTATAATCCTTCCGGGCAGAGCTCCTACGTATGTCCGTCTGTGCCCTCTGATCTCTGCTTCATCTTTGACACCACCAAGGCTGACCCTGACATATTTCCTGTCAAGGGCATCTGCAATGCTCTTTCCAAGGCTTGTTTTACCAGTGCCGGGCGGTCCTACGAAGAGCAGGATTGAACCCTGTTTCTCATGTTTTAATTTCATTACCGCCAGATGCTGGATTATTCTCTCCTTGACCTTTTCAAGTCCGTTATGGTTGCTCTCAAGTACACGGCGGGCTTCAGCAATATCGATGCTCTTTTTCTCTTCTGTTACCCAGGGAAGATCAAGCAAGAGGTCCAGATAATTTTTGATTACAGGGCTTTCAGGGTTATGGTTGCCTCCGGTTTCGAGTTTCTTTAACTCTGAAAGTGCTTTCTTTTTCACCTCATCAGGCATTTTTGAATTCTCAATTCTTTCCCTGTATCCTCCTTCACCTGAGACGGCATCTTCATTTTCATTGAGTTCTTCCTGAATTACCTTCAGTTGCTCCCGCAGCAGTGCCTCTCTATGCGACTTGTTTATCTTATCAGAAACCTTTTTTGCCACTTCTACCTGAATGTTGATATTCTCTTTGTGCTTCGTCAGAATATAAAGAAACGTAAGATAACGCTCACGAACAGAAACGATTTCCAGAAGGTTCTGCTTTTCTGCGAGTTTTATCGGCATAAAGGGCATAACATATCCCATTATCTGGTCAATGGAATTCATCTTATCGAGTTGCTGGGTAAACTGCTCAGAACCCTGAAAACGGCTGCTTATCTCATGAATTGTCTTTTTTACATCCGCCATTATTCCTTCCTGAAAATCTTCATCGAGATCAGGAATATCAGAAACAGGCTCATATTCGGCATAGAACATTCCATCCTTCTGGTTCAGGGAAATAGCCTTTACTCTCTGGATAGCCTTCGCAGAAACCAGATACCCCTCATCAGCAGGCTGCGCAAATGTGATCTTAAGCAGATTTCCTGTTTTATACAAATCATCTTCTGATAAGTCTGAAGGTTTCGTGCCGTTTTTTACTGTCAACCCTATTGCATACGCAGCTTCGCCATTTTTCATTTCGGTTAAGAGTATTTCTCCTGTGGTTTTATCAGCTAGGAATTTTGTCCGGCTTTTGGGGTAAACCACTATCTCAAAGAGCGGTATTACGATACTCTCTCTATCATCATTAGTTTGTTTTGAATACATTGTTAATCCTCTCAATTATCATCTTAATTATTTAGTTTGAATTGACCTAACTACCAGGCCGGACAAAAAAAATTATCTTACTTTCTCCAGAATTTTAATAAGGGTGTACATCTCGTTTTCATCCAATGATTCTGCTATCTTTTCAATAAGCTTCATCAAAGCTTTATGTTCAGCGCGGGCTATCATCTGTCCCTTTTCAGTCAGACGAATATAATAGATTCTACCGTCATCGGGGGATTTTTCTCTGTACACGCACTCCATTTTAGCAAATTTGTTGATCATCTCTGTGATGGTAGGTTTTGAGTTTTTGGTGATTTTAGCAAGTCTGCTAAATGTTACTTCCTCGTATTCATCAATAACTTTCAGATATCCGATCTGCTTTACGGTAATATCCGATAATCCACACTCAGAGAAGATCTCACAAGAGCATTCGCTTTTGATTTTTATCAGGTTTTCAAAAACTATGAACAAATGCTCTTTTTTCTCTATCATATTTCGATCCTTCCCGTTAGTTAGGGTTTTCCTAATTATATAGTTTGCGGTAGTATCAGGTTTTGCAAAGTTACAATCTTTCCATTTCTTCTATGTTTTCATGAAATAAGAAGAATTTTTCGACATGTTTCGTTTTCTGGAGTTGGCGATTATTTTAATAATATCAGTGTATAATACAAGCGCATGCCCTTTGAGTCTCACAGGGATGAGGATATTTTCGAGTCTCGATTTGTAGATAAGTACCTGAGCGAGTACGCGAGTATTTCGTCAATCGTACGTGAGGCGTTACCTTTTGAACTTATTGCGACTGTAGGGGGAGTCGTTGCAGGGGTTATTTTTTCAGGAATGACAAAAGAACTTGAGATGATCCCGGGATTGATTGTGATTTATCCCGGAGTGCTGGGACTTCGGGGGAACGTCTCCTCAACTCTTGGCTCTAGGCTTGGCAGTGCAATCCATATGGGACTCATCACCGGATTCGACAGGCATAATCCGGAACTTATGAACAATATCTCAGGCTCCCTGCTTTTGGGTCTCATTACAGCTATTCTGCTCGGATTCCTCGGGCATTTCGTAACGCTCGCTCTGGGTTTTGAAAGTGCGGGTGCGTTTAAACTTATCCTTATCTGTGTAATTTCAGCCCTTACGTCAGGGGTAATCCTCTCTTTTGTTGCAGTCCTGCTTGCCATAGGGATGTTCAGATATGGTTTTGATCCCGATAATGTTGTCACGCCTTCTATTGCCACTATCGGGGATATTATCTCGATGGTCATGCTTTTCCTCTCGGCAAAACTGGTGGTGATGCTCTGAGAAAAACAGGGCGTCAGACCTCTTATTACACGGTAAACGGCATTGTCCAGCGTGGACTTCCCGTGCTTTCGATCACCTGTGTGATGGGAATCGTTGTCGGACAAATCCTGAACTCAAGAGAAAACAGCCTCATTTCTATGCCTGCGATACTGATCCTTATCCCTTCCCTTATCAAGATCGGAGGAGATACCGGCAGCATGCTTGGGGCAAGGCTTTCCTCGGCTTTCCATATGGGGCTTGGAGACAACCTCAGACGAAATCCAGTAGTACATAACAGCGTTATTGCGGCTTCAATTGTGGGTTTTGTTTCATCAATCTCTGTCAGCATCCTGGTCTTTCTGGCAAGCAGCCTTATGGGATTCGGGATGCCTTTTCTTACCCTGCTGGAAATCAGCCTTATAGCTGTTGTCATAGAACTTTCCGTCGTATACTCCGCAACGGTTGCAATCGCTTTTGCTTCCCACCGTTTCGGGATCGACCCCGATGATACGGTAATTCCTTTCATAGCAAGCCTTGGAGACGTGGTGGGGGTTACAGGAATCTTTATAGCCCTCCATCTGCTGAAAATCTTATAAATAATATCTCTTAAATAATATCTCTTAAATAATATCTCTTAAATAATATCTCTTAAATAATATCTCTTAAATAATATCTCTTAAATAATATCTCTTAAATAATATCTCTTAAATAATATCTCTTAAATAATATCTCTTAAATAATATCTCTTAAATAATATCTCTTAAATAATATCTCTTAAATAATATCTCTTAAATAATATCTCTTAAATAATATCTCTTAAATAATATCTCTTCAATTAAACTAATTTTATTAATTCCAACCAGGCTCTTAAACGCCTGAATAATTCAAAAATTAATAATTACTATGAGGTATATACTCGTACACACCAACAATAAGGTAGAGTTGATCTAGAGACCATGTTCCCTAAAGAATTCAGATACAGTCCAAGGAATCTCAAGGATCTTTTGACTGAGATGAAGGACACTTCCGAACTCATGGTAGACCTTGCATACTCTGCAATGATCTATGATGATGAGGACATTGCAGAGGAGGTACTCAATCTTGAAGATAAGATGGATACCCTCGATTATCATATGAAGATGGCCGCGATGTTAACCACACGCAGGGTTGACGAGGCTGAAGAACTCCTGGGAGTCTTAAAGGTTGCTGCTTCTTCCGAAAATATTGCAAACGCTGCAGGGGATATTGCCAAAATAGTTCTCATGAATATGGGCATTCCCATGGAACTGAAAGTAGCTCTCAGGGAAGCGGAAGAAACCATAGTCAGGGCAACAGTCGCTGCAGAATCCCGAATGGCAGGGCGCACACTTGGTGACCTCGAACTTGACCTCGAGACAGGTATGTGGGTTATTGCTATTCGGAGAAATGAAGACTGGATTTATGACCCTGACCACGAAACCCGTCTCCGCCAGGGAGACGTTTTGATTGCCAGAGGGCATGATGAGGGAGTTCCGCTGTTCTTCGAAATGGCCACGACAAGGAAATTTATTCCGAGGGAAATCGAGCATAATAAAATCATAAAAGACCTTCAACATGCCGTGGATATCATCGTGGACATGAAGAACATGTCCGAGCTGTCTGTAGGGCTTGCATACTCTGCTATCCTTTTTGACAACGAAGACATTGCGTATGAGGTCAGTGCCCTGGAGTCCGAAATGGATTCAATGAAGTATGAACTTCAGCACTGGGTGCTTGAGACTGCAAAGCATGTTGAAGATGTAAACATGCTCAGGGGAATCCTGCACCTTGCAAGTGCCTCTGAAGCTATTTCCGATGCTGCCTACGGAATTGCAGATACCGTACTCAGGGATATCGAGCTTCACCCAATTATCACTCTTGCAGTCCGGAATTCCGAAGAAGTTATCACCAGGCTCCAGGTTGAAAAATGTTCTCCAGTTGTCGGAAAGACCTTTTCCGAGCTGAAGCTTGAGACTGAAACCGGGCTGCATGTGATGGCCATCAAAAGGGCTGAGCGCTGGGTATATGCTCCCAAGGGTAACACGGTTGTCCAGGCAGGGGATATGCTTATCGCACGCGGCTCAAGGATCGGAGAAGGGGTACTAATAGAGATGTGCGAGTGCAAATTACGTCAGTGATTTTATCAGTAATCTCGTCAGTAATCTCGTCAGTGATTTTGTCAGTAATCTCATCAGAATCTCGTCAGTGATTTTGTCAGTAATCTCATCAGTAATCTCGTCAGTAATCCATCACTTGTTTCTGACAATTAATCATAACTTCCTATTTCACTCCTAGCTGATAAATCGGCTACTCTCTATGAAAAAAATAGGATACTGCAGGAGGCGGCCTGAAATCCTATTTCTCAACTTTTTTGAAAGCTCATATATTCCTGATTTTTATATGTCGGGTTACAATGATTACACAGGAGTTTGAGCATGGTAGTTGTTGGACTTTCAAGAAATAAGGATACCCTTGAATCCGTGAAAACAGCAGTGGAATTGGCAGGAGGGCTTGGAATCAAAACAGGATCAACTGTGCTGATCCGGCCGAATGCAAACACTGCAGACCTGCCTCCTGGCTCGACAAACCCCGAAGTACTGAGGGGAGCTATCCGGGAAGTGCAGAAATGTAAACCGGATAAAGTCATTGTGGCTGAAAAGTCGATGAGCTCGCTGGACACAGAGATAGTGCTCAAGAAGCTTGGGCTCTGGCAGGTCGCAGAGGAAGAAGGAGTAAACGAAATTCTGACTTTTGACCACATGAAGCAGCGGCATGTGGAGCCCAGGGGTTCTTACTCCTGGCCATATGGGTTCGATGTGCCTGAGTTTCTGGAGTCGGTTGACTACACGATCGCCCTGCCAGTGATCAAGACCCACTGGACTGCGACGTTTACCATGGGTCTCAAGTCTCAGATAAGCATCACCTCGGACAGGGATCGGAGACAGCTTCCTCATGGGCAAAACTGGGATGTGCTTTTCGGGAATATGATTGCAGAGTCAAACCTTGTTTACAGGCCTGACTTTTATATTTCGGACGCTACGAAATGTTTTGTTACCGACGGGCCTAACACAGGAACCCTTAGGGAACCTGAAATCGTACTGGCAAGTTCGGATGTGATCGCAAACGATGTTGTGGGCCTTGCCCTTCTAAAAACCCTGGGCACGGTTCCTAAGATCCAGAATTATTCTGTCTGGGCCCAGCCCCAGATTAAAAGGGCTGTGGAACTGAACTTAGGGGTACGCAGCAAGGAAGAAATAACCTTAAAGAGTGCAGGTGTCGAGGAAATCGAAGAAATTCTTTCCAATCTTACCTGAAGCAGGTTGGAAACAGACGTCTCGGAAAACTTCTGGCGACAAAATCTCGCGTGAAAATGAAAAAAGCTCAATCTGGCCCCGAATGCCGGGAAATTCTGGAGATCCTAAAAAGTATGGCAGATCCGGAGAGAACCGCCGGAATGGGCAGATATGGGATAAATACAGAGAGGGCACTCGGGGTTTCTATGCCCTGGCTCAGGCAGACAGCAAAAAAGTTCGGGAAAAATCACTCCCTTGCTCTTGAACTCTGGGCCTCTGGTATTCATGAAGCCCGAATCCTTGCCTGCCTGGTGGAAGACCCTGCGCTTGTTTCAGAGGAACAGGCAGACGCCTGGGTAAAGGATTTTAATTCCTGGGATCTATGTGACCAGTGCTGCATCAACCTCTTTAGGAAAACAGCGTTTGCATACGCAAAGTGCCTGGAGTGGAGTTTGCGGGAGGAAGGGGTTGTGAAACGGGCAGGTTTTACCCTGATGGTAACCCTTGCAGTGCACGACAAAAAAGTCTCAGATGAAACGTTTGAGCAGTTTTTGTCGGTAATAGTCAGGGAGGCCGAGGATTCAGAAATTATGTAAAAAAGACGGTTAACTGGGCTCTCCGGCAGATCGGGAAGCGGAACCCGGCCCTGAATGGAAAGGCTGTAGAAACGGCACGCAAGCTCAAAGATTCGAGTTCAAAAACTACTCGCTGGATCGTTTCGGATGCCCTGAGGGGGCTGGAAGGCGAGGCTATCAGAAAAAAGCTGGGGATCTAACCTGTTATATTTGACTCTATTCTCTTTTTTGGGCTCGCTTTCTTATCACTTTACTGAAGTTTGAAAAATATAAGGTCCTTTTTTCTTGTTTTCTCCCTATTCTATCCCCGATTTTCAATAACTGTGCAAATATGCTCATATACCACCATAATTTATTTATTTTTGACAACCCCATAGTTATAGGGGTATTTATCATGAAATGTGAAGCTTGTGGAGCAGAAAGTGAAGGAAGATATTGCACAACGTGTGGCGCCATAATGGATCAAGTTATCAGAGAGGTAGGAGAAAAACGCTGGGCGGCAATCGATGATTGTTCTTTTATTTATCCACTTGTCCAGCGTGTAGGTAAAGGAGAACTTACAGTCCATGATATAATTCAGTCTCTTGATGTGGAAGATTGATTTTTCTGATTTTCTGAAGGCTCAGAATTTCAGTTCAGGATTTCAGTCTTGATGTTCAGGAAACGGATTTAAAAACTGTTTTTTGCCTACTGCTGCCGATAAAGATGGCTTTTTCCATGTTAGCGGAGGGACCGACTTGATTTCTGCCGGCTCCTTGCTTGAAATTTTTAATAAGATCAGACAGTTAAATTATGAGTCTGGTTTCAGGATTAAACTGCGGGAATCAGTTATTGAGGTTAAATTTTGGGTATTTTTAACCTGGGTTTTCGCGCAGATTGGAGGTTAAGCCTTAAAGTTATATCTCTTTAGCTTTAATATTATTGTGTTGAGCAGTTTTCCTGCTATCAGGAACAGGTGCAGCACATGAATAGAAAGGCCAGTGAAGTTGTTTTAGTATTCTTGCTTGCAGGAATGCTTTTGATTTCGGGATGTGTTCAAAATGATAAAGTTGAGAAATATACAAATGAAAAATCTCCCGATACTGGCAAAGGGGATGAAAAGATGGACATCCAGGACATAAAGGTTTTTAGCAGCGCTTTTGAATCTAACGGTACTATTCCTAGGAAGTACACCTGTAACGGGGAGAATATAAATCCGCCTCTGGAATTCGAAGGCATTCCTGAAGAGGCTGAAAGTTTAGTGCTTATAATAGACGATCCTGATGCTCCCATGAAGACATTCACGCACTGGGTTGTCTGGAATATAGAGCCTGTAGCGAAAATAGAAGAAGACAGCATACCAGGGGTTGAGGGAATAAATGATTTCAGGAAAATAGGATATGGAGGGCCATGTCCTCCCTCGGGCACCCACAGGTATTTCTTCAGAGTTTATACTCTGGACAGGCAGCTTGAGCTCAAAGCAGGAGCAAGCAGAAAAGAGCTGGAAAGCGAGATGATAGGGCATATCATTGCCGAAGGAGAATTGATGGGAAAATACGGCAAAACTTGATTTTCTAAATCAGTAAGATATGATTATCTTGAAGATTAAAGGGGGGGAGATAGTGGAAGAAAACATAGAGGCTGAACAGAGAAGCACAACATCTAAACAAAGTGAAGACTTTTTCGAAAATCCGGGGAATGGTCTGGAAAAAGCGACTTTTGCAGCAGGCTGCTTCTGGGGCATTGAAGAAGCTTTCCGGCAGGTTAAGGGCGTGGTTGCAACTGCGGTTGGCTACAGCGGAGGACACTTTGAACGCCCTACCTATGAACAGGTCTGTACTCTTGATACCGGGCACGCAGAGGCTGTAAGGGTCATTTTCGATCCGAATGTAGTTTCGTATGAGACCCTGCTTGATGTTTTCTGGAAGATCCATGACCCAACTACAAAGGATCGGCAGGGGCCAGATGTTGGGAAACAATACCGTTCGGTCATCTTTTACCACAACAACGAGCAAAAAGCTGCTGCTCTGGCTTCAAAGGAGAAACTTGAAAAGTCAGGGGCTTTCAAAAACCCGATAGTAACTGAGATTGTACCGGTTTCCACTTTCTATATGGGTGAAGACTACCACCAGCAGTATTTTGAAAAGAAGGGTTTTCTGCAGAACGTACTCAGGAGCTTGAAAAAATAAATTATTAAAAAGTAAGGATGCTGTTGAAAAATAGAGTCATGTGAAAAACTTTGACAAATCCATAAAATAACCTTCTATTTTCCTTTATTCCTTTTTCTGTTCTTTCAGTGGTCCATTTCACCAGTAGTTCCGATTGTGTGAAGTTCCGAATGGCTGAAATAGGTAATTAGTCTTTTCTCTTCATCCATGTATAAAATGTTACGAATTACTGGCAAAAATCATGATTCTTGAGCGATTCCTCGTACAGC
>Ga0074193_1002166_pt1 | contig 19098 bp, 23 predicted proteins | sample EPASupsiteHSE605_FD_64523 | JGI IMG/M metagenome (GOLD analysis project Ga0074193, IMG submission 64523) | Bioremediated contaminated groundwater from EPA Superfund site, New Mexico - Sample HSE6-05 | ecosystem: Environmental > Aquatic > Deep subsurface > Groundwater > Contaminated ... | reverse complement strand
AAATCACAGTATAAGCAAATTAAATCCAGATATCTCTTAATATCTCTCCTATACTGTATAATTCAATATAACGGAGGTGAATTCCTGCTTTTGGACTAGAAATTAGAGGGTTTCTGCACTGAAATCAATATATAGGTAACAATAATCCTGAATGTGGTAAAATCAATTAGAATTACGGCGCTTACAGAGGTGGGATCATAGTAGTTGGTTAGAGATCTTACTGATGTTAAGGAGGAGGTTACAATGTTTTGGAGCGATAAAAAACATCGTGAATTATTCATGGAGGCTCTGCAACTGAAAGATAAGTGTCGGGATAATGGTTATGCTGCGGCTATCTATATCTTAACTTCTGATGAAGAGCTAAGACGCAAATCAAATGAAGGTGTATTCAAAGACAGCGGAATTAAATTTGAGTACATACACAAGCACAATGATTTTTCAGGGGGATACTATATTGCTTTGAACTTTGCAGAGAGCTTATTTAACGGCAATATATCGGTGGATTTAAGTGACTTATGCCGTGTCGATGAAGCCTTATACAAAACAATTTTGCAGGCAATTGATATTAAATATCATTGGAGGATTTTGTCCGTAAAAGAAGGAATTAACCCTCCTATATCGATTGGCCAGACTGATGAGGTAATTCTACAGCGTATAAGGGAATTGAACGGATACGATAAACTTGGCTCAGTTGTCATAGATTAATTTAACGAATTAAAAATTACACCCTCCAACGGAAAAGTTTTCCATGGGGGGTGTAATTTTTAATTCTTACCACCAGAAGAAACGCTTCTTTAGAACTTTTTGCACCTTCTTCACGTGTACTAGGTACACGGGATCCTCTTCTTTTTTATACTTTCCTTTTTCAAGTTCACTCTTAATAATTGGGCCAAGATTCTCTCTGAGTTTTTTATCCGGAAAAGAAAACATGGGCAAGATTATAACCCCCTTTGGTTAACTTTGATTAACCTAAAACCTCCAAATATCTCTTATCTTACGTTTAAACTCTTTTAATGCAGGATCCATTTTTGGATCATATTGATTTATCAGTCGCGTGGCTTTTTCCACTAAGCTTTTAGTAGTTTCCTGTTTTCTTGTATTCGTTTTTTTCTTTTTGTCCGGAAAATGATAAATGGGCAAAGATACCACTCCTTTGGTTCTATCTTTGCCCATACTTATTACGGTTAAACTAACAATATGTTATACGATCTGTTTAAGTTTTTTGGCAAAAGCTCTAAGAGCATAATCTTCTCGAGGGTTGTAATTAACATCTACTATGATACGCTTACCTTCAGTCGCACTAGCACTTAGTCTTGGCGACTTTACGCTAGCTTTAATTCTGACTCCTGAAGTTCTTTGCTTTTCCATACGGTTACCTCCTTAAGGTTCCCTTATTAGCTTAATAATATCATTACCCTATTATTTCTTCAAGCGTTTCACTCTCTAATATGATCAACTTGACTTCATTTTTAATCTTATGCCATGCATTTTGAATAAAAAGTTGATCCGCAATGTTAAATAACTTATCTGAATTTGTCATATAGAAAATACAGAATGTGGTGTCCTCTTCTTCCATTTTAAGTGGTACAGCTATTACCTCGCCCTGATTATTAATAGGCTTGTTCAATCTAAAAGATTCTTCTATAGTATTTCGCATATTTATTGGCAAATTATTCAGTTGTGAATTTTCAAGAATGCCAGTTTCCACAGCCACTACTCCTGCTTCCAGATTAATTTCCTCGATGTTCAGACTGAAAGTAGTCTCTACGACATCGCTTAGTTCAATAAGTATCCCCAATGTTTCAAAAACGTTCGTTTGCGAGTTGTAATTAGTGGAAATCTTTTCTCTAAAATCCGGCTCCCCTAAAGTGGTTATAATCGACATTCTTACTACGTCAATCTTCCTATATAAATTAGCTTCTTTAAAGGCCACCCTTTGTTGTTTCTTTGCTCTTGCCTTATACCCTACTCCAAGGATATTTATTTCATCCAATGGCGTAAATAGTAATCTAATGAGTAAGAACAAAAGGATTAGCAGTGAAATAGTAACTCCAAAACCCAATAATACGACATTCAAAGGAGTGAACAATACAGTCCACAATCCATCGAAATTAGTCGGCAGCAACTTAGGATAAAAAATCGCCTTCCAATTGTGGTTGCACAATAAAACAGAAATGCCTACTACGACAACGAGTAACCGAGGTGCAGCAAATTTAAGTCTTTCCGAACCCGTAATCTCATCATCTTCGTAATCTTCATCTATCATGAATATCCCTCCTTTTTTCAAAACACGAGATGGGACAACCATGCCGCATTTTATACAAATACTCAATCAAAACCCAAAGCAATACTGCTCCTTCATTTCAAGGGGTTCATTCCACAAATGTGTAGACTCTCTTTGATTTACAGACTCACTTGGCTTATGGACACTATGCATCTTCTCGTCCAAAAAGTCGTGCAACTTCTTGACGATGGCCGCAAATGTCTTCGCGCAAACGCCCTGTCCGATACTCTGTATCTGTAACGCAGTATTATCACCTAGGTAAACATCCTCCCTGATCCCATGAAGATATCTCAAATGCCCAACATCCATCAAAAAAGCAAAAGTATTATCCTTTATAGGGTGTCGAATAAGATTTTCAGGAACTTTTTTATGATGGCTTTTGGGGATCGTCCCTACATAGGCATCTCGTGTAATGTCATATGACCTAAGCTTATGGTTATGTGTAATGCTATTATTTCGCTCCACAAAATACTTCAATGTCCCATCTGTTTCAGGGGTTACCCAATTCAAATTATCCAATCTGATCACGCCATCTTCAATGAGCGGGGTCTCTTTGCGTCCAGTACTCTCAGGTAAAGTAAAACCTTCGAAGGCACATGCGACAAAAAAGTACCGTTTGCGCTCTGTTCGAGAACCGTAATCAAGCGAGTTAAGAATACCATCTGTAACAGAATAGCCCTGTTTTTTATAAAATAGCTTAAGCGTTGCCCCCACCTCTGCAAATCCTGGTACATTTTCAATGAGAACTGCAGTTGGCCGAGAGGCCTTTGTCCGTTGTTTAAATAATGCTGACAAGTGGATATAAAGATCTCTGGTTTGTAACTGATCGTCAGTTTTTGAGGATGAAAGCTGAGAGAAATCAGTACAGTCCAGGGAAGCTATCCAAAGATCTGAGCTGGGTAAATCATTTGCATCTAGTTCTTCGAGCGGGACATTAAACAATACAGCATCCGGATGGTTTTTAGTATATACTTCCGAAAACCGATTTTCTGCCCCCACTTTTGGGTTATACTCAACCCCTGCTATTTCATCGAACCCTGCATCAACAGCACATGAAGAAGATATACCAGCTCCCGCACAAAATGTTATAGAGGTCAGTTTACGCTCCTCCCCCGGCTCCTTATCCTGAAGAACATCTGCAGTATTGATAACACCTTCTATGATAACTCGAGACTGACCATCCTCTTTAAAAAAAGTCACCTTTATCGCATTGCATTTATCAAGCGCCAAGCGAATGTCAGGACCTGATTTATCAATTATAGGAACGATTTTCCCTTTGCGTACTCGGGACGATACGACGTTACCTATTGCACTGGGTAGTAGTGTTATGCGGTTTTGTTCAGTATCGATTTTAGTTGTAAATGCCTTTCCGGGCATTAGACCAACTTCAGAAAGTTTAGAACCTTCTAGCCAGATCCTCGCCTTTCCGTTTTTAAGAGAGATCTTACGAAATATTTGCTCTAATATCATACTACCATCTCCTTCTCCATAGCTTCTTATCTAAACTAATCATAGCAATTTAGCCGGAAACCCACTTCTTCAGATGTGGGAGGAAGGCGTCTCCGGCAATCCCCTCTTTCAATTACTTCGCTAATAATTGCAATATCTAGCGAGAAACGGTAGAATATTAACATAGAGGAGGTGAAATTTTGTACGGAACCCAAAAAAATCAATTACGCAATTTGACATCTACACAGTTTGAAGTGCTATTAAAACTTTGCACACTATCTAAAAACCTCTACAATGTTGCACTGTATACCATTCGCCAATACTACTTTAATGAGAAAAAGCACTTGCGCTATGAATCAAACTACCATTATTGCAAAGACAACGAGAACTACAAACTACTCAATACTGATATAGCGCAACAAACCTTAAAAGTAGTGGATAGAAATTTTAAATCGTTTTTTGGGCTTATATCCAAAGCTAAAGGTGGCAACTACCAGTTTAGTCAAATCAAATTGCCGCACTATCTGCCTAAAGACGGATATTTTGCCCTAATAATTCCACGGTTTAAAGTTAAAGATGGATACTTCACTATTCCTATGTCCGCTGCTTTTAAAAAGGAATATGGCGAATTACGCCTACCGTTCCCCGATAGACTGTTAACAAAGACAGTCAAAGAGATTCGTATTTACCCACGCTATAACGGCAGATTTTTCGAGATAGAATACATCTACCTTGAAGAAGCTGACCCAAAGCAACTCAATTCTCAAAATGTCTTAGCTATCGATTTGGGGCTTGATAATCTAACGACCTGCACAACAAACACTGGGGCGTCCTTTATAATTGACGGACGGTATTTAAAATCAATTAACCAGTGGTATAACAAGGAAAACGCTAGATTACAGTCCATCAAAGACAAGCAAAGCATTAAGGGAACGACAAAAAAACAAATGCTGCTTACTATCAACCGCAACTACAAGGTAAATGATTATCTCAATAAGACTGCCAGGCATATAGTGAGCTATTGTATCAATAACGATATAGGAAATATTGTTATCGGCTACAACCTCGACTGGAAGCGTAATATCGATATCGGCAAAAAGAACAATCAAAAATTTGTTCAAATACCACACGGAAATTTGCGTTTTAAATTACAGACTTTATGCGAACGGTATAACATTAATTACGTTGAACAGGAAGAATCCTATACTTCAAAAGCAAGTTTCTTGGATAATGACCTACTGCCTACGTTTAATGCCGATAACCCGAAGAAACACAGCTTCAGCGGTAACAGGATTAGCAGAGGGCAATACAAGGATTCAACCGGCAGGATAATTAATGCAGATTGCAACGGATCCTTGAACATACTTCGCAAAAGTAACTTGATAGACTTAACTGTCTTACAAGCTAGCGGTTGTTTGGCACAGCCTTTGAGAATAAGACTTAGGTAAACTTCTTTAGAATCCCATCGGCTTTAGTCGTGGGAGTGTCAACAATACCCACACTTTGGGCATGCACAATCCATTCAACTATTAGCAGGAAGTCTTAAACCACAATTTTTACAAATCATTAATTTCCCCACCATCCTTTGAGAGTCATTTAAGCTACTGAAAAAGAGATGTAAATCAAGGGTTGTCCTATATCTCTTTTTAAAATAACTTCCTTTGCAGCATATACACATAAAAGGCGTAGCAGCAGAAACAAGGCTTTACTGTTATAATAGTAAGCCTTGTTTCTATATCTATTAAAAAGAGACATGAGATATGTTTTTTCCATTTTTACAAAAGTCTAATTTCCATTCATTATTATTTTCATCTTTATAGCAGATTTCAGGGATAAATCCTTTGTAGCCCCCCTGCTTTCCCAAAAGTGAACCACTTCCATCATAAATAGCGAATGTTCCTGTTCTTGTGTCCTGATACCATTTGGCAAAGGTATCACGGCCATCTTCAAAGACAACGCCGGTTATTGAGTATAATTGGGTACCACCTTGGCTTGAACAGAACAGAGCTTTATGGGCGTTTTCTCGGTGGACATGGACATTGGCTTTGATTTTGTAGTTATCAAACCAGGCATCAAAGACTACATAATGTACATTTTGGAACCAAGTAATGCACTTCATCGGCAAGGGTAACTGGCTCCATTCCTCATTATTCGCACATGGATAGAAGCCTCTGTAACCTTCTTTTGGTGTTTTGGGTAAGAATTCACTTAATTCTTTCATTATCTTAGCACCATCCTTATCATGATATTCTTAATTTTCTTGATACCCAACTATGAATATACACGCGATCGTCTTCCCTTTTTTAAAGCCTCTATCACCTCTTTAAGAAATTCGGGCTCTGAATCACTCAACCGATATTCGTATTCAGCGCGCTCTTTAAGTAATACACCGAGAATTTTGCGCTGAATATCCAATGATTTTGCATTCATGCTTACCACCGTCCCTTTACACCTTTAAAAGAGGCCAATAATAGTTCTGCTGTAAGAATGATTATCGGAACTTCATCAGTATCTTCGATCCCCTCGAGTACATGCCACCGATGGTCATATTCATTGGGATCCCCAAATCGGTGCCACAAATCCTCTAAACCAACTAAAGTTGGAATGAAGAACTTTCCATCTTGGAGACATGCTCGGATCTCAGCTTTTTGATTTTTGGATAATATCCCTTTCAAAACGATCGTATTGCTTTGCTTATAATTTGAAGCATCAATACAATAAAGATAGCTAAATTTGGTATTCATTTTCGTGCTAGCTACATTAGCAATTAATGGCGAGGCATACGAAAACCGCCAACAACCATTGATTTCATTCCAATCGCAACTTTTTTTGTAATCAATAACATCCCAACATGCGCTGCACGGAAAAAGGACGCAACCACAGTTCTTGCAAATAGATGGTTTATCCGTAGGAATTTCTTGTTCTCCGCCCTCGCAATGTGAACAATCCTCGTAGGTTGTCTCATTGATGGGCACCGAAGAATCAATCTTTTCTTCCAGCATAGAAAGATCGGCAACCTCACGTATCTTGTTAATCAATGCATTCGTAGCGGACTTCAATTCTTCAAGAGAGCTAATCAAGGAATCATGATCTTGTTCCCCCTCCAAATTATTCAACAAGCAGTTCAACCAGTCGCCGACATGGGAATATTCGCCACTACCGAGTCCCTGGAATTCGCTGACTATCGAAAGGAGCCTCTCTTTACCTTGCCGATTAATCACTAGGTATATGGCATTTTCTCTATCATATCGTTGTAGTTCTTCGGTAGAAAATTCTGCAGTTATTTCTTTGCCTCGATCATCACGATCTATAAGAATGAATTCTTTAACTTCGAGCGGTATCAGTCTCCCCTGCATTTCATTGTTGGTAAAACACTCATAGTTAACTTCTAACAGTTTCGATTTTGCGATAAATCCAGGCACCAATTCATGTAATGCAACCTTATTGCCTGTTACCGCTAAGCCTCGCAACTCGACATCAAAGATACATCGCTTAGATTCATCCATCTCAAGAGAAAAGTTAGTGCTCCTCCAATCAAAAATATAACACCGACCGCCCATCCTCGCTAATAGCAGAAAAGCCACCCATTGAAAAAATAGCCGGTTTAGCTGGTTTCTTTGATACAAGAGTTAAATAAGCTTTCATAGTTAAACGCTCCTCCTTATAAATTAATTTATTTATAAAAAAAGAGACCTCATGTTCACCTGCCTAAAAATGGCAACAAAAACATAAGGTCTCTTGTGCTTTTTAAATTTCGAGAATCCCTGAAATATTCCAGAGATAAAATGTAATTGAATCGAAATCGTCCGATTCGTAAACTCTCATTCGTGCCAATCCAGTAGCACGAAGAATCACTATCGCAACGCGAAGGGAAATAGTAATAAATATATGGTTATTATAACATAACCTAAAGGCAAGTGGGTAGACCTTTCTGAGAACGGTCACCCATTTGCACTACATTCCCTCCGCGACATTCGGCTCATTTATTATTTAGGATTTAGTTGTAGTTGTTCCCTTTTGTACATTAATCATTTCCAATTCAGCCTTGAGCTGGTTGATGGTTTGAAGATGTTTGTCAATTTCTCCTTTAAGTTGGGATGTAGCCTCTATTACTTCCGCACGAATTCTTGCTTGACACGTCTGTTCCACTTGTGCTACAGCGCTTTCTAAACGGTCTTTTGCGTCTTGCCGGAGATCCTTCATGGTTTGAATGTGCTCAGCTTGCAAACTCTCTCGTAATTGGCGCTGCTCTGCAGTCGCATCAGAACGCATTTGAGATATCTCTGATCTATGGGCCTCTCTTTGGCTGGCTATTTCTGCCCGTAATTCTTTAAGTTCTGCGGTGTGATTTGCCTGAACGTCCTTTAATTCACGAGCATGTCCTTCGCGCTCTAATTTGATTAGTTCTGTTAACTCGGTATTCCTAGTCGTTAGTAGTTCGATTTTTGCGCTCGATTGCCGCACACTTTCCATTAATCCTTGACGTGATTTATTAGCCTCAACCAATTTAGCTTCTACTTGCGCAACGTTTTCGATTCTTAAGGTAAGAGATTCGTTGGACTTGCGGAGGGATTCTGTGGTGTATACGGAATTAGTAACAGACATTTCAAGCTCTTTGTTGCGGGTTTCTAGGTTCTCTGCTCGCTCAAGCGCAGTTTTACTAGCTTGTAATGCTTCTTTTTTCTCCTTCGTTAAAATATCAAGTCGATCTCTTAACTCATTGATTTTTTCATTTAAAGTTGCTCTATCTCGCTCCGTATCTTCTTTTGCTAAACGAAGATCACTTGTGCTTTTTCTAACACCTTCTTCAAAAAGCTGACAAATCCGTCGTGTAAGATTTCTGACGGCAATTACTTCCTTGGTTACATCTGCAACGTCACTCCCAGCTTCTTCCCTGGCAATGGCATCGGCCCCTTTTTGAATTAAAGCGCCAAGTGCTTCCTTCTGCGTAGGGTATTTGTCTTTGACTTCATTCCAGATACGTACAGTTTCAGGAGTGGAACGGACTGCAATAAGTTTTTCGAGTGATGTTTGATCTTCTTCTGTGATTGCCCCAGGATTGACAGGTTGGTTAAATTCGTCCATTAATCTATACCCCCTAATCCATTATGAACCACTATGAGATTATGCCAAATCACTGGTGATGAAAAGTTAACAAATATACGACTATGTTAGTGTGTTATCTGATGTTAACATGATAACATTGTGTTAACATCAGTTTATCATGTCCTATGTGATAATGCAACGGACAATGTCCCAGCCGAAAAACTCCGTTATTTATACGGACTCTTTATCAATCATCATCTCTAATTAGGGGTCCCGCATTAAAGGCCCCCAGTAGGGATACCCAGTTCAATAAAACCAAAGAAAGAGGGACCCCTAGTCACGGGGTTCCCTCTTTCTTTGGTTTAGTCATATTTCTTTAGAGTCGCGTGGATTCCGTTTGCTCAGTTAAACTTCTTAGATAAATAAATATAATAGATTTTTATAATGTAATTTGTTCGACTACTTCTTCTTGATAATCTCTATGATTACAACACGTTGTGTCTTTGCACTTACCGCATTGTCCAACACATATATCCTCGTGTATTCAGATACTCTTTAACGGGTGGGGCTTCGAGAAGTGTATCGCAACACTCAAGATAGACCTTATATATCCGTTCTTCGAGCGGAATTTCTAACAGAGCCATCACGAACAACTGGTAGACTGTCGAACTATCTTTACCTCCGGACCAGGCGAGAATTGAAGCAAATCCCTTTAAATAGAACTCTTTGATTAATTCGATGGTTTCTCGAATCTTGGTATTGTCCATTTGTTTCCTCCTGAGAAAGCGAAGCGCAAAAACTCCATAAGGTGGTCCTTGCGCTTCGCTTATACACATTATAAATTGTTAGGCTACTTTACATTTTATTAAGTATGTTCATTGGAATGAAGTTTAACTTAATAGTCTCAATGGATTTGTAGTTTCCGCCTCTTGAATCTTTTCAATTTGATCAAGGCTAAATTTACCTTGAAAATATCCAAAAAAGCTTGCTTCGACTTTCGCTTTATTGCGACTTAACCCGATGACTACTCCTTCAAGCCCTTTCACTCGAGTAGAAGGACCGATTTCCTTTACAACACGCAAAGGGTCCCCTATTGCGTAACGTGCCTTTCTTGACTCAAATTCTTTATCAAAAAACGTCATCGTTATTACCTCTTGCCCTATTCGTTTCCCTAGGCGGGCTAATGTCTCGTACTGGGCTATCGGCACATCGCCAAACGTTTCGTAAAACATCATATGTTCTTCCGTAGGACGTTCCCCCACGACAAGCCAATCATCCAACCCATAATGTTCCCTGATAAACCCCACGTTATCGTAACGACCGACAATGCCATAGATTGACTTATTGGCAACCACGACATCAGCCTTTCCTCTCTCGGTCGAAAAACTATAACCAAATCTATAGGGGACTATAATCCATTTAGCTCCACCAATCGTCACTGTCGAATAGATACCACCTTCATATCCCCCACTTGACCGGAGATTCGTTTCAAAGACCGGCTCTGGTTCCACATCATTTAGAAGATACACTTTATTGGGCAACTCGGCGAATAACTTGTTTTGGTAGGCTATATACCTTTCTTTTTTGGCCTTATCACCAAATAAGGGGATTTCCTTAAAAAGCTTATTATCACTAACGACAAGAAATTCATACGCTTCATTCATTTCGGCCTGGACGTTCTCCACCAAACAAAATACGGCTTGCAACGCCCACACTCGTTCCTTGCTATCAACAATAAAATGAGTATTCGTTTGCATAAGATGAGAAAGCTGTATAGCGCAGCTCAGTTCATAACAATCATCCGTACGACCCTTTAACCGATAATACCCATTGTCCATAACAAACGAGTCGCCTTCTTCTAATAAACTCCCTCTCAATTCATGCACATAGTAAAGTCTATTTAATTCTTTCTCACTCGATGGAATAAATCTCCTGACTTCATCCTCCGTTAGATCGACCCCATTTTCCTTAGCGAATTCGATAAACCGAATGGTCAAATAGGACGCTTCCAATGTCAAAGGATCATAACCGGTGAGGATTTGGCGCTTTGATACATTTGCATCAAAGCGAACGTCATCCTCTTTGACTTCAATCTCATAAAACGAATCGAACAAACTCCTCGCTATCTCACTTCCATACGATTTACTACCCCTTCCGTTAACGTTGATACTAGCAAAAGAGAGAAAGCAATAATCATCTCCAATCTGTTGGTCGTATGGGACAACGACTTCATAGCTAAGTTGCATCTTCGTTGATGAAAAACGAGAAGTAGCAACGGATTTTATCTCATTCAAACCGAAATGCAGTAGCCCCGTGATTTTTTCTGCTTCGGCCCTAGCGGTTTTAACGATACGATTTTGATACATTGTAAAACCTCCTAAATTTGAAAAAAGAAAGGTACTCGTATAGAGAGGTACCTTTCACTCGTTTTTAAAACATAACATATCAAAACTAGTAAGTACTAGTTTTTTCTCTAACTTCGCCAAACAATTCTACGTTATCTCACTGTGGTAAACCGTTCTCAATTAGTTTAATCGCCTTAGTGATATCTTTCCTCAAGAACTCAGGTCCCACCTTGAAGCGAAGTCGTTCCAATATGGCAATTGCATTCCGCAAATCTTGCGTTAAGCTCGTCGTACCAGAATTTTTGCATTCCTCTTCAATATCAAAAGCATTAGCCATGGTACTCACTCTCCTGACACTTTTTTATATCGTTCTCTCCAAGTAATCTGCATAACTATACATAGTCTCTTCCGTCCCCTTCTTTCCAAAAAGCGAACGCACTTCCGTATAACTCCTTGAATCAGACAAACTGACGATTCTCCCCTCTTTATATGCCTAATACTGTGCAATTTTACAGAGAAAACTGCACACGATTATCTAGTCGTTGCATAGTCTTAATCTTTTCTCGCTTGTTTCCAACAAAGAAAATATAGCGCGGTTTAGGTAGTGGTGCTCGAAATCCCCTTCTCTCATTCAACTGACACTCCGCGATATTGACGAATAGAGTTTCCAACAAGCATCTTCCCATCCATTTGTGAAAGAAGTGCAGTTATCCCTTGCTCCAGTCTTCTTATGAATTGTTTCATGAAGCAATGTCTTAAATAACTCTTCCTCTGAACTTAAAATACTACGATCCAACCAAATCATGTCATTATTGGGATCGTGTAACCCATTACACTTATTCTCGTAATCATCATGTAAATCTTCGGCTACTTTAATTTTTTTACAATCCGCATAGAATGAAAGAATAACTTCTTGATATTTTGTTAGCATACTTTTTTCTTCTGAGACCAACTTTACCGGTTTTCTTTTATATTTTTTCTTTGCAGCCTTTTGGGCAATAGCATAAGAATAAGGAACCTCTAAAATGCAGTTTAGAAAATCTCTCCAGGAGCTATTTATATTAGATAGAACTTGAAATCCTGAATATCGTGCAAGCGTATCATCATCGCCGTAACCAGATAGGCATACTTTTTTTCCAACAACCTTACGAAAGGCAGTTTGCCACATCTTCACCTGTTCATCGGTATAATGATCAGGATCTGACGAAGGGCATGCTTGACATTCTATAATCAAATCCCGCTTAGAAATAACGATTGCACTGATCAGAACCTCTGCAAGTGCAGGTTTTTTAATATGCGTTAACAGCTTTTTAATGTGATCAACCAATGCTTCATGATCCACTGTGGAACGATCTCTATTAATGAGTGATTTATCCGTGATATTGTAACCCCACAGGCTCACTGGTTCTGAAATAAGAACTCCGGATACATACACACGATTAGGATGCTTTGGTAAAATACATGATTCTTTTATAGAATCAATTGGAATATCATTGAATACTGCAAACGATTCCAAGGCTTGCTTAAACATATACTCATCACACTCAATGATAAACTCAGTGCCTTGCGTTTTTTTATTATCATGCAAGTACATGACCATAACTTCACCACCGAGAATTCCCTTCTCGATCTTAGCTTCGACGGTATAACCCACTGTTTCAATCCGACATTCCAGATTGTTACGAGCGGCCACCAGTAACGCCATTTTCATTCCTTCACCTATTTCGCCTGGCGCATACTCACATCCGCGTTGTTCACCTTCTCCAACTAAAAGTTTATCCTTGGAAAATCCTTGTCCATTATCAGAAATGTGTGCAATTCTTCCGTCATGAGAGAGCTTAATCCTCGCGTTAAGAATAGTCTTGGCGAAAACCGCGTTTTGCACGAATTCTTTGATTGCACTAAGCACGTTCCAATGCGGTAAATAATTAGAACTAATCGTTGTTTCAATCCTCATTGACCCCGAACCAGCATTAAATATGCTAAGTTGACTTTCATTCATCATACTCACAAAAAATTCCTCCTTCAAATTAAGTGTTTAATAATCGTATTGAATATTTCCTGAGCTATTGTATTTCCGCTCCAATGGGCATCCCCTTAGCTTCAACAATGATTTTGCTAATCTCTTCTCGGATGAATGGGTACCACTCCACCTTGGCCGGTATCACACATCCATTGAAAACATCGCGTAAATCGTTATCCGTTATTTTTGCGACATCTCTATTGGTGCGATCACAAATGTACTTTGAAGCATACTGAGGTGCCAATCGTTGCCCTCTCTGTAAATCCAAGTTTAATTCACAGAAGCTGCCTTCTTGCTCAAAAAACCCACTCTCGGATTCCTCTGTGTTGTCCTCCAGTATTTCCTCTGACTCGAACTCCTTTAACGCCTCAAGAAAAACTGCTTCCTCAAATTCTTCACACAGTTCCCCTCTCAGCCAGTCCATGCCATTTTCCTTATATTCAGCGATGCAAACGAGACAAACATAGATTTCTCCACCAAATATATCGGAGAACCAGAAACCTTGCTCAACCGCACAATACATACAAAAATGCATGGAACAAGCCATACATTCAGCTCCATCATCTATATGATGTTCCATGTTGCACTCCTGACAGTTCTCGATATCAAACATCATCATCTCTCCCTTTTAATTTTTTTCTCAACTGGCTAACCTTAACTCAGAATTGGTTGCATAACGGCTATATACTCCAGGTCGTTCGAGCGACGTCCAAAACTTAACGCTTTGATTCCATCGCTGCTCTACTTCAATCTGAGGTGCACGCAATTGGCTATACTTACTTAAGATAAGCTCTTTCCAGCGCACAGTAATCCACGCCTTTGAATCACACGTAAAGAATGGGTACCGTTGTAACCATTCCGCACGACTCACGCCGAGGCCATGGAATGCTTGATCCGGATAAAGAGTAAATACCTTGTTAAAAAATGCTTCAATATCAGACTTCTTCTGATTAACCGTACCGCCAAGTGCGATAACGGGATATCCGTCAGCTACCAACTCTGCCAAGACTTCCATAGGGGTCCCTAGATGGAAGATAGGTATGGGGGCCATTTGCTTTTGCTCCATATATCTAAGAGCTTGCATTGTACGCCGCCAATCGCCAATATAATCAAAGGCAAAATAATGGTCAATGACATCGTCATTAGCTCGTATAAATTCAATGTATTGATCGATGTCTAAAGGATCTACTTTGCGTCCGTTCCTTTGAGCCATCCATGCACTAAAAGCACCGCTGTCCAAAATACATCTTAGTTTGAATTTCTCTAAGTAGAATCGCCATCGTGAGGATGAACGCGTATAAAAATAGGATGCTAAAACGTGCTTAGCCCCATGACGCACAGCTTCCCTCAGATCGCCGGGTGACCGCTCAAAACCGGCAAAGAAAAGCCTTATTCCGTTCATGATCAGTCTCAAACAACCCCTACCTAGCCGGTTAATCTTTGACTTTTTACCGTAGATAGCGGCTAACAAGCCAAAAAGAGCGCTTGAATGTGCGTGAAATATCTCCAGCTCTTTTCTCTCAACGACTCGAACTCTGAGAAAGTACGCTAACATTTTCTTGATCTTCCCAACCGAAATACTGATAGTTTCTTGTCCATTCCGTGCTTTTAGATATACTTTATTAGTCGCGGTCATAATCACTTGATTAATCTTCCCATTGCCCGTGGTAAATTCGGCACCTGCCTTTAAGACACTGGAAATCCGAAAGATTCTATCAGCCTTGCGCCGTTCCTCTCGGTTAGCAGAATTGGCAAGTTTACGTATTGCATCTCTGTCCATGACACCCTCCATTCAATACTTAAAAATAAAGAAAGCAGTTCTCACTGTAACAGGTTCCGTTTTGATATGTATTTGAAAAATGCAACCTAAACTACACCTGAATTCACAAGCAGATTTGCACCTGAATTTGCGAGAAAAAAGAAATGCTCCCTACATTGATTTTATCGAGTTCTAGATAAAAATGATTAAACCCACTACATTCTATCAATTGTAGTGGGTTTGTCATTCTCTGGCACATATTTACGAAAGGCATTACCGTTAGAAAATAATTTTTTTCGATTCATCGAACACCATTACCTCAATAGGTTCTGCGAATTCATTATCTATAACAGAATAATTACCTTTCCCTTGTCTTTGCAATTCTAATAATTCCTCTATAAGAGCATCTAAAGTCTTCATATTTCCCTCCTGCACAACATTTTAATTTTGTCCATTAAAGACCCCTTAATTATAATTTTTTTATTGTATGATTACACTTAAAATCTACCCTTGCAAAGAAACCTTTTGTTTTTTTACTTCCTCAATGATTTCCTCTGGATACGCTTGAATTTCCGTTCCATCCTCAAATCGAATAATCCATTGAGGCAGACATTCTTTATCACAGTCGTCTGTTGTTAACCTCCTTACAACATGGAATTTTTCCCCTATTTTATGTTTATAGTCAGTATAGGGAGTCCAAAATTCTTCACTGAATGCATAACCATCGTACCAAAATATTTCAGGTGCTTTTTCGTCGGCTCGATAGGGTACAAATGGAATAGCTTCAACGTCTCCCAGCTGTTGTGGTACCAGAATCTCAAGCAGTACTGGCAAAAACGTCTGATTATAACATTTGTTGATGAATCCACTCAGTGTTGTAATCTCCGTCTGATCCATCATGTTTGTAATTACTGTTTCGCTCTCTCCCTGGAACGCCATAATAAAGGCGCTGATTTGCTCCTTTGTGTTTGAGATCAGGTAATCATCACCATCCGTAATGCCTTTGAGAAACCCCTCACCATTTCCTAATTCGTACAATAAAATCAACTCCTCTTTTTGATTTTTAAATATAAAAAAAGAGGCCCTATGCTAGTTTGCCTAAAATTGGCAATAAAAACATAAGGTCTCTTGTATTTTTTAAAGTCCGTGTATCCCCGAAATAATCCAAGGATGATGAATATCATGAATCCGAACGAACCGAATTCTAAGCTCTCGTTCGCGCCAATCCAATAGCACGAAGAAAACACTATCGCATATGCGAAGGAATATAGTAATAAATCTGCTTTTATTATAACATGAAAACGCATATGTTGTTATAGGTTTCTTGAAGTTTGGAATTATCGAATGAAATCCTTCTTATAGGGGTAGGGCCACCAAATGACGTAAAACCCACGCTAAGACATTTGCTGGAAGCAAAAACCCGGTTTACCTTACTTTAAGGATCACCGGCTGATTTTTTTTGTTGGTGGGCTTTGAAATAACTCCGGTTGAACTTCGGCTATAGCCTTAGCACGTCGCAGAAATTCAATTTTAGTAATACCGAACTGTTCACATAGCTCTTCTATCCGTTCTTTTTCTTCGGGGAAAACATCAAATTTAAGTAATACTTTACCTTGTGCTTGAGCTATAACCTTTATTTACCCTCGCTTTTAACTATTTAGAGTAGCCAGTCAAATAGATAACACCTCGTTTAATTAGTTCTTTTTGTACACTGTCTGCAAGATTCCAAACTTCTTCTACGGTTAACTCTGTTTCCTTGTTAGATCCAAATATATCAAATACTCTGATGTACTGATCTCCTTGGGTGTAAATAGTTGCTAATTCAGTACAAAACAATAAACCTCTTTCTACTCCGTTACGATATTCTTTTTCCATTTTAATTTTTTCCTTTCTTAATTTTATAGCTAAGATGATCATCTTTAACCAAGCAATATCTGTCATTTGCAAACTAAGAATCAGTAGGATCAAGATTTTCCTTAGCCTTAACCATTAAAAATCGAACAAGTAGGATTATTCCTCCCTAATTGTTTATAATTAGATCGTTAGTACGAATACGCTTTATAGAGTAACTGAGATTGTTAGGAGTTTTGCTAATCTTAATAACATATTGAATATTAATTTTACAATTTAAACATTTACCGTGGAGATATCGAAGATTTGGTTTATTTCGGGAAGTAAATTGTCTATGGAACTTATTTGCGAATCGTCCACATCTAGGACATTTTATCCTTAACTTTCTCAATTCGTTTATCATATCCAATAAAAGTTCGTCATTTTCAATTGCTTCATTTAAAATCGCTTTAAAATCTAGTATTTCTATGTTAATTTCATTTCTTAATCTTTTCAGTACAGTGTATGCATATTTTGCATCATTCTTTGCTACGTGATATGGAAATGATTCTTCTATACCAAAGTTAATTACAGCTTCTTTAAGTGCTGGTAATTTCGATAGGTTTTTATATTTAACGTAAATATCCTGTATATCTATGATTCTATCAAGTTTAGGACATAGGCATTCAAAATAGGTGCAATTTTCCATTAATACCTGCATGTCCTTTTTTCCCCAACTACACAAGATATAATTACAACCAATCCAGTAATTGAATTGATTCAAGGCATCTAAGAAGGATAAACCAGATTCAAGGTGTCTTGTCCTTATTTTTGTAACTTTCTTTATATAAGGATTTACGCGCGAATAAACAATTGGTTTTATAAATTGGTTAAAATGATCAATTATATTGAATTCTTCGTCTAATTTTATAGCCCCAATCTGAATTATTTCATACGGAAGTGCATGATTTCTAACATCTTGCTCTTCAAAACGAAAGTAAGAATTAAATTCTAAGTCAAGTATTATATAATTCATTCTCTCTCATTCACCCCATTTAACGACTACGCGGATTTTGTGATGGAATGATTAATAGCTTTCTTATGTCCATTATCTTCCGGCATAGGTATGACTCTTACTAATTCATGTATCAAAACATCGATCTGATTTTCTAATCCCTCGTGGTGTGTATTAGTCGTCTAAGATGGGGTAGTACCAGCGAAGCTGTCACCAGGGGCAAAGTAGATGGAATATAATAACATTCAATTTACATCCGAAATAAATCTACATAGAACTATATAAATTACCCTTTTTGATATATGCTTTACATTTTTTAACTATATCTTCATCAGAATAGCCGTCACAATTCTGTACACAATGAGTACAACCACTGTGGGCATTATTAAAGCAAGTTTTACATTTGCAAGCTTGTTTTTCCTTGCATTTCAAGTCATTTAGAACCACTATATCCTCCTTGCACTTCATGGATAATACTAGCGTAGTGTCACCATCCGCAAAGTAGATGGATAATATTAAATTTACTCTTCTTTTCGGGATTCTATCCTTACTTCGCAGATATGAATTATTTTGTCTATATCAAGATGGTTGAAATAAAATCCATTATCATCATTACCTTCTCTGTCTCTTTTAGCTCCTTCTGGATATGGTACAGAATAATAGTCCTAGGCTTTCATGTTTCTGTAATTGATAACTCTTTTGCCAACAATGAGATATTGTGCAACTTCGTGTTCATGTTCAACTTCAACAATAGAACCAATATTTTACAAAACCTCTTCCAAAGTATTTCACCTCACCCATTTAATAAATGAGTACTATTTGGGGTAGTACCAGCAGCGAAGCTGTCATAGCCCGCAAACGTATGGATTTAAGCAGAACTGAGTCATCTTAAGCCATTGACGTTCACCTTCTCGATCTGATCACAAAGTTCTAGAATAGCCAAAGCAAATTTACGAGCATCTTCAACACTAACTTTTGTACGGGAAAATATTTCGTATGGTAATGCTCCCTGATAATTAAGCAATGAGATTTCGTTATCCCCTTTAGGGGTACCGCCAACATTTTAACGAAAATATACGCTAAGACATATTATGGAAGTCAAAAGCCGGTTTTCCTTACTCTAAGGATCACCGGCTGAATTTTGTGTTGGTGGTGGACTTTGAAACAACTCCGGGTGATCTTCAGCTATAGCCTTAGCTCGTCGCAAAAATTCAATCTTTGTAATACCGAACTGTTTACATAGCTCTTCTATCCGTTCTTTTTCTGCGGGAAAAACATCAAATTTAAGTAATACTTTACCTTGTGCTTGTGCCATAATCTTTATTTACCCTCGCTTTTAACCTTTGC
>Ga0074193_1002163_pt1 | contig 19125 bp, 15 predicted proteins | sample EPASupsiteHSE605_FD_64523 | JGI IMG/M metagenome (GOLD analysis project Ga0074193, IMG submission 64523) | Bioremediated contaminated groundwater from EPA Superfund site, New Mexico - Sample HSE6-05 | ecosystem: Environmental > Aquatic > Deep subsurface > Groundwater > Contaminated ... | reverse complement strand
TCTTTTGCTGGAGCTTGTCGACAATTTCCCGTGGCAGGGTGGCGATACTTTTCCCGGTCATAAGTTGATACCCATAGACCACTCCGAGAATGACTATCGCATACAGAGCAAATTTTTTGAGTAATCGAATCATGTCGCTCCTGTGGTTGGCTTAATTTTTGATCGTTCCAACGCTCCAGCGTGGGAATGCAAGCCTTGGACGCTCCCGCGTCCATATGAACGAGACGCCGGAGCGTCTCTTGATCGGTTCCCACGCTGGAGCGCGGGAACCATCGCAAAACCGGGGGCCTTCTAAGCGTTAGGGATTTAGTTTTAATATTAACCATTGAAAACTGCTTGAAAGAGATTTGGTACCGTTTTCTGAAACGACTTCTACTTCAATACTTGTCAGAACTTTTGATTTTTTTGACAATAATTCTTTGAATTCCTCTCTTGTATGCTCAATGGAAATTAAATTACATATTGATTTACCATTTGTTGGTTTGTGAAACTTTGTGGTTGATTTTCTTAATGTTGGAATTTCAGAGGATAAATCCAGCCCTAATTTATCAGTTAAAAACTGTGCTGATGATGCTTCTGCTAAAGCAAATTGTGCACAAAAACTAACTTGACCAAAATAATTCATCACCCTTTCATTTTCAGGAAGACTTAATATTTTCTTGTCTTCATCATATTTCATCCCTAAGTGACTATTTATTGGAAAATCGGCTACACTGTTCATGGATTTCCTTTCTTCTCTCCCCAACGTGGATATAACCGGCGAGCTTCAGCGCGTTCGGTTAATGGAATTATTATACTATTTTTTTTTATATTCATCAGCCCAATAAACAATTTCTGGCAATATCTCGTCGGTGGTTTTATGAGATATCATGAATTTTTTGCTTTCGAAGAATTGGGGGTCTGGCCCCGATTTTCTTCCGATTTTCACCCCGATTTTCATATAGCTGGAACACTGGTTGATGCGAAAGGCTTGCCTGATATCGTCCGAAAATCATCACCCCCTCCAGGAAATTTGAACGGTTAAGGGCGCTTTGTCTGCTCTACTGCCGCCCGTCCGGCCAACCAGCCGGTGGAGAAGGCGGCCTGGAGGTTGTAGCCGCCGGTGTCGGCCTGGAGGTCGAGGATCTCGCCGGCAAAATAGAGGCCGCGCACCAGGCGGGATTCCATGGTGCGGGGATCGACCTCGCGGGTGTCGACGCCGCCGGCAGTGACGATGGCCTCGGCCAGGGGGCGGTGGCCAATGATCCGGAGGCGGAAATTCTTCAACCACAGGCGCAGCCGCTTGCGCTCTTCGCTGCGGACGGTCCCGGCCGGACGGTCGGCGGCGAGGCTAATCTCCTCCAGGGCCACGACCACCATCTCCCTGGGGAGCAGGCCACGGAGCACGCTAGCCAGGGGTTCCAGTCGCCGCTGCTCAAAGTCGCGCACCAGGCGGACGTCGAGTTTTTTCTCGTCCAGGGCCGGCTTGAGGTCGAGGAGCAGGTGAATCTCCCTCCCCTCGCTCAGGGCGTCGACGACCCGACCGCTCAGGGTGAGGATCACCGGGCCGCTCACGCCGTCCTCGGTAAAGGCCAGCTCGCCGAAATCCTCGGCCTTCTTTTTGCCGTCCACAAACAGTCGTGCCCGGATGTTGCGCAGTTGCAACCCGGCCATTCGGCCGGCCACCCCGCCCTCGGCGATCAGCGGCACCAGGGCCGGACGGATGGGGACGATCCGATGACCGGCCTCGGCGGCCAGCCGGTAGCCGTCGCCGGTGGAGCCGGTGAGGGGATAGGAAGCGCCGCCGGTGGCCAGGATGAGGGCATCGCAGGGGATGGTTCTGCCGGCGCAGACCACCCCGGTGAGGACGCCGCCGGCGATCGCCAGCCGGTCAATCGTCACCCCGGTGCGGACAGTCACCCCGCACCGGGCCAGCCAGCGCTCGAACACCGCCAGCACCTCCGGGGCCTTGCCCGAGGCGGGGAAGACCCGGCCGCCGCGCTCGGTGACCGTCGCCAACCCCAGTTCAGCGAAAAACGCCAGCAGTTCCGGGGTGAAAAAGCGGTGGAAGGCCTGGCGGAGAAAGGGGCCGGTGGGGCCGAAGTGGCCGAGGAATTCGGCTAGGGGGGCGACGTTGGTCAGGTTGCAGCGGCCCTTGCCGGTGATGCAGAGCTTGCGCCCCGGCCGGGCCATCTTTTCGAGGACAATCACCTCTGCCCCGCAGAGCGCGGCCTGGCCGGCGGCCATCAGCCCGGCGGCGCCGCCGCCCACCACCACCAGGCGCACCGGTGCCGGTGCATGCATTGGGGCGTTGGGCTTATCCGACCGGGAAGAGGGGGTGATCTGCATGGCCCAGTACTACATCAAACCACGGCAAAAAACATCACAATCCTCAAATCCGCCGCGGCAAGGGGTAAGCGGCTGTACCCCCTTTGCTTCGCGGCCGCCCAGCCGCCAGGAAGAATTCGATTGCAAAAGGCCGCGAAACAAGGGTAAATACGACGCCGCTGCACCCAGTGAAGAGGCGTGCAGCCGACAGACAACGCTTAATCCCGCAGCAGCGGGAGCGGGGGAACCACATTCACGGGGCGGATCGCATACGCGTAAGGCATCTCTCAGCCTGAGCCCGTCAGCTAACCTCGCCTGCGTCATGGGAGCCTCCGGTTGTGTGCCCGAGGCTGGTTTCTTGGCTTGCAACAGGAGCATTCCGTGGACGCATCCGTCTCCCCCAAATTATCCCCGTCCGACACCGAACACCACCATCCGAAAGCCCCGCTGCCCCATCTGGCGCTGGCGGCACTGGGGATCATCTACGGTGATATCGGCACCAGCCCCCTGTACACCATCAAGGAATGCTTCTCCGGAAGCCACGGGATAGCGACCACCCCGGCCAACATCCTGGGGATTCTTTCCATGGTCTTCTGGTCGTTGATCTTCGTGGTCAGTATCAAATATGTGCTCTTTGTCCTCCGGGCCGACAACAAAGGGGAGGGCGGAACCTTCTCCCTCCTGGCCATGCTGCGCAGCCGGCTGAAGGACGACAAGAAACGCTGGGCCATCCTGACCATCCTGACCGCTTCGGGCGCGTCGCTCCTCTATGGCGACGGCGTGATCACCCCGGCTATCTCGGTCCTGTCGGCCATCGAAGGGCTCAACATGGCCACCGACGCGGCCGCCGACTTCGTGGTGCCGTTGACCTGCGTGATCCTGGGCGCGCTCTTCTTCGTGCAGCGGCACGGCACGGCCGTGATCGGCAAGGTCTTTGGCCCGGTGATGATCGTCTGGTTCGGCACCCTGGGCATCCTGGGGGGGCTCGCCATCAGCCAGCAACCCGGGATTCTGGCCGCCCTCAACCCCTACCACGTGATTACCTATTTTGCCGACAACCACCTCCACGGCACGGTCGCCCTGGCGTCGGTCGTCCTCTGCATCACCGGCTGCGAAGCCCTCTACGCCGACATGGGCCACTTCGGCCGCCAGCCCATTCGCCTGACCTGGTATTGCGTGGTCCTTCCCGGCCTGCTGCTCAATTACTTCGGCCAGGGGGCCTATCTGCTCCAGAACCCGGACATCACCGACATCAACCCCTTCTTCGCCCTGGCGCCCAAGGGCCTGCTCTATCCCCTGGTCGCCCTGGCCACGGTTTCCACCATCATTGCCTCGCAGGCGATGATTTCCGGGGTCTATTCCCTGACCCAGCAGGCGGTGCAGCTCGGGTTCACCCCGCGCATGCGCATCGTTCATACCTCGGAGAAGGCCAAGGGCCAGATCTACATCCCCACGGTGAACTGGATGGTGATGATCGCCTGCCTGACCCTGGTGCTGGTTTTCCGGGAATCCTCCCGCCTGGCCGCGGCCTACGGCTTTGCGGTGACTGCCTCGATGACCATTACCTCGACCATGTATTTTCAGGTCACCCGGATCAAATGGAATTGGCCTTTGGGGCAGAGCCTGGCCCTGTTGCTCCTGTTTCTCTTTTTCGACAGCTCCTTCCTGGCCGCCAACATGCTCAAGGTGGTGGACGGCGGCTGGATTACCATGTGCATCGCCACCGCCATCCTGGTCGCCATGGTCACCTGGCGCGATGGCCGCGCCCTGCTGGCCAAGCATTACGAGCTGATGCGGTTGCCGACCGATGTCTTCCTCAACGATCTGGCCAACTACAGTCCGCAACGGACAGCCGGCACCGCGGTCTTCATGACCATCAACCCCGAAGGCATTCCCCACACCCTGCTCCACCATCTCAAACATAACGAGGCCCTGCACGAGCGCGTGCTCCTCTTTTCCATCCTCTCGGCGGGAACCCCGACTGTCCCGGCCGAGGAGCAGGTGTCCCTGGAGGATCTGGGCCAGGGGTTTTATCGCATCAAGGCCCATTACGGCTTCATGGAAAGCCCCAATATGCCCAAACTGCTTGAGCTGTTGGGCAGAAAAGGGCTGGAGATCGACATCTACACCACCTCCTTCTTCCTTGGCCGCGAAACCCTCTTCCCCACCGGAACCTCGCCCATGGCCCGGTGGCGCAAACACCTTTTTATCTTTATGTCCCGCAACGCCTGGAACGCCACTTCATTCTTCAAGGTACCGCCCGATCGGGTGGTGGAGCTGGGCAATCAGGTGGAGATATAAAGCGGCCGCTTTCCTTTTTTTCAGGAGATGGCTTGGTTGGCGTCAAGGAAGCGGTTATTTTTGGACGAGGCATCGTTGTAGAGTTTGTCCCTGAACCGCATGGCGCCCCAGTGCTTGTTCCGGTTGTGCAAAAGGGCTCCCCCAAACGGTTGACAGAGGATTATGGCGAAGCTCTTTTTTAATCGAAAGAAAAATTATTTTTTTCGACTCCGCCCGGCGCTGCGCTGGCTGATCAAGCTCCGGGGATCGACCAAGGCCATCGCCGGCGGCTTTGCCCTGGGCACCTTCATCGCCTTCACCCCGACCATCGGCATCCAGATGTTTCTCGGAGCGGTGTTCGCCACCTTGTTCAACCTGAATCGGCCGGCAGCGATCATCCCGGCCTGGATCACCAATCCGGTCACCATTCCCCCGATTTTCGCCTTTAATTACTGGATAGGGCACCTGCTGCTCGGCGGACCTTCGGTCACGTCCGTCTACCATCAGTTGATCGATATCTGCAAGAGGCTGGCAACCCTCAACATGTTCCAGATCACCGAGCAGTTCATGGCCTTTGTCGCCCTGGGCAAGGAGATTGTCATTCCGCTCATCGTCGGCAGCGTCGTGGTCGGCGCCGTCTGCGCGGCGATCGCCTACTGGCTCTCCCTCCGCATCCTGTTCTATCTCAATCGCAAGCGGCGCGCCAGGGCTGTCCTTTCCTGACCAACGTCCCGGGCGCGGCTGCTTTTTTATGCAAGGCGGGTTTGCGCCCCGGGCAGATGAACTCTCTCTTTGACATTCGGCAGGTTGTCACCTACATTCGTCCGGTGATACCGACGGCTTGTTTCGCCCCCTTTTCCCCGCGCGGCCATGGCACACTTTCACCCGAACACGATCACCGTCTTGTTGCTTTCCCTGGGCGTCCTGCTTGGGGCTGCCCGCATTCTCGGTGAGTTGGCGCAGCGATTGCGGCAGCCGGCGGTGGTGGGTGAGCTGCTGGCCGGGGTGTTGCTCGGGCCCACCGTGCTCGGTGCGCTTGCGCCGGGGGGCAACACCTTCCTCTTTCCCCAGGAGGGGCCGGGGGCCGTGGCCCTCAACACCATCACCGCCGTGGCGGTGACCCTCTTTCTCATGGTGGCCGGGCTTGAGGTCGATCTTTCCAATGTCTGGCGCAAGGGCTGGGTCGGGCTCAAGGTGGGCGTGGCCGGCATCGTCATCCCCTTTGCCGCCGGTTTTGGCATCGCCTGGACCCTGCCGCAGCTTTTCGGATGTCAGCCGGGGGTCAGCCCGCTGCTGTTCGCCCTCTTTCTGGCCATTGCCATGTCGATCTCGGCCCTGCCGGTGATCGTCAAGACCCTGCTCGACCTCAACCTCTACCGCAGCGATTTTGCGGTGGTGGTGATCAGCGCCGCCATCTTCAACGATCTGGTCGGCTGGATCATTTTCGCGGTGGTCCTCGGGCTGATCCAAAACACCGCCAATCTCGGCGACGGCATCACCCTCACCGTCACCCTGGCCCTGGGGTTTGTCCTGTTCGTATTCACCATCGGCCGTAAGCTGATCCACCGGCTGCTGCCCTATGTCCAGGCCTACACCTGGTGGCCGGGCGGCGAGATCGGCCTGGTCGTCATCCTCACCCTGCTGGGGGCGGCCTTCACCGAATGGATCGGCATCCACGCCATCTTCGGCGCCTTTTTCATCGGCATGGCGGTGGGGGACTCGCCCAACTTGCGCCGGCGCAGCCGCTATATCCTCGATCAGTTTGTCGCCAACATCTTTTCGCCCATCTTCTTTGCCAGCATCGGCCTGAAGGTGAATTTTATCGCCCATTTCGACGGCGTCCTGGTGCTGATCGTCCTGGTGGTCGCCTGTGTCTGCAAGCTGGTTGGTGGCGCAGTCGGCGCCAAGTGGGGTCGGATGGGCACCCGGGAGGCCTTGGCGGTGGGATTTGCCATGAATTCGCGCGGGGCGATGGAGATCATTCTCGGCCTGTTGGCCCTGGAGCGGGGGATTGTCTCGCAGGAGCTGTTTGTCGCCCTGGTGATCACCGCCCTTGTGACCTCGATGATGGGCGGGCCGATGATCCGGTTGATCCTCCGGCCGGTGCGCAGGTTGCGGCTGGAGGATGCGTTCCGGCTCGGTCTTTTTCTGCCCGAGTTGCGGGCCGACTCGATGAAAGGGGTGATTGCGGAAATGGCGGCCGCGGTCGGCCGGGTGCTGGGGGGCAGGCTGGAGTCGCAGAGCATCAGCCGGGTGCATTGCGCCCCTTCGGATGTGGCCTGCGCCGCCATGGTCAACGATGTGCTGTTGCTGGCCGCCGGGGTGGACGACATCAGCCGGCCCTACGTGGTTGCCGGCATCTCGGCCTCGGGGGTCAGGCTGTCCTTTCTGGAAGAGCAGCGCGCCCATGTGGTGTTCCTCATTCTGTCGCCCAAGAATGCCCCCGCCCTGCGCGGTGATATGGTGGCGGAACTCTCCTCGCTCTATCGTGATCCGCTGATGATTGAGCAGACGCTTCAGACCCGCAGCTTTACCGAGTTTCTCGCCCTGATCCGGACCTCGACGATCTCTCTCCAGAAAGAATAGGATGGGCCGGTGATGCGGCCCCCGGCGCGGTGCGGGATCGGGCCTTCGGGAAGGGCAGGGGCAGTTGCCGGATACGCCGGAACTTGGCCTCCTGTTCGGAACAGAGGTTGGCGACCGTGACCCCGAGCAGGCGGATCTTGCGCCGGCCGGCCTCGGTGGCGGCGAGCAGGCGGGGCAACTGGGCGAGGATGTCGGCGACTTCGAAAAAGCCTTGGGGGGTGGTGCAGGAGCGGGTGATGGTGGTGAAGTCGCTGTAGCGGACCTTGAGCGTCAGGGTGCGGCCGCCGGTTTTTTTCTGCGCCAGGATGCGGGCCACCTCCTGGACCTGATCGAAGAGGACGGCGCTCACCCGGGCAAAATCGAGGATGTCGGTTGAGAGGGTGGTTTCCGAGCCGATGGATTTGCGCACCCGCACCGGTTCCACCGGGCGGGGATCGATGCCCCGGGCCATGTCGTGGAAGAACAGGCCGGTCTTGCCGAACAGGGCCACCAGTTCCTCCCGGGAAAAGCGGAGCAGGTCTTCGCCGGTGCGGATACCCTGCTCGCGCATCTTCTGTTCCGTCACCCGGCCAACCCCGTAGAACTTGCCGATCGGCAGGGCGGCGATGAAGGCCGGGGCCCGGTCCGGCGGGATCACGGTGAGGCCGTCGGGTTTGTGGTAACCGGAGGCGATCTTGGCGAGGAATTTGTTGTAGGAGACCCCGGCCGAGGCGGTGAGGCCGGTGGCTTCGCGGATGGCGGCGCGGATGGCCTCGGCGATCCGGGTGGCCGAAGGCTCGCCGAGGAGATTGCCGGTGACGTCGAGAAAGGCCTCGTCCACGGAGAGCGGTTCCACCAGGGGGGTGTAGCGGCGGAACAGGGCCATGATCTGGCGCGACACCTCCTGGTAGCGCGCCATCCGCGGCTTGAGAAAAACAGCCTGGGGACACAACTGGTGCGCCCGGACACTGGGCATGGCCGAATGGATGCCGAAGGCGCGGGCCTCGTAGGAACAGGCCGCGACCACGCCCCGGCTCCGGGGCGAGCCGCCGACGATCACCGGCAGCCCGCGCAGCTCGGGCCGGTCCCGTTGCTCGACCGAGGCGAAAAAGGCATCCATGTCGACGTGAATGATTTTTCGGGTGAGCGGCATGGGCAAAAACGGTTTGGGCTCAGGCTGTTATCGCCATTGACGCTGACAGCGGTCACGGCTATTATCACACTGGACGCACCGGCACGATGGTGCAATACCGTACAACAAATCAGAGGGCAGGGAAACAGGCAAAATGAGCGCGTATCAGGAGCGAAAGCACCATCTGCGGCAGCACCCGGCCACCTGGCTGGTAACCGGCATTGGATTTTGCAAGCGGGCCAACCTCAGAGCCTAACCATCTCCAGCCTATCCACCTGATAAAATAAGAAAGGCACCAAGGAGCATTCAATGTCCAGCACCCTGGGAACCCTCTTTCGGGTCACCACCTTCGGCGAATCGCACTGCAAGGGCGTCGGCGCCATTGTCGACGGCTGTCCCGCCGGGATGGCCCTGACCGAGGCCGACATCCAGCCGCAGCTTTCCCGGCGGCGGCCGGGGCAATCCGATCTCTCCACCCCCCGCCAGGAGGCCGACCAGGTGGCCGTCTACTCCGGGACCGAGTTCGGCCGGACCCTGGGCACCCCGATCATGCTCCTGATCAACAACAAGGACCAGCGGCCCCAGGATTACGGCGAGATGAGCCGGATTCCCCGGCCCTCGCACGCCGATTTCACCTACCAGATGAAGTACGGCGTCCGTGCCTCCAGCGGCGGCGGCCGGGCGAGCGCCCGCGAGACCATCGGCCGGGTGGCTGCCGGGGCCATCGCCGAGAAATGGCTGCGCGAGACCTACGGCACCGAGATCGTGGCCTGGGTGAGCGCGGTCGGCGATATCGAGGCCCCGGAGGTAGACGCCCTGCGGATCAGCCGGGCCGAGGTCGACAGCCAGATGGTCCGCTGCCCGGATGCGGCCACGGCCGGACAGATGGAGGCCCGGATCAAGGAGGTGCTGGCGGACAAGGACAGTATCGGCGGCATCCTCACCTGTGTCTGCCGCAACGTGCCCATCGGTCTCGGCGAGCCGGTGTTCGACAAGCTGGAGGCCCGTCTGGCCCAGGCCATGCTGTCGCTGCCCGCCACCAAGGGCTTTGACATCGGTTCCGGTTTTGCCGGCACCCGGATGCGCGGCAGCCGGCACAACGACCCCTTTGTCAAGAAAGGGCAGCAACTGGGCACCCGGACCAATTACAGCGGCGGTGTCCAGGGCGGGATCAGCAACGGCGAGCCCATCGTCTTCCGGGTGGCCTTCAAGCCGGTGGCCACCATCGGCAGGGCCCAGGAGACGGTTGATTTCGACGGCGAGGCAGTGGTGCTGGCGGCCAAGGGCCGGCACGACCCCTGCGTGGTGCCGCGGGCGGTGCCGATCGTCGAGGCCATGGCCGCCCTGGTGCTGATCGACATGGCCCTGCAACAGCGAGCCCGCCAGACGGTCAGCCCTTTGTGAGAGACGACGTCGTGATATCCCGGCCGGCCTCCATCCTGGTTGTCGATGACTCCCCGATCAATCAGCGCATCCTGCAGAATCTCCTGGCCAAGGAGGGGTACACGGTGCGGGTCGCCGATCACGGCAAGGCGGCCCTGGCGCTGGTGGCGGAGGAACAGCCGGATCTGATCCTGCTCGACATCCTCATGCCGGAGATGGACGGTTTGGAGTTCTGCCGCCTGCTGAAGGAGCAGGCGGCCACCCGCGATATTCCGGTCATCTTCATTTCGTCGCTCGACCATACCGCCGACAAGCTCAGCGGCTTTGCGGCCGGCGGGGTCGATTACGTCACCAAACCCTTTCATCCGGCCGAGGTCCTGGCGCGGATCAGCACCCACCTCAAGCTCTGCCGGTTGCAGCGGCAACTGGGCGAGAAAAACCGCCAGCTCGAACTGGAGAAGCGGAAGTCCGAGGCCCTGCTGCTCAATGTCCTGCCGGCCCGCGTTGCCGCGGAGCTGATGGAGAAGGGCAATTGCGCCCCTCAGAATTTTCCCGAGGTGACCGTCTGTTTCGTCGATATCGTCCAGTTCACCGCGGCGGCCGCCACCCTGGCCCCGGAGGTGCTCATCGGCGAGCTCAATAGCCTGTTCACCGCCTTTGACCGGATCGCCGGGATCAACCGCTGCGAGCGGATGAAGACCATCGGTGACGCCTACCTCTTTGTCTGTGGCATTCCCGAGGCCAACGGCGACCATATCCGGGACGCGGCCGTCGCCGCCCTGGAGATGCTCGCCTACGTCCGGGAACGCAACCGCGCCGCCGGCCAGCAGTGGCAGGTGCGGATTGGCATCCATGCCGGGCCGGTGGTGGGCGGCATCGTCGGCTCGAAAAAATATCTCTACGACATCTTCGGCGATACGGTCAATATTGCCTCCCGTCTGCAAGCCCTGTCCGAACCGATGCGCATCAACGTCTCGGCAGAGGTCTATCATCGCCTCCGGGAGGAGTTTGTGTTTTCCTGTCCGCTCGAGGTGGAGATGAAGGGGAAGGGGATGCAATCCACCTGTTTTCTCGAAGGACGGCAGCCGGTTCGGCGGTCTTTTTCCGCAGAGTAGCCGCATCCTTGTCAACAATTGCATGCCGCCGATCTGCCCTCCTCTTCGCCCGTGCCCGGTAGTGCCCGGTTTTTCGGAGTTTTCGCCGTGAACACGTTGTGGAATATCGCCGATCTGATCGATCTCCATTTTTTTTCCCGGCTCGACGAGGAACTGCGACGCACCGACGGCGAGGCGACCCTGGCCAAACGCGACCGGCTCATCTATCTGGCCAAGATCGAACCGCACCTGGGCAAGGCGGATGCCGTCCCGCCCCGCATCCTGGTGCGGAAATGGCTGACCATGCGGCGGTTGCAGTACCAGCGGGAACGGGGGCACGAGGGCGTGCCGCTGCCCGGAACCGTGTGGCGGGAACTGGCCCTGCTCTGCCAGGGGCTGATCTTTTTCTGCGGTCTGGCCGCCGGGCTCGGACTGGCCGGTTCCCTCCTCCTCTACTCGGGGACCACCCCGCTCAATGTCTCGGTCTATTTCGGTCTGTTCGTTGTCCTCCAGCTCGCGTTCCTCGGTTTGCAGGTCCTTTTGCTGGGATACCGGCGTCTCCGGCGGATTCCCCTGGAGTCGACGGTGGTCTACCTGCTGCTCGGCCGGGCGCTGATGCGGGGGCTGGATTCCATCCGCAGGCGGGTACAGCGGACGATGACCGGCAGCCAGCGCCTTGACTTGGCGGCGTTGGCGGGCGGCGTCCACCAGCGCAAGGAACTGGCCGCCCTGCTCATCTGGCCGGCCTTCATCCTGGTGCAACTGGGCGGTATCGGCTTCAACCTCGGGGTGATCGGCGCCACCCTGGCCAAGGTGGCCTTTGCCGATATCGCCTTTGCCTGGCAGTCGAGCCTGCAACTCTCCGCCGAGCTGGTCGCCGGCCTGGTCCGCTGGATTGCCGTGCCCTGGTCCTGGGCCGTGCCCCAGGCCTATCCGAGCCTGGCCCAGATTCAGGGCAGCCAGATGGTGCTGAAGGAGGGGGTGGCCCATCTGGCGACCGGCGACCTGGTGTCGTGGTGGCCTTTTCTCTGCTGTGCGGTGCTGGTTTACGGTCTTCTGCCCCGCTGCCTGCTGCTGGTGCTGGGGATAGGGCAACAGCGGCGAGCCCTGGCGCAGTTGCATTTCGCCACCCTCGGTCTCCGGCCGCTCTTGCAGCGGATGACCGCGCCCCGGGTCGATACCAACGGGGTGCGGGAGATCGAGCGGTCCGAGACCGTGCGGTCCGGGAAAACGGGAGCAGAAGCCGGAAAAGGAGGGGTTCCGGCCGTCTCTATGCCGGCGCCGGCCACGATCTCCGCAGGAGGGGCCCGGTTGTCCCTGCTGATCCCGGATGAACTCTATGCGGAGTGCCCGCAGGCGGCACTGCTTGGCCTGGTGCAGCCGGGATTCGGCCCTGGCCCTGTCGAGCGGGTCCGCTATGGCCTGCCCGGCGTGGCCGAGATCGAGAGCCTGGCTCCCGTGGCCGCCGCGACGGCAGCGGGAACATTGGCCGGCGTCCTGGTGCTGCACGAGGCCTGGCAGCCGCCGCTCAAGGAGACCGAACGGTTTCTGGGCGAGCTGCGGCGCCTGATCGGGGAACGAACGCCGATCACCATCCTCCTCATCGGCCGGCCCACGGCGACAACGGTGCTGACCCCGGTCGCGCCGGAAGCCCTGCTCGTCTGGACCCGGAAAATGCAGGCCCTGGGCGATCCCTGGCTCGACGTCCGCCCCCTGGTACAGCCATGAAACCGGCGGTTCCGGAATTCGCCATCATCGGCCACCCCAACGAGGGCAAGTCCTCGGTCCTCTCCACCCTGGCCGAGGACGATTCGGTGCGGGTCAGCCCCATCCCCGGCGAGACCGTGGTCTGTCAGGCCTTCCCGGTGCGGATCGACGGCCGGGAGATCATCCGCTTCATCGACACCCCCGGCTTCCAGAATCCGCGCCAGACCTTGCAATGGCTCAAGGAGTACCGGGGGCCGGAGGAGGGGATGCTGGCGGCCTTTATCGCGGCGCACCAGGGCGATCCCGCCTTCCGCGACGACTGCGAACTGCTCGGACCGGTGGCGGCCGGGGCCGGGGTGATCTTCGTGGTCGACGGCTCGCGACCCCTGCGCCACGTCGACCGGGCCGAGATGGAAATTCTTCGCCTGACCGGCGCCCCTCGAATGGCGGTGATCAACTGCAAGGAGGAGGGGACCGGTTATCTCGACCGGTGGCTGAACGAATTTCGCAAGCATTTCAATGCGGTGCGCCTATTCAACTCCTGCCGGGCCAATTACCGCCAGCGGATCGATCTGCTGGAGAGCCTCAAGGCCATCGACCAGCAGGTGGAGCCGGTGCTTCGGGCCGTGGTCGAGGCCTTCCAGGAGGACTGGGAGGTGCGCAACCAGCGTGCTGCCGCCCTCCTCGCCAACCTGCTCCAGGATGTCCTCGCCTACCGGCGAACCGTCCCCTGCGCCGCCGACGAGGAGGAGCGCCGGCGGCGGGAGCTGCACCGGGAGTTCCTCGACTACGTCACCGAGCGGGAACGGCAAACCCAGGCCGCGATCCGGCACCTGTTCAAACACAACATCTTCAACCTGGAACTGCCGCCGCAATCGATCCTGGAGGAGGATCTGTTCAGCCAACGGACCTGGGAATTCCTCGGCCTGAGCGACCGGCAGATCATCCTCGCCGGAGCCCTGGGCGGCGCGGCCCTGGGCGTGGGCATCGACGCCGCCACCATCGGCACCTCGTTCGGCCTGTTTTCGGCGGTCGGCGGGCTGATCGGCGCCGGGGCCACGGCCCTCAAGGGCAGGGAGTTGTTGACCGGGATGCGGCTTTTGGGCATGCGGATGGGCGGCGAGCAACTGCGGGTGGGGCCGGTGGCGAACATCCAGTTGCTGTACATCCTCCTCGACCGGGGGCTGCTCTTTTACGGCCATGTGATCAACTGGGCGCACGGCCGGCGCGATTACGAGCGATCACCCGGCCTGTCGCGATCCGCCGGCGGGAAGAGCGGCCTGACCAGCCACTGGAACCGGGAGCAGCGCGCCCTCTGCGACCGTTTTTTCCGGGCAGTGCGCAAAGACCGCGGGGGCGAGATCGAGGAGGCCTCGGCGGCCCTCCAGGATCTGCTCTGCGACCAGTTTGCCGAGATCGCCGAGGACCGGGTTTGGGCCGGCGCCGGCGGCGACGGTTCCGGCCAGCGCGGCCAGGCCGGCAGCGAATAGGTCCGGGTGCTGCCATGCCGCCGCGTCTTTTGATCGTTAACTGCGCCAGCCCCTATTTTTTCTACATCCCCATGGGCAGCTTCGGCCTCTGCGACGCGATCGGCAAACAGGGGCTGGCGGCGCGGATCTTCAACCCGGCCCTCTATCCGGAATCCCGGGTGCGGCCACAACTGTTCGCTGTCCTCAATACCCTGCAACCCACCCATGTCGGCTTCGTCTGCCATTGGCAGGAGACCGCCCACGGCCTGTTGACCGCCCTGGCGATGGTCCGGGAGTGGAGCCGCGAGGTGGTCACCTTTTGCGGCGGCTTCACCGCCTCCTATTTTGCCGAGGACCTCTTGCGGATCGTGGCGGGGCTCGATTTGGTGGTGACCGGCGACCCCGAGCAGCCGGTGCTGGATCTGCTGCTGGGCCGGCCTCCCGACATGATCGCCAATCTGGTCTGGCGGGAGCACGGCGCCATCCGGCGCAGCGAAGGCCACTGGCTGATCGACCAGCCGCTGTTCGACCGCCTGGCCTTTGGCGACTGCTCCTGCCTGATTGATGCCGAACGCTACTTCGAGCGGATCAACACCAAGCTGGGCTTTCCGCTCCTGCTCGGCCGGGGCTGCGTCTTTGATTGCGAGTACTGCGGCGGCAGCCGTCATGCCTTCCGTCTCCATTCCGGCCGGACCAAGCCAGTCACCCGCACGGTCCCGGCCATCCTTGCCGACCTGCACCGGCTGCGAGCGCAAACCCGGATCCTCTACCTCTGCTACGAGAACGATCCGACCTTCGTCAAGACCCTGTTCCGGGCTATCGGCGAAGATCCGGACCTGCGGGGCCATTTCACCCTCCACTACGGGGCCTGGCACCTGCTCGACGCCGAATTCCTCGACCTTTACCGACACGCCTTCGACTGGACCACCGTGCCCCCGATCTTCGAGTTTTCGCCCGAGGTGATCGGAGACAGCCAGCGGGCGGCCATCAAACGGGGGGCAACCTATGGCCTGGCGGCGATGGAAGACAATTTCCGCGCCATCGCCGCCGCCTTTGCCGGACGGGTGCGGATCGAGGCCTTTTTCAGCCGCTATCATCCGGCGCTCTCCGTGGCGGACCTGGAACGCGAGACCGGCGCGATCCTCTTGTTGCAACACCGGATGGTGCGTGAGGGGCTGCCGGTCCATGTCTGTTTCGACCACCTCTCCACCGATGTCGCCAGCCGCTATTGGGAGGAGCACCGGGAGCGGCCCCGCGACTTTGCCCGGTTTCTCGATCTGAAAACCCGGGTGGACGAGGGCCGCCTCTATCCTTTTCCGGTGGATAACCTCTGCCTGCTGATCCCGGAACATCTGCCCCCCTCCTTTCTGGTTCGGCACGAGGCGCTGCTGCTGGTACTGGAGCGGCTGGAGCGCCATTGCCACGAACTGGTGCAGATCCTCCTCGCCTGTCTGGAGGATCGGTGGCTCGGCGAACTGGCAGCGACCCTGGTCCCTTGGCTCGACGAAAAAACAGCGGCCGACTTTTTTGCCGAACCGCCGCTGGCAGCACTAATCGAAGGGCTGGGGCAGCGGCTGGAAAGCGAGAGCTTCTCCTGTCCCCCTTTTTTGGCCGACCTGTTCCGTTTCAGCCGGAAAAAACTCGACCAGGCCCTGCGACCGGTGGCCGCCCTCTCCGAGGCATCAGCCCCCGGCGGCTGTTTTGTGCTCGACCAGGCCCGGATAAGCATCCACGAGCAGGACTACTTCGACCTCCTCCCCCTTCTCCGGCGGTTGCAGGAAAAGACCACTGGTGCGCTTCCCTACCAGCGAACCGTCTGTCTGTTCCTGGACAGCGGCATTATCGCCATGCCCCACGCCTTGTACCGGGCCAGCGTACGCCTGTTCGAGCAGCCCCGAACCCTTGCGTCCTATCGCGCGGCCCTGTATTGCGAGCAGCGCATCGACATGGAGCACCACCAGCGGTTCATTGACCGGCTGATTATGGCAGGAGTGCTCCTTGCCGCCCCCTGTCCCTAAGCGGCACCTCCCTGGAGCTAACGAATACATCCGCACGCGGCACCATCAGCGCCACCGCCGATAGCATCCCCGATTGATCGCTACGCCTTTGCCTCTGGTGCGATGAGGAGAGGATTTTGGGGCGCGGGATGGGGAAGGGTTGACCACGGGGAATCGCACCCGTCAAAGAGGTGCGGGGCTGGTCTTTGCGGCAGGGGGGTGGGGGGATGAAGACGAAGAGGCGCACCGCTTTTTCGTGCCGTGCGGGAACGTTGGCAGAGGGCTGCGGGACGCCATGGCTCTCTTGCCCCGCTGATGCAGGTCGCCGCCCTCCGAAATCGACCGGCTGGAAATCTCGGAGTTCAGATCGTGGTGTGCACAGGGTGTCCCGGTACGGAAGAGTGCGGGGGCTTCTTCGACTTGAACCACTCTTCGCACCGCTTGACCACGGTGGCGAACATCTTTCCAAAGAGCATGCTGGGACCAAAGCTCAAAAGAAGGACGATCGGACCGAAAAACTGCAACGCGGCCACAGCAGTGAAAAAGTCGGTTGCCCGCCACAAGGCCACAAACAGGCCCACAACAACCAGGACGAGAAACAGGTACACACCGATGTCGAACAGACTGCTTTTCGGCTTTTCCATGGTGAAAATATAAGCAGGGTCCCTTTCCGTGTCAAAATCCATGGCATTGACCAATTGCTATCGGCGCCGTCGGCCGGAGAGCGTGGAAAATGGCGGGGCAACAAAAGGCAGCGCCGTTACGCCCTGCCTTGAGGTTCTTTCTCTCCCCCCGGCCGGACTTTTTTTCCTCTTCGTTGGAGGGCATGCCCCGATGTTTGCCCCTGTTGCAATGACGGCGCAGGATGCATACAATAAAATCTACCAACGATGCGACGGATTCAGGGAGGCGAATTATGAGCAGCTTTATCCTGTTTGAATTGGTCAAAGGCGTAGTCTTGGGGGTTATTATTTGCCTTTTGATATTCATCGAGAGATGGCACAAAAACCATCCGCATCCGCCCGGCTTGCACACCTAGCCGAAACAATGCGGACAAGACGCGTACAGCGTGAAACAGTATGAAATCGACTCCCATCGTGTTGGGAGAGAAATGCAAGATTACTCCGGGGCTCACGCCTCGTTCCTTTCGGGAGAAAATTGCAACCCCGCAGAGGGTGGCTGCCCCCGCGAGTGGCACGGCGTCCCGATTTCCGGTGCAGATCAGGACAGCCCGGAGGGGTCATCCTCTGCTGAAGCGGTGAGCACAATTTTACCCAAGGTATGGGTCTCCATCACCTCATGATGAGCCCGGGCCGCCTGGGCAAGCGGCATCTCCCGGCTGATCACCGGGCACAGGGAGCCGTTTTCCAGGCCGGCGACAAAGGCCGCGTGCATGCTGGCCTGTTCGCGGGCGGTGGCGTTAAAGAGCGTCATCCCCATGATCACCGCCTCTCTCCCCATGGCGTCGCGCGGATCGATCTCCACCCTCCCCCGGCTGCCGACGATCACCACCCGGCCGCCGGTCGCCAACGCCCCGAGATCCTTTCCCAGGTTGACATTGGCCAGCATCTCCAGGATGACATCCAGACCGGCGCCGCAGGTGAGCTCGGCTGTTTGCGCCAGGTGGCCCGCCTGGTTGTGATCGAGGACCGCATGCGCCCCGGCCTTGAGCACCAACTGCCGGCCCTGCTCGCTACCGACGGTGGCGATCACCCACATCCCCGCGGCTTTTGCCAGTTGGATCGCGGCGATGCCGACGCCGCCGCTGGCACCGTGCACCAGCACACTCTCGCCCGGCAGGGCGTGCGCCTTCTGGAACAGGGCGCGAAAGGCCGCCCCATAGGGCACGCCGATAGCCGCGCCCTGGGCAAAGGATATCCCCGGGGGGAGGGGATGGGTCTGGGCCTCGGTACAGAGCACCTTCTCCGCATAGGTCCCGGTGAGCGACCAGGCGATGTAGACCCGATCCCCGATCTTGCGATGCCGGACGCCGCTGCCCACCGCCTCGACCACCCCGGCGCCGTCGATCCCGGGGGTATAGGGGAGCTGGGCCTTTTGGGCGTACAATCCGGAACGGATATAGCAGTCCACCGGATTCACCCCGGCCGCCTGCAACCGGACCAGCACCTGTCCCTCAGCCGGTACCGGATCAACGACCTCCTCCATCCGCATCACTTCAGGATCGCCGAATCTGTCGACAATGATTGTTTTCATGACCGTCTCCTTGAGTTGGTTGAGGGGAGAGGAAAAAGAGGGCTCGGAGCATCCGCGCCTCAACGAGGCCGACCGGTCGAGGTTCCCTCACTCGACGGCCGGTCACCGTTGATGGTAACCCTCGGAGCTTCCTTCATGAGTCTTTTCTGATTTTTCAAGGGAACTATTACCGGGCGCTCGGGGATGTACAATGGAGCAAGATAATATACGGAATGGATAGCAAACCTATTTTCCCAAAAGAATTTTAAAGAGAAAGATCCTCCCCCAAACGGAAACGCTGGTGTGGTATTTGCGAAAGGTGCTAGTGTGCAGGTATAATAAAAACGACGAATAGATGAAAAGTCAGGAACCGGTTGCCAACCTCGATTTCTTCCCTGAATCCGTGAAGCCCTCAGCCAAACCTCCGCTTTCGGGTCTGTTGGGGGCGATTGTCAGCCTTGCGGGCTGATGCTGTTGCTTATACGCCGAACGCTACGGCCACTTGAGCGTCTTGTTCATTGAAAAATCAAATAGTTGGCGAAGCGAAGGCGCAGTTGTTCTGTATCGTGCTGATTTTTTGCTAAGTTTCAATCAGTTGGCCGGAACCAACCGCGAGTACACGACGCTGAAAGCGGTGAAAGCCGGGCAATGCCGGCTGAAGCGCAACGTTAATCGCCGACCTGTGGTGATCAGCCGTCCGGCCAGATACATCAACTCTTGGATCACGGTTCGCAGCCGTCTGCGTTTGGCCGAATGCCGCACCGGTCCAAAGGGGGCGACCAGGCCCGTTTGGCCGATAAAACGGAGGATGTTGTAGGCAAAGGCGCCCAAAGCCATCACCAGGGCATTGGTGGCGAACTTGCCGCTCGGCAGCCGCTCGAGATCGAGATCGGTCTTGAACTCACTATGGAACTGCTCCGAGGTCGCATGCTGCCGATAGAGTTCGATCACATCTTCCGTTGCCATCGTAAGGTCGGTCCACCAGCCCTCAAGGGTAA
>Ga0074193_1002162_pt1 | contig 19132 bp, 11 predicted proteins | sample EPASupsiteHSE605_FD_64523 | JGI IMG/M metagenome (GOLD analysis project Ga0074193, IMG submission 64523) | Bioremediated contaminated groundwater from EPA Superfund site, New Mexico - Sample HSE6-05 | ecosystem: Environmental > Aquatic > Deep subsurface > Groundwater > Contaminated ... | reverse complement strand
GAGAACGTCTTATTTTCAATAATTTAAGGAACATTATCCCTTTATAAAACAATACGTCAGCCATAATGTTTCATTTCAAATTTTAGTTGCCAGATAAACAGAGAACAATCCACTATAGATCGGAAATAATCCCTTGTTTAATCTAAGGTTGAAGGGGATGGAAAAAATAGTCTGCTATTGAATTGTATTTATTACAAGATATTATCAAAAAACAATATTATATTATCAAAATTGATAAGTGTTAAAACAGCTATGCTAATATATTTGCAAATGTTAATAAATAAATAATTTATTGTGTGGATATTAAAGTATAGTATATGAAAAGATAAATTGATTTTATATCGGTACCGGGAGTGAAACCGTACTATGAAAAAACTCACTCTCTTTTTCTTACTCCCGGTACTCATTTAAATTAATATATTTTCAGCAAAAGAGAGTCTGGTCTTATGAAAGAAACCAATTGAAATGTATTATTTTTTTTAATTTTTTTTACTGTTTAACGTAGTGGGGTGTATTAACATAACTTAAAAAGTTGTGTTTGTGGTTGGGTTGTTATTTGATTGATTATAATAGAAATGATTTATATCTGTTTCGTGTTTATTTTGAGAGAGAGTTTTATATTATTTTTTAACCTTATTCTAATTATGATGTTATGATTAAATTGAGAGGAGGATGTGCTATAAGCAATAGGCAACCTCAAAAAACACTTCAATGTGTAGGACTATGTTTTGTCCATTTTAAATGGATTCTACCAGTTATGTTGTTAACAATTGCGGATATTCCATTCCAAAGTGCTAAAGCTGATACTGGAATTATTGTAGAAAATCCACAAGCAAAAACTACAGCCAAATTAAAAGGGAAAATTTCAGATTCAGGAGGCGAACCGTTACCAGGAGCAACCGTTCAGCTTGCCGGGGGTACACGTGGTGTAATTGCAGACATTGATGGCAAGTATGAATTTGATGAATGTCCAGTTGGTAGTAAATTGGTAATCTCTTTTGTAGGGATGGAAACCATGGAGGTCGTATACAAGGGAGAACGAGAACTTAATTTTGTGATGGAACCGAAGGCCGATGAACTTGATGAGGTGTCGGTTGTGGCTTTTGCAAAACAGAAAAAGGAAAGTATTCTGGCTTCTATAACGACAGTAAAACCGACAGAACTAAAGGTGCCAAGTAGTAACCTTACAACAGCGTTTGCTGGTCGTGTGGCTGGTTTGATTTCTTATCAGCAAAGTGGTGAACCTGGACAGGATAATGCCAGTTTCTTTATTCGGGGTATTACAACATTTGGTGCCGAAGCAAAGAAAGACCCTTTAATTTTAATTGATGGTATTGAGCTGAGCACAGAAGATCTTGCCCGACTGAATACGGATGATATCGCCAGTTTTTCTATTATGAAGGATGCAACTGCTACAGCGCTATATGGTGCACGCGGTGCTAATGGCGTTATTTCTGTTACCACCAAAGAGGGAAAAGAGGGAAAAGTGCAACTTAATGCCCGTATCGAAAACGCTTTTTCTTCTCCAACGCAAAGAGTAAATGTTGCAGATCCGGTAACATTTATGCGTATGCAGAACGAGTCTATAAAAACGCGTGACCCGATGGGACTTGCCTTATATTCTCAGGAAAAAATTACCATGACCGAACGTGGTTTATACCCGGATATCTATCCTGCTACTGATTGGTACGGTACTATGTTCAGAGACTTAACTCTTAATCAACGGGCAAACTTAAGCATTAGCGGTGGGGGTACAATTGCTCGTTATTATGTTGCAGCGAATGTGTCGAAAGATAATGGTAACCTGAATGTGGATAAACGTAATAACTTTAATTCAAATATTAATCTTATGAAGTATTCGGTACGTTCAAATGTAAACGTAAACGTTACCAAAACGACAGAATTGATATTGAGATTGAGTGCATCGTTCGACGAATATACCGGACCGATTGATGGTGGTACTGGTATGTATAGAAAAGTAATGCAGGCTAATCCGGTACTATTTAAACCCTATTACGAACCGGATGAACAATTTACATATGCAAAACATATTTTATTTGGTAACTATGGCCACGCCGGTTATATAAACCCTTATGCTGAATCGTTAAAGGGGTATAAAGATAACAGTAAGAATACCATGCTTACTCAATTTGAAGTTAAGCAAAAGTTGGACATGATTACGGAAGGGCTTTCAATCAGGGCATTGGTTAATATGAACCGTTATTCGGAATATAATGTTGACCGACAGTATTTTCCGTTTTATTACGGTCTTGCCTCGTTCGACTTGATGAAGAATTCTTATACCTTAAACCGCCTGAATCCAACTCAAGGTACTGAGTATATTAATTATGTACCCGGACAACGCTATATCAATTCAACATTTTATCTGGAATCAGCTGCCGAATATAATAAAGTGATTAGCGATAAGCATAACATTAACGGACTGATGGTTTATACTATGCGTCAGGAAAAGAATGGTATAGCTGATAACCTGCAGCTGTCATTACCCAATCGTAATATTGGTTTGGCTGGTCGTATGGCTTATAACTATGACACACGTTATTTTGGAGAATTTAACTTTGGTTACAACGGATCCGAACGTTTTTCAAAGAATAACCGATGGGGTTTCTTTCCTTCTGTAGGTGTTGCTTGGATGCTTTCCAATGAGGCGTTCTTTGAGACTTTGAAAAAAACGATTACCCAATTCAAATTGAAAGCTACTTACGGTTTAGTGGGTAATGATGCGATTGGTAGTGATAACGACCGATTCTATTATTTATCGCAAGTAGACATGAATGCAGAACGTTGGGTAAATTGGGGAACTCAGCTAAACTATAATCCCAGGGGTATTAATGTTTCAAGATATGCGAATGATAAAATTGGATGGGAAACGGCATATAAGTTAAATTTAGGTGCAGAAATAGCTACAGTGTATGGCTGGTCTGCTAATATTGATGTTTTTCATGAAAGACGTGAAAATATCTTACTTGATAGAATTATTCCCGCCACAATGGGTGTAATTCCTGCTGTAAAAGCGAATTTAGGAAAGGCAAGCGGACAGGGAGTAGATGTTGAATTGAACTATGAAAAAAGTATCAATCAAGACTTGTGGATTACAGGACGTGCAACTTTTACTTATGCAACCAGCAAGGTTGATGAATGGGAAGAACCTGATTATAGCGCTACTCCATGGGTGTCGAGAGTAGGAAAATCGTTAGGTCAGACGTGGGGTTATATAGCGGAACGTTTATTCGTAGATGATTTGGAAGTGGAAAATTCCCCTACACAGTTTGGCGATTATATGGCAGGTGATATCAAATATCGCGATGTAAATGGTGATGGTAAAATTTCAGAGTTGGATAAAGTTCCAATCGGATATCCTACAACACCTGAGATTAATTATGGTTTTGGATGTTCTGTGGGATTTAAAGGGGTAGATGCTTCTCTCTTTTTCCAGGGTTCTGCCCGGCAGTCATTTTGGCTTGATCTTTACCGCACAACTCCATTCCTGGATTCGGATGATGAAGATGGACGTGTTGGTCAAAATTCAATATTACAGGCGTATGCAGATAATTATTGGTCAGAAAGTAACCGAAATCCATATGCATTATGGCCTCGCCTCGCCAATTATTCTGTCGAAAACAATAACCAAACTAGCACATGGTTTATGCAGGATGCTACTTTCCTTCGTCTTAAATCTGTGGAGTTAGGATACACATTTCCGCAGAAAGCAACTAAAAAATTCAATGTGCAGAATCTTCGGTTTTATGTTAGTGGTACCAATTTGCTTTGCTGGAGCAGATTCAAATTGTGGGATCCTGAAATGGCCGGTAACGGACTTGGTTATCCGGTACAACGAGTATTTAATGTAGGAATAAATGTCGGATTCTAATAAAAAATTAACGTAATGAAATCTATCTATAAATTTGCAATATGTGCTCTTACTGCTTTGTCGGTAAGTTCATGTAATTATCTGGATGTGGTACCCGATAACATTGCCACATTAGACAACGCATTTGCTGATCGCTACACGACAGAACAATATTTGGCTACCTGCTATTGGGGTATGCCGAAATCGGCAGGATGGAACGAAAATCCTGGAATCTTTGGTGCGTTAGAAATGGTTTTCAACAAAGAAAGTAAAACCGATGGAGGAATGAGGTTTGGGTTGGGACAGGATAGCCCTACTTCTGCTCTGATAAATTATTGGGGAGGTACCGGCGATTTAATACGTACACTGTATGGGGGTATAAGAGAATGTAATACTTTCCTTGATAACGTAGAAGGTGTTCAGGATTTAAACAAATATGAGAAGAATCGTATGATTGCAGAGGTTAAACTTATAAAAGCCTACCTGCATTTCTATCTGATTTCTTTCTACGGTCCAATCTGTCCGCTTAGAGAAAATACACCTATTAATGAATCAACACAAGGTGTACGGGTTTATCGGGAAAAGATTGACGATTGTTTTGCCTATGTAATTGAATTGCTTGACGAAGTAATTGAAAGCAAAGCTTTGCCGAAAGTTATTGAAAACCGGACAACAGAGTTGGGCCGATTTACTCAACCAGCTGCTTATATGTTGAAAGCCAAAGCACTTCTCTATTGGGCAAGTCCGCTGTTTAATGGCAATACAGATTATAACAGTTTTATTGATAATAAAGGAGAGCCATTCTTTAATCAGGCCTATGATGCAAGCCGGTGGGAAAAAGCGGCTGTAGCATGTAAAGCGGCCATTAACATGTGCGATTCAGCAGGCATTCGGTTGTATCAGAAGTCAGACTTTGTTGCCACAAAACAATTATCTGATGAAACGATGCTTGTTAATACTTTGAGAAGTTCTGTTAGCGAGCGCTGGAATATCGAATTAGTATGGGGAAACTCTTCTTATCCGATTAATTCTGGATTACAGAGTCCTTGTTTTCCTCGTCTGGAACAAGGGACGTCTTCTTCCACTTCAGGTAAGCTGAGTGTTCCATTTGCTACAGTTGAACAATTCTATTCTAAAAATGGAGTGCCAATTGAGGAGGATAAAAATTACGACTATGCTAAACGATTCAATCTTCGTACAGGTGATGAGGAGCATAAATATTATATTCAGAAAGGAGAACAAACTGCTGCCATGAATTTTGACCGCGAACCACGATTCTATTCAACATTGGGATTTGACCGGGGTAAATGGTACGGTAACTCTTATAAAAATTATCCGGATAATGACGAAGATTGTTTATATCCCAAAAATCGTTTTGGCGAATATTCTTCTGTATTTAATCCGGGCGACTACAACGCAACGGGTTACTGGCCTAAAAAATTGGTGTCTATTAACTCAACTTTCCGTGATGCGAATAGTGTTTCTTATGAAAATTATCCGTTCCCGGATATGCGTTTTGCAGATCTTTTGTTGATGTATGCGGAAGCTTTAAATGAAACGAAAGAAACTCCAAATGCCGAAGTATACACTTATATTGATATGGTAAGAGAACGCGCAGGTCTTGAAGGTGTCGTTGCCAGCTGGCAGAAATATTCCAATCAACCAACCAAACCAAGTACAAAGGCAGGAATGCGTGAGATTATTCAACGCGAACGTAAAATAGAGTTAGCATGTGAGGGTGCGTACTACTGGGATAGTCATCGCTGGAAGACGGCTCAGAAAGAACAGAATCGTTTAATTCAGGGTTGGAATGTCAATGCTTCCGAATTGGAAGATTATTATTCGGTAACAACTTTATACACTCAAAAATTTACATACCGGGATTATTTTGCTCCAATTCCTGAAAGTGATTTAACTAAGAATCCACAGTTGGTTCAAAATCCAGGATGGTAATTAAAAAATGCGTTGAATTATGAAAACAAAATATTTGTATTTAGTAGTCTTATTGTTTATAGTTTGCTCTTGCTCTGAAAAGCAACTGGATCCTATAACTGAGAGCCTTGGAAAGCCTGGTGTTGTAACAGAAGTTAAAACACAGCAGGTGCCTGGCGGAGTAATAATAACTTATCGAATTCCTGATGCAGAAGATATACTTGGTGTAAAAGGAGTGTATGTTTTGTCTAACGGCCAATCATATGAAGCAACAGCTTCATTTTATGATAATAAGCTGAAAATATTGGGATATAATGATACGTTAAGTCATGAGGTGCAGCTTTATACCGTTAATAGGGGACAGATTGTTTCAGATCCTGTAAAAGTTACATTTAATCCTTTGGAGTCATCATTAAGCAAGGCTATAAAAACAGTTAATATCATCAGCGATTTTGGCGGTGCACAGTTTAACTGGCAAAATTTAGACAAAGCCCCGCTTACTTTTGAGTTTTTAGCTCAGGATTCTTTGGGATTAATGCAAACCATGAAAATTATTACGACTGAGACCGAGTCGAGCCGGCAAAGCTTGCGAGGCTATGCTCCTGAACCTCGCTTTTTTGCTACAATAATCAGGGATAACTGGGGGAATTCTTCTGATACTATTTTCCCGATAGAAGGACGAATTACGCCCATGTTTGAAGAGAAACTGGATAAAAGAAAAATGAATGTGATGAAATTGAGTAATGATCAAAATTTTACCAATTGGGAAGGAATGGATAGTTATTTGATTGATGACGACCATGAAACATTCGGACATTCGCCTAACTCTTCTATTCCAGCTCCTTTTACAATAGATTTAGGTCGTGTTGCGAAATTGAGCCGAATTGTAATGCACCAGAGAAAGTTTAGTGATTCTTACTATAATTGGGGTAATCCTCAAAAGTTTGAAGTGTATGGTTGTGCTACAAAACCGTCTCAGAGTGGCGATTGGAGTGAATGGACTAAAATTATGAATTGTGAAATCATAAAACCTTCGGGTTCTCCATCTGGTACAGTTACTGATGAAGATATTACTGCAGGTACTGCCGGACATGAGTTTGTTTTTGAATTATCTCAGGCTCCGATTCGTTATATCCGTATTGTAATTCAAAGCACGTTTGGTGGTACGACTTTTACCCATCCTGCGGATGTTGATTTTTACGGTAAAGTTGTTGAATAGTTAAGCGATTTCTTAATCTTTTAAAGAAAAAAACGATGAAAAAGTTATATAATGGTTTATTATTTTTCATTACTTTTCTCTCACTAGCTTCTTGTGAAGACTTTATGGATATTCATAAAGAGTTTATTGAAGGTGGAGAAGTAATTTATGCACCTAAACCAGATTCGGTTTCTTTTATCGCCGGAAAAGGTCGGATTCTTTTCCGTTGCTGGATGTACAACTCGCCGAATGTGAAATCGATTGATATCTTTTGGAATGACGGTAAAGATTCATTAATTATACCCGTTAAACTGAATGCTGGGATTGATAGTCTTGAATCAGTGTTAACAAATATGCCGGAAAAGTCTTATACATTTGATATTAAGACAACTGATAATTTTGGTCATAGTTCCCTTTCCACTGTTGATTTCGGTTCTTCTTATGGTGAAACGTATAATTCGACATTGACTAATCGCCGTATAAAGAAAATTGAATTGTCCGATAAGGGGGGAGTCGTTGAATGGTTTTCGGCAGCAGAGGGGTTAGTGGCTAATGAAGTCCGTTATTTGAAAAATGATGGAACACAGGCTGTGGTCTCGATGCCTGCAGACGATTATTCGGTAGGTTGTCCCGATGCTAAAGCAGGTTCTTCGCTCGAGTTTCGTTCTTCATTTATTCCAGAGAGTGAATCAATAGACACCTTTTATACGGCCTGGACTACGCATACAGATTTATTCCCTTCAACCTATTTGTATGATAGAAGTAATTGGTCTGTGCTTGAATGTTCTGATGAAACAGCCAGCGACGGAGGAGGTATGGCGACTTTGATTGATGACGATTTAGGTTCTTATTGGCACTCGAACTGGGAAGGAGAGAACACTCCTTTGCCTCACTGGGCTATTATTGATATGAAATCGGCTAAAAGAATTTCTCAGCTAGATGTATATCGTCGACCTGGAAACACAGATGCAAATACTGTTCAGATTTTTGTAAGTGACAGTAATGATGCTAATGACTCATCCTGGGTAAAGATAGGTGAAGGAGTCTTCTCGGATGGAGATGGCATGCAAATCAATGTTCCTTCTTCGGTTAATACAGAGAAAGGACGTTATTTGAAAATATATTTACCTGATAGTAACCGCGATCCATTTACCAGTATAGCTGAGATATATGTTTATGGCAATTGATTAGTATAAAATGAGAAAATAAAAAGAGGCTGTCTCAAAATGAGATAGCCTCTTTTATAAATACTTTGGATTAATCACGATTTTTAGTGACGTTTTGATACAAACTCACAAAACTCCTGATATAGTTTTTGATCCTCAGGATTGCTAGATTTGGATAAATAGTAAAGAGCCAGATTACCTTGATAATAAGCTATTCTTTTATAACTCCATATTCCATATTGTTTAAATGCTTTCAAATAATTGGAAAGTCTGTATCCCCACCCTGAAGCTGCCAATGCTTTTTCATCAAACTCAAGTTCCATATCCATACCATTCTGTAAAGCAAGAGTACAGGCTTGTTCAAGGCGTGAATAGGAAAGAGATTCCGTGAAGAAGTAATTAGGCTGTAAATAGCCGTAATTAAATCCAAGTATTTTCCATTCAGAATAACCATTCGCGCTATAGTAGGGAATCCAGTTGAAACTATATTTCAATGAATTGCAATAGATTCCGATATCTGCTATTATGCTGCGGCTCGTTGATGCATCTTCAGCTATCCAATAAAATCCGGCCAACTCAATATTGTCATATTGTAATTCTTTAAACTTTCCGCGAACATAATTTATATACCATTTACAGGCACTGATCCGGTCTGCAGGCTTTGAGAAGTCAAGCTGTACTCCATTCTTTACACTTCCCCAGTCTTTTTGACCTGTGATTGGTTCTGGTAGACAGATCACTACTTTTCGTTTTTCTGATGGCTGGCCAACACGGACAATGGCTTCTTCTATCGCATTATCCAATCCACCAAGAGCAATTTTCGACTGAAAATAATAATCTGCCAGAGCTTTCCATTCATGCTGATTTGCTCCAGTTGAGTCATAGCCTTCGGCAAACATTTTTCCCAAGCCGTTTTTAAATTCAAGAAACAGGAATCCATCGAATAGCCAGTGTTCGTTTCCAGATGCATCTTTGTATGTGACATACGGTGCCATATAGTCTTTACTCCATGTAGTGGTGCGGTGTGCGCCCCCTCCATAGATGAGAACCAGATCCTTGCATCCAAGAATTGTATCCCTTTTTTCTTCCCACATAAAACCAGTGTCATTTTTGATTGGAATTTCAGGTTCCACTAGTGGGTCATCACCCGAACTGCAAGCATACAGCCCAGCAGTAAGGAATAATAGAGCTATTTGACTATATAATTTCATTTACTTTGCTCTTTTTAAATTCTTCATTTCCTGTCTTTGAGCAATACGTTTGGCCAGTTTCATATATAATTGTTTATCAGACGAATCATTCGAGTGAAACATATTATAAAAAGCCAGATTACCTTGATAATAGGCAATTGGAAGATTATTGAAAACTCCGTGTTTTTCGAAGGCATTCATGTAATCGGTTAAACGATAAGCGAATTTGCCTGTATTCAATGCTCTATCATCAAATTCCATCTCCATACTCATCCCATTTTCTTCTGCTACTTTGCATGCGTTATCCAACCGTTCAAAAGGGATTTTCTCATTGAAAAAATAATTTGGCTGTAAGTAGGCGATATCGAACCCTAAGGATTTCCAATCGGTGTAACCTTCTGACTGATAATAAGGGATCCAGTTAAAAGTCATTTTTTTACTTTTTATATAGTCGCTGACATTATTCGCTAGTTTGCGGCTGTTGGTCGCTTCTTCTGCAATCCAATAGAATCCTACCAGTTCCAGGTTTTTTAGATTAGCTTGTTTAAACTTTTCTATGGCAGTGTCTATAAACCAGCGGCATGCGGACAGACGGTGTTCTGCATTCGAAAAATCTATTACCGTTCCATCGATTTCACCCCAGTCTTTTTGATTAGGGATTGGCTCCGGAAGACCTATTACTATCTTTTTTCTTGTAAATTTTTTTGAATTTATTTTTTTAGCGTCTCCGATACAATCATTTAATGCGCAAATAATCTTGCCAGGCGTGAGATAGTCGTTCAATAATTTTGTCCATTCTTGTTTTCTTGCACCTTGTTTTTCATAATAAGAAGCAAATCCACGACCTTCGCCATTTTTAATTTCAAGGAATAAGAATCCGTCAAACAGCCAATGAGGTTTTCCTGTTTCATCTGTCATAGAAACATACGGAGCAAATTTTTCCTTGTTCCATTCTCCCCTGTGTGTGCCCCCGGCATAAATCAGAACCATGTCTCTGGCTCCAGATAAAGGCTTGGATGCAAATGAAATAAACGGTGTAAGGCATAATGCGAACATAAGAATACGTAGTAATTTCATGATGCAATAAAATTAAGTTAAAATAAAATTTAACTGAAACAAGCCTTAAGACTTGTTTCAGTTAGGTTATTAAATTTATAAATTTGTTCTGTATGCCCAAAATGAGATTTCGCAAAGAGAGCATACAGTCGATGATGGTGTTCTGTAGTTTTCTAAGTACTTCACCCGAACATAGCGAATGTAAGGAGCTACCTCTTCGTTGATGTACAAATTATCTCCGTCGGCAAAATTAGCAGCTGTATTACCGGAGTTGTTTAAGTCACCAATTAGTGTCCAATCGTTCCAGTTTCCGTTTGCTGGAGGTACACCTTCTTTGGTATAGCCCCACAACTGATACTTCTTAGGACATACATTGGTATAAGCCCAATATAGGTTTGCATTGAAACGAGCCAGCTTGTAATAACTACCCATATCGATCGTAAATGCATCTGCACATAGATAGTTAGCATACCAGATGGATTCGTAATCACCAACCGTAGTCATGTAACCTCCGTTCCAAAGATAATTGATATTTCCTTCTAGTATAGCTCCGTCATTTTCTAACCTGTACTCAATAAAATTGGTTTTGGGTACCTTATATTGAACATTTACAGTTAGCGTATAGGTAAGATCTTCAAACAGATTATTTACAACAATCTTGTAAGGCTGACGAAGATCCAATGTTAGAATCGTATCAGTAGGAGAAACTAGTTTTGCCCTGGACGAAAAAGAAATCCGGATTTTGACAGCTTCCAGACTCTCTACATTTTTCAGAGATAATTTTACTGTCTTATTGATGTCAGATATTTCGGCAGAGACTAACTCGGGACCATCTTCTGCAATGAGGGCTTTGATGGGTGAAATTACCGGATTGACTGGGATGGATTCATCCATATCAGCATATTGCGAGCATGAGGTAAAACTCAATGTCCCGGTGCACAATATAAGACTTACTAAAGCAATTATTTTTTTCATAATTTTTCTTTATTATAATTTTACCACCATGGATTTTGAACCAATCCGGTACTTTTATCGATTTCTGACTGAGGAATCGGAAATAAATAATATGCTTTATTGAAAACACGTGTTTCAAAAGCTGTTCTTTTATAAAATCCGGTAAAGCTGAAATTGTTTGTAGTGGCGTTACCTGCATTGACATCCATACCCCACATACGTCCGCCATCTCCATATTTACGGGGATCTGTTGCTCCTCCTTCATCAGGTGTATGAGCTACCCAAAGACGTCGGGTTGTGAAATAACGGTCTCCTTCAAAACATAGTTCGATTTGCCGTTCTTTTATGATATACTCACGTTGCAAATGCTGGTTACTCACAATTTGAGGAGTTGCCACGAATGCACTAGGTACACCTGCTCTTGAACGAATCAAATCCCAATATTTACGGATATCCGAATTATTCGGATCGTATTCATTCAAGGCTTCAATATAGTTAAGCATAATTTCTGCGTAACGGATAAATACGTTACCGTATTGTTGAGGGTAGGTGCGATCAAACAAATTAGCCATAGGGTCAACATTTTTATTGACTAGCAACCCTGTTTTGGGAAAGAATGTATAAGATCCCGATGAACGTGATACTCCACCATAATATAATTCTGCACGAGCATAACCATCTTTTTGACCATTCGTATTGTAGTAATTGCGTTTGTCTATATCTTCCGGTAAAGCAAGCATAGGACGTTTATTGTAGAGGATACCTGCATAAAAACGAGGTTCACGGTTTGCATACATCTTCCATTCTCCGGCCAGATGACCCCATGCATCTGATGAACGTAGGTCGGCAATCATTAATTTTCGCCCAGCTTCCGTAGTTGTTGCACGGTTGTTAGGATTCGAGTGCACTCCGCTTGTTGATGCAAAACCTACTTCATCATATCCTGAATTCGGGTCTTCAATAGGTTTGCCATTTTCCATCAGGAATGCATCTACCTGACGCATAGTAGGACCTACTCCACCCAATGTTTTAGGACCAGGAAAGCAGTGAAGCATCCATGCCTGTGTATATCCTCCTACTGTTGCAGCCCAAATAACTTCGCAGTTTTGGTTTATCAGGTGAACGTCTACGCAGGATTTATAAGGATTAAATTTATCACCATCTCCTTGTTCGTTGTTTCTGAAAAGACGAAGGTTTGCTGTTGAAACAGTTTCAGAAATATCGATTACTTCCCGACTTGCTGCTGCAGCTTTTTTCCATTTATTTACATCAAATGTTTGACTAACAAGTTGTGTTCCGTCAGGATTTTTAAAGTCAGCATACTCTGTATTTCCATTCCATTGAGGGCTGGCAGCCATGGTTAATACGATAGATTTTACAGCTGCACAAACAATTTTATTGGGTCTTCCCAAGTTACCTGTGTTGTCTCTCCAATGGACAGGCAGATCTGCTGCCGATTCATTCATCAATTGAACGATATATTCAACACATTCATCATAAGTAGAACGCATCATAGATGAATAATCTGCATCGCTCGCTTGTAATTCTTTAATTAAAATAACAGGACCATACTGCCGAATTAATAACCAGTAATAATATCCGCGAAGAAATTTTGCTTCAGCTTTATACTGTGTCCGTAAATCGGAACTCATTTCAGTACAACGATCTATATTATTTTCTAAAACCAGAGATGCCCTGATGGCCTGATACCATCTTGCATATTTATTGTAGAAACCTGTAGTTGAATTCCAGTTACCCAAATTAATATTATACGTTGCATACACTGTCCAAGGAATGTCGACTTCGTCTGCACAACCAAGCCATGGATCATCTTGGTAAAGGTTGCGCATGGGCAGACCTGCATAAACATTGGCAAGATATCCTTCAACTTCCGTGCGTGATGTCCATACCATATTGTCCGTTTTCATATCATCAGGCTCTTTATCCAGGTAATCTGAACATCCTGAAGAGAATGAAAGAATAGCTAGCAAAAATATTATATATTTTTTCATAAAAATATTAATTAAAATGTTGTTCTAATTCCGAAGTTAATTTTTCTGGATAGGGGATATCTATTTCCATTGGATGTTCCTGTTTCAGGATCCCACATATCCCATTTAGACATCAGGGCTATGTTATTTCCTAAAGCATAAATACGTAATCCTTTTATACCCCAAGACGCCAAAGCTGTTTTAGAAAACGTATATCCAATCTCAAGATCAGCCAGACGCATCAAACTACCATCGTAAATATTACGTGTTGATGCCTGTGTATTGTTTGTTGAAATCCCGTTTGACAGACGAGGATAGAATGCATTTGGATCAGGGTTCTCGATAGTCCATCTGTCCAATGCTTTTTTAAACAAGTTTCCTTTACCGACACCTTCTTGAAATGGTACAAATGTTGATCCCCCCAAATCATATGACACGCGAGATTGACCTCGGAAGAAAATTCCTAAATCAAAACCTTTCCAGAAGAATTGAGCTCCGAATCCGAAGTTTAATTCAGGAATGGATGAATAACCGATGGCTGTTTCATCATCAATATCAATAACACCATCTTCATTTAGATCTTTGTATTTCACATCACCAGGACGTACGGTTCCGAACTTTTGTTCTGGACTGGCGTCAATTTCAGCTTGATCGGCAAAAAGACCTAATGCAATCAGACCAAACTGCTGTCCGTATCTGTGTCCGGTTCTCATTCTGTATTCATACTCCTTTTTAGGTTCATCCATTTCGATGATTTTATTGTGGGTGAAAGTGGCATTTCCATACACCTTATATCCTACTTGTCCGATTTTACTGTTATATTCAATCGTCCCATCAACCCCTTGATTGTTCATTACCCCCATATTGGCGAACGGTTGTACGTTCAACCCTGCTGTAGCAGGTAAAGAGGCTCGTTGAATAAGTATGTCGGATCTTTTTTCATGAAAATAGTCCATTTCAAGGGAGAAGGCACTGTTGAACATTTTAAGTTCGAAGCCAATATCTTTCTTTAATCCTTTTTCCCATGTTAAGTCTCTTACACCTATCTGAGATTCTCCGACTCCCTGAGTAACTGACTGAGTTGCTCCATAGTAATAATTACCTAAACCATTGCCATAAGTTGATAAATACCCAAAACGCATAGATGCGGGCAGAGATTCGGAACCTACTAAACCAATTGAACCTCTGATTTTAAATACATTGATAGTCTTACATTTCCAGAAAGGTTCATTTGAAATTAAATAGCCGACAGCTCCTGCAGGGAATAATCCATACCTTTTTCCTTTAGGAAAGTTTTCTGAACCGTTATATCCCAGGTTGAATTCGCCAAAATAGCGGTCAGCAAATGAATATGTGGATCTAAAAGCCAATCCCTGTTTTCTGTAGGGTAATGAATAAATTGCTGAGGATGCAGACCCATTTACGTAGTCTCTTTGATAATACATTATCATACCACTTACACGATGCTTTTCAGTAAATACATTATTATAATTCAGCTGACCTTTTAATTCTTCAGCACGGTTGCTGGATAGGCTTGTTGAATATCCAAGAAATTCGGTTCCTTTATTTACTTCTCTAACTTCCAGTTCTCCTGAATCATCATTAACGCCGCCAACAGCATAAGTAGATGAAAGTTTTCGGCGATTAATAACTGTTGAATTGTTTGCATCGAAAGAGAAAGATCCTTGGAATTCAAGACCAGGTAAAACAAAGTCCAATTTTTGCTTCAAAACAATCTGACTCATTATTTGCGTACGGAACAAAGAATTGTATCCAGAACCAAATAAGCGTTCAGCAGGATTGACTTCTCCAATCTGACTCGGCGCTCCCCAACCCCATTTAGTTGTTCCGTTCTCATTATTTCCAATTGGTAAACGAACCGGACAGGATAGCGGAGTCGATAAATAGGAATAGTAGAACAACTCTTCTGCTGGACTAAAATAGGTTCCGTATATATATCCATTTCCAACACCGGGTTGGTGAGTATCCGTAAGATTTGCTCCGATTTCCAGATTTAAAATAGTTGATTTTGTTAACGTAAAATCAACATTAGTCCGGAAATTGTAACGCCTAAGACCTACATTTGATTTGTAATCGTTTGCTCTGTAGTTTTTCAGGTTGCCATTGTCTTGCAGAACGCTTGCAGTTACATAATATCGGGCTGCTTCACCACCTCCACGTATGTTAACGGATGCATTGGTATTTGTTGAATATTTGTTAAACAGTTCGTCGAACCAGTTTACGTTGGGATACAGAAAACGGTTTTTGTTTGACCTGAGGTTTTCAATGTAGTCTGCTGAGTAATTTTCCTGACCAAAAGCTTCATTGTATAGCATCGCATAATTGGCTCCATCAAGGAATTCAGGCATATTAGGCAGGTCAGAAAAGCCGGTTTCAAGCTTTACTTCAATGGATGTTTTCTGCGCCACACCTTTGCGAGTTGTAACCAATACAACCCCATTGGCTGCACGAACCCCATATACAGCTGTTGCAGAAGCATCTTTTAATATGGATACAGACTCCACTTCTTCAATTGACAGGTCGGACATATCGCGTTCTACTCCGTCTACCAAAACCAATGGCTTTTGGTTGGATCCAAATGAAGAGATTCCACGAACCCAGAAATCGGCATTGTCTTGCCCGGGTTCTCCTGAACGCTGAACAACTACTGCACCGGCAATTTTACCCGAAAGAGCAGATGTTAATGAACGCTGTGGAATTCTTAATGATTCAGTTGAAGTTGAAGAGATTGAACCAATAACACTGGCTTTTCTCTGTTTACCCATACCTACAATCACTGTCTCTTCCAACTCAGTAACGTCTTCATGCATTACAAGATTTAAAGACTGGCTTTTCCCAATCTGAATTTCTTGAGCTTTAAACCCTATATATGTGAATTGCAAAATATTACCTTGATTTGCATTTATTACATAATATCCATTTATATCGGAAATTACTCCGTTTGTTGTACCTTTTACCACAACATTTACTCCAGGAAGACCTTGTCCGGCCAGATCCGTAATAGTTCCTCTTACTGATTTATCCGTCTGATCTGTAATTGGGACAACATTAGAACTTTTTTTATACAAAATAATATGAGAATTTGTTATTTTGTAGCTTAATCCAGATCCTTTTAGTAAGAAGCAAATTATATTGTCAAGACTTTCTTTTTGGACATTTATTGAAACATTTTTTCCAAGATTGATTTCTTCATTTCTATAGAAGAATGAATAATTACTTTGTTTCTTTACGGCATTCAGCGCTTCTCCTAAGGTAACATTGTCAAGATTTAATGAAATCTTAACATTTTGAGAGTAGGAACTAGCTGCAGATGCACAGAATATGGATAGCAAACATAAAACTATAGCTAACCTCATAATATTAAATATTTTCCTTATCCAACTATCAGAAGCAGTTGGATACTGAATTTGTTTTTTTTTCATACTTTTGTAACGATTTTAGATTGTATTTTATAAGACACGACTGAAATCTAATAAAGCCGGAGGATGGACCAAATCTTCTGGCTTTTTTTTGTTGTATTCATGTTGAATTCATAGTTTTAATTTTTGTTTTAAGGTTAATAAACTGTTATTTTATTCTAGATCTCGTATATAAACTATATCCTGATTAATTTCATATTCAATTCTTTTATCAAAAGTTATTATATCGAGAATGTCTTTTAAACTATCTCCTGATTTAAATTCCCCAGTAAATTTCATGCTTTTAAGTTTTTCAGACTCAATTTTAATTTTTATGTTAAATCTTTGTTCCAATGTCGTGGCAATTTCCGCAAAGGTTTTTTCATTGAAATTATAATCCTTATTCACCCATGAAGTGTAAAATTCAGTATCAACTTTTCTCTGAGTTATTTGATTTTTAAGCTTGTCATATACAGCTTGCTGACCAGGAAGAAGATGCGTTTCTTTTCCTGAATTGCCTGTATTTACTCCAACGCTACCTTCTAATAGAGTTACTTCAACATTTTTATTTTGATTATAAGATTGTACATTAAATTTAGTTCCATATACTAATATTTTCACTTGTCCTGATTGAACAATAAATGGACTTTTTTTATCGTGCGTAACTTCAAAATAAGCTTCGCCGATCAAGTTCACTTTTCTGTTTTTATCAAATTTACAAGGGTAAATTAACACTGAATTGGAATTCAAATAGACTTTAGTTCCATCGGGTAAAGAAAAATGTGGTTTTTCGTTTTTACCTGCTTCAATTTTTACCAGAGTGTTTTTTTCTGAATAAAGATTTTTTGAAAAATAATAGGTTGCGAATATTCCAGCAATAATTGCAAATGAAGCTGCAACTGAGATAGTTTTCAACCAAAATGTTCTTTGATTGCTTTTGTCAATTTTTCGATTCAAGTTGTTTCTTATTTCTTCTTTCATTACTTTAGCTATCACATCAACTTCGGAAGAAACATGAATTTTCTCTATTATATAATTTGTTTCCGCAATATTGGAAACAGATTCACTCTGATGTAAACATTTATTCTTTTTCATTATTATCTCTTTACATTATGTAGGAGTGTAGTATCATAAGATTCGTTTAAAGGAATTGCAATTATTTTAAGATAATTCAAAATTTAATGCAGAATAGTAAAAGAAGTAATTTGATTAATCCTAAGTTTGGATAAAGCTTGCGCATTTGTTCCATTATTTTATTCACTGCAATTTTTATCTGACCACGTACAGTACTTTCAGCCAAGCCTAGTGCTTCAGCTATTTCTTTAGTTTCCATACCTTCATGTCTTGACATTAGAAAAATAATCCGACACTTTTCTGGTAATTTGTTTATTGTTTCAGTCAAATGCTTATCCATTTCTTTAGATAATATATTGTTTTCCAGATTTTCTTCACATTGTTCTAGATTCATTGGTATATCATCAATTGGGACAAATTGATGTGAAGAAGCTTTTCTCAAATAATTAAGAGATGCATTTTTGGCAACAGTAAACAAATAAACTTCAATATTAGATATTTCAATTAATTTTACTCTTGACCTCCATACAGAAAAGAAAATATCAGAGACTACTTCTTTACAAGCCTCTTTATCTTTAAGGTAATAGTAAGAAAAACGAAATACCTGATTGTAAAATAAATCATAGAAAGTATTAAACGCAGACCGATCATTTTCTGAAACCTTCAACAATAAGTCGTTTATATTTAATTGTTTTTTATTCACTCCGATGACATTTATGTAATTGAAAATTAAAAGATTTATAGCTGAATTTTTTACAATAACAATGATTGATCCAAATAGAAATATATAAATCATTATTGAAAATAAAAAAACAATTACAAATTAGATTTTGGAAAAGGAATTTAATGTCAATATCTATAATTGTTTTAATTATAGTATGACATAAAGTTTTTTCTTAATGTTAAGTTGAAATGGATGAATTGACAGTTTTTTATTCATCTTATTGTTAATTTGGAAGTAACAAGCATTCATTAAATCTTGTTATTAAATGAACGAAATGGATAAATTTAAGTACTTAGTTTTTTATGATTTAATGCTATAATTGAAATATGGTTATTGAAAATTTTATTTGGAGAAAAAAAAAGGTTGCTTCATTTTTAGAAGCAACCTTCCATGTGTGATATAAACCGGATAAACTATTGTTTGTAATAGCCCAGGTCTTCCATATCGAAGCTACAGATGTAGCCATTGATCTTATTTACTTCTGCTTGTCCGTAGTTGATATAAACCTCAGCGGAACGACGGAAGCTTTCATCTGCATTTGCATCTTGTAATAATAG
>Ga0074193_1002161_pt1 | contig 19138 bp, 15 predicted proteins | sample EPASupsiteHSE605_FD_64523 | JGI IMG/M metagenome (GOLD analysis project Ga0074193, IMG submission 64523) | Bioremediated contaminated groundwater from EPA Superfund site, New Mexico - Sample HSE6-05 | ecosystem: Environmental > Aquatic > Deep subsurface > Groundwater > Contaminated ... | reverse complement strand
CTAGTGTCTCGTCAATCCTCAATTGTCGGATAAAGACGTGACAATTTTACCCTTGCATCTTTTGTTGTGAATTGCCAGTTCACCTTTGCATTTTTGTTGTTTCTGAATTTTTGCCATGCCAATGCCTCATTCCTGACAAGCTCGATGTCCTCCATTCTTCTTTTTAAGCACTGACCTGTGAGTACATTCAATTCGATCTCTGCCATGTTTAACCAGCTTCCATGTTTTGGGGTGTATACAAACTCAAACCTATCCCAAAGTGCTTTCGCTTTCGCTGGTGAAAATACTTCATATAGAGATCCTGGAATATGTGTGTTCAGATTGTCCATTATTAGCGTAATTTTATCTGCATTTTCCTGTTGAAATGCAATTTCTTCCAGAAAATAAGCCCAATCTCTCTTGGTTTTTCTTTCAGTAATTTTCAACATTCTTTTTCCTGCTAATGGTTCACAGGCAAGAAAGACATTGCACATTCCACAACGTTTGTATTCATAGTCATACCTGGCTGGTTTCCCAGGTAAGCAGGGAGAAGGAATTCTGGTTTCTGCAATCAGTTGTTTTGGAGATTCGTCCATACATATGACAGGATTTCGTGGATCAAATGGACGCTTATAAACATCCAAAACCATTTCCATATTTGCAACAAAGCTACTGTTTTGTTCCGGAGGAATTACCCATTCTTTCCTTTGCCAAGGTTTGATTTCGTTTTTTTAATATGCGACGTATTGTTTCATGAGAAATATTTTCGATATAATCAAGCTCTACAACCTGATCAGCTAACAATCTCAAAGACCATCTTGCAAAGCCTTCAGGAGGTTCACTACAACTCAATGCAACTAAATGGGCTTCAAAATCACCATCAACTTTTTTAGCATAAATGCGATTTCTTTTTTCACCGTTAAGGGCAACTTCAAGACCTTCTTCAACAAATCGTTTCTTAACACGATCAACTTTTCTCATGCTGATGTTCAGAATACGTGAGATTTCTTCACTGGTTGAATGGTTAGCATTAAATTCACTTTTATCGCAACTAAGTAAGATCAGAGCATTGAGTATTTTTTGCGAGTTATGTTTTCCCTTTGAAGTAAGTTCACGAAGAGTTTCACGTTCATCTTCGGTAAGTGTCACAATGTATCTATTCATAAGTAATCTCAGGATTCTTTATGAATGTATACGATATAATTATAACGACATATTATTGTTGACGAGACACTAGTATCGAAGCTGCGATTCGAGAGCTTAGAGAAGAAACAGGACTTAGGGCATACGACGTAAGATACCTTTTCAAATTTCATGCATCCAAGGTCTTTAAGATTAAGGCCAAAGGATTGCCAGAACCGAGAAGTGAGATCCACCATTTTGCATTTTTCAGGCCAGGCAAGGAAATGAAAGTGCGGATTTCTGAAAACACGCTTAAATTACTGGATGTTTACTATAACCTGAAAGAAAATGAGAGTAAATAAGAGGTTATCTTTTAATTCAGAGTCATTTTTTATAGTTTTTCTCATACCTCTTTTTTCATTCCATACTCACTTTTTCATTCCCCTACCTGTTTTTTTCAGATACATGTTTAATCGTTCTACCAATTCCATGCAGCTACAAATACAGAGCCGAATTATCTTTTAGTGCCTTGATAAAACACTTTATCATCGGTTTTTCATTGGTTTCATGAATAAGTCATTCTTTTTCTCCTTCTCTGCCAGAATTCCCCCTTTGACATCCTTGACATTATACCTTATTATACACTATATGATACCTGTCATAGAGCTTTACGTTCAGGAAACGTAACATAACTACAGCCCAAAAACCCAGCATATCAGATTGAATTAGGCGTGCTAAATTTGTTCCCTCACTTTCGAGTTATTGACCCTTTCTCCTGATATACCAATCTTTTAGAAACTTAAACCGTCAGACCGAGAATCAAAGGCATATTTTGAACTAAAAAATAGCTTTGTATATAATTAATCAATTTTAAACTATAATTACGGTATTCTACATTTACTTATTATGATATCCCATTAACTCTATGGTTTTTAGTTATTTGAACTACTATTTTTATATTAAAACTAGCCTACTCATGTTGAAATTAAGATATGATTGATTTTTATATAGACCTAAGTTATAGATATCTTCAATTAATCTAAACTAAAAAGAGCCAGCTAGATGCCAGTCACCTTGCCTGCACGCATCCAGTGTCTTCTTGGAGCTTAAGGCAGGAAATATTGCAGATATGTGGGGATACTCTGCTGAGAAAAGCTTATGGCAAAAGGTAAAGGCCTTGCTCTTTGTAGAATCCTGCATCAGGTAGTTGATATTCTGCCTGGTTCTTGGAATTCGCAAAGGGCCAGAGCTGGTAAAAATTTGGGGGAAATAGCAATGACGCAATTCAGGCCTTTTGAAATGGATAGTATTCCAATAGAAGAGCAGTTTATGAACTGGAAGGAAATAGTCAAACCTCCGTATGACAAGAAATCGGTCGACGCATACACCCGGACCCGGGTAATCCTGATGAACGGGATTGAGAACGCTTCAGTCCTTATGTCACATGCGATTGAGCGAATGACTGTAGATCCGGAAATCAAACGTCAGATGGCAGCGATGAGGCGCGCTGACTCAATGCAGCAGCAGACAGTTGACTGGCTAAATCCGGCTAATCAGAGTGTTATAGAGACCACACTTGGCTATGAACAGGTAGCGGTTGATCTCACTGCAAATCTTGCCAAAAACGAGCCCGATTCATATGTGAAGCAAACTCTGGACTTCGCCTTGCTTGAGGACTTCGACCACCTTTACCGATACAGTTGCCTTTATGATTACATAGAAGGAGGTGATCCTGAGTCTATTGTTCAGGGCAAGACTGAAGTAAAAGCCGCAAGACCAACAATTGGCCACCACCGTCACCCTGACGAAACCATGCGCAAGCACTACGATAAAGACACGGCTGACATTAAAACCAAAATGAATTATCTCACCATTGTTGCAGGCGAGCAGCAGACCGAGCTTTTCTACAAGACTCACGGAAATATGTATTCTGATGAACTTGCAAGGCAGCTTTACTCTGAGATTGCCGATGTTGAAGAAGAGCATGTGACCCTGTATGGGCTGCTCGGTGATCCAAACGAAACAATGCTCGAAAAGTCCGCACTCATGCAACTCTGTGAAGCATATATCTATTTCTCTTGCGCCCAGACTGAGACCGATCCAAGGATAAAAGCGATCTGGGAAGACTTTGCAAAAATGGAGATTTCGCACTTCGAAGGCTGTGCCAACCTCCTTGAGAAGTATGAAGGAAGGGATATCAGGGATATCGTAAAGGCTGATGTTATCGAACCACTGGTCGTTTTCGAGCCGAATAAAAACTATGTAAACAAGATAATCGACGAGCAGCTTGACCTCATGCCTTCGAATATGGAATACAAGAGGCTCAGTGAACTGTCTGATGAATGGGCCAGCTTCAAGTTCCAGTGGAAGGTTAACGGAGCCGGCGTGCCAAGTGAAGAGGTCGTCAGCAAAGCGAACAGTGAGCTAGCTAAACGGGACCAGGCAGAGAATGTCAAACAGTTTAAGCGTCAGTTATCCGAGAGGACACAAAATGTAATGGCTTCTCAAAGAGAAAGAATGATGCCGCGTCCCTAATCTGGTTATCGATGGGGAACTGTTGCAAGCCATTTTCAATTTAAGGTGCAGATGAGCCATCTTTTAATTGAAAGTCATCTTTTAATTTTTGGACGCAGGGCGTTAAATAACGCCCATTTTTAATTTAGATGACTTGATATGTTCTTTCACTTGTGTAATTTAGTATAATCCACTCTTTCATTCAGCTGATTTAACATAACTTCACCATCAAACTTGTTTTTGTAGATACTATAATAATCAGACACTACAATAATAGGTAAGCTAAATTCTAGCCTGACTGACAAAAATAACAATCATAATATTCAGGTTACTGATTTATTATAACTACTCAAGCTACTGATTTATCTGTAATATCTTTCCTGCTGCAGAAAACCTATTAACAGATCTGTTTTAAGATTTATAGTATAACACAGATTAATATATGTATATTCTTAAACGGTTTATGTTTTTTACTTACTTAATTCTTGGCTATATAGCGTACACTTGAAGTCAATTGATATTGATCAGGTAATTTATCTGCATAAAGTTCAGACAAAAAACATTAATTCCATGTGGAATATTCTTCAATTTCAATGCACAGAATGATCAGGGTCCCACCCGAAAAAGGAGAAGAGATAAGGAAAAAAGCAGTTCTTGAAGGATTTTTGGATACTGCAAGAAAGATTCGAAAAGTCAGGACCGAAGAAGGCAACTTCCTGGAAATCCCGGTCACAGAAGCTGCATACGACAGTGTGGAAAGTTTTCTGGTTCTTGAACAGAAAAATCCGGAATTCCTTGAAAACCCCAACTCTCTCAAGGAGTCCCTTAAAGGTTCTCTTTCCGAACCTGAACTTGCGTTAGTTCCAGCAGGCTGGCAAATTCTGGGAAATATAATAATAGTTAGTATCCCTGAAATCCTGGAAGATAAAAAAACGAGAATAGCCGAGGCTTTACTCTCGATGTATCCAAGGTGCAGAACTGTTGTAAGGGATTTTGGAATCGAAGGGCAGTTCCGCCAACCAAAAAGAGAACTCCTTCTCGGCAGCGGGACAGAAACTATCCACAAAGAGCATGGCTGCTTTTTTAAGCAGGATGTAACAAAAGTTATGTACTCAAAAGGGAACCTTGAAGAAAGGAAAAGAATGAGCAAGCTCGGGAAGGGGGAAATTGTTGTGGATATGTTTGCAGGAATAGGGTATTTTTCAATTCCTATGGCTGTCCACTCAAAGCCGAAAAAGATTGTAAGTATCGAAATAAATCCTGAATCCTTCGCCTACCTGAAAGAAAATATTAAACTGAACCATGTGGAAGATATTATTACTCCGATTCTTGAAGACTGCTCTCAGGCTGCTCCCGAAGGAGAAGCGGATAGGGTTATCATGGGGTATGTTGGAACAACACACCATTACCTTGAGACGGCTATAAGAGCTTTAAAAAGAAGTGGAGGAGTCCTGCATTACCATGAAACGGTGCCTGAAAATCTCGCCAGAATAAGACCTGAAGAAAGGATAGAAGAAGCTGCTAAATCTCTGGGAAAAAAAGTTGAAGTCCTGGAAACCAGACGGATAAAAAAGTACTCTCCCGGTGTCCTGCACGTAGTTGTGGATGCGAGAATCTGTGAATAAATTTTTCAAATATGTTAGCAGCTTGAAGAAATTAGCTTTGGGATTTTTGTATAGATAAACTTACCTGCAATTTAATTATTTAGCTTCTGAAGTTGCTGCTTACTTTTATATCCATATCAATAATTTTCCTGTAAATGTTTCTTTTTTGCACAATAGGCCACCATCCATAGAGAAAAACATAAACAGGCTCCCACATCGCAACCCAACCAATAATTGTCAGGCCTTCGGAAAACATGGTATTTATCAGGCTCTGTTCAAGCGTAGAAAGAAGCCGGATTATGAGCAGACAGAAAAAAAGGAAGACAATAGCTATCATCATGTTTCTTCTTCCCCGCTGAAGAAGCCTCCTCAACTCTATATCCGTGAGAATTTTTTTGTAAGAAAAATGGTTCCTTATTGCTTCTTTAAGTGTATGCTCGGTTTCTCCGTCAAACTCGGAAGGAGGAGCGTATATTACAATCTCAAGGGGTTTTTTTAGAGGGAATTCTCCAACTGTATTATAAATATATTCTTCTGCTTCCGGGTCAAGCTCTTTTTCGTGAAAAGGAGCAGGATCAAAAGAATTGAAAATTTGCATTATACTATGCAACTCAAGTTCGATCAGAAGTTTTCCATCCTGTTCCCTGTAAAGAGACTCCGTTCCTTTCGGGGAAAAATCTATTCCCCAGACCACTTTATATCTACCTTCTACGGGGCATTTTTTAATTTTATAAAATTTTTGTTAAATTATTAGAAAGAGTTTCTCTTAAACATTAATATACAGTTTCAAGTTTAATATAAGGTTTTGCTTTTTGCGCTTTTGCTTGGGGTCAAACTAAAGCTTCTGAGAATCAATTGCGAAAAAAATGTAAAGTTAAAATATATAGCTTTTAATATTTAATTATGGGCAGTAGAAACTGTTAAAATAATAATTATAAAGAAATTATTAAACAATAATTATAAAAAACAGAAGATCTCAAAGCGTGAATTATCAGTATTCTGCTGTAGCTTGCTTAATTGCACTGCAGAGTTCTTCAGGTTTTCTGGAGCTAAGAAGCATTCTTTCTCCAGAGATAAGTTTGATTATCACAACAGGACTAACTTTTTTAGCAGATTGTGATACATCAGGTGACACATCAGATTCTTTTCCTGTGAGAGGATTATAAACCTTAATTTTGCAATCCTCCACTACATATAAAGGAATCTTCTTGGAAGAGAGATTCAGGGGTACCAGGTGAATGTATATTCCATCACTTCTTACTTCAGTTATGTACTTTGTATAGTAAAACATAAGAGGGAAAAATAACCCAAAGACAATCCAGAGCGTAAACAGGTATGTTCCAGGAATGTTACTGATTCCGGCAGGTTTTCCGAAAATCAGGCTATGGATTTCAATATACCATAGCAGGAGCGCAGGATAAAGAACCGAAACCAGGAAAAAATTGTTTCGCAGATCCTGTACTTCCCTATAAATTACGTTTACTTTCGGTTGTTCCACAAAATCCCTTCTTTGATATCCGCCTGGTTTGTTTTTAGTTAGATGCTCACTTTAGATTGCCTGACTGACAGTATCTCAATAGTGCTGAAATTTATCTTACGGTAACGAATTGAACTGCATATAATGTTCGTACAATCTGAACTGCATATAGTGTTCACACACTCAGTCGAATTCTATACCATTTAACAGATATTGTCTAGACACCAGCACACCAACTCAGTAACGGAGCAAGGGTATGCAGTAAAAAATGTCCCTAATTTCTCTATAAAAACTGAGTAATAAACCTTCCGAAAAAAATTGAAAAATGTATATATTTTTTAATTTAAAAATCTGAAAATAATAAGATTGAAAAAAAAGACAACGCCTTTTAAAGATAAAAACAATGAAGAAAAGTTGTTCATATAGACGATAAAAACAGATTAAATTATTAAAAGATTACTTTCTAAAGCCTCTTTTCAGGATTTTTTGGTACTCTTTATAACGACTACATTGCAAGAAGTTTTTGGTTCAGGGTACGAGGAATAAAATAGAACATATAAACTATTTCCAGATTTTTGAAGAGAGCACATGAGTAGAAATGACCAGATTTCATCCTTTTTTATTTTCCAATTAGAAAAAGTCGTAGTCTATTGAAAGAAGATCTTTTTGAAAGGTGACCTCTGAATGAACTTGATATGTTCTGACACAGGGAAAGCAGCTAGAGCTGCCTGCCCGAATATTTTAGAGATTTAGTGCAAAAAATCTAGCTTTGCTGCAAAATCAACATAAACCTTGCATAGGAAAATTAATTCATTTCATGAAAGTAAGCATGAATAAAATTTAACTTAAGATTTAACTTAGATTTAACTTAGATTTAACTTAAGATTTAACTTAAGATACAACATAACTAGCAGTTCCTTTGAGACGTATCACCTCATATGATTTTACTGCTCCCTTAACAACACTCTCTCCGGCAATTGTGGTTTTGCTAGTCGTTCGGATCGCGACCGTTTTAAACTCTTTTGTTGAACTATCAAAGTTGATTGCAGGTATTAACAGAGTTAGTGTTGTAACATGGAGATCAGGAATGCTCTCTAATGTCACTGTAACTGTCTTACTTTTCGCCATTTGTTCAGTACGGATTTCATCTCCTGTGAAGCTGTACGAGTCTTTCGAGTCTTTATAGCTAAAAATAGGTTTGCCTGTGATACTGGTAGTTGAATAGCTTATTTGTACATCTTCATACTTTGGTCCAATCCCTTGAAGAATAAACTGGTTTGGTTCATTCGTCTGCTTTGATGGAACTAAAGAAGTTGCACTCGCATATACAGTTGTCAGTAAAATTACACAAAAAAATGACACTAAAAACCGTTGTGTCTTTTTTAGCATCTTAAATGTTTGATTTCTCATATCTTCCCCTCCCCACAATTCCGTAAAATATTTTCAGCTATTATAATTATTACGCTAATTTGACGATTAAAATTGTAGTTAGAGATTATAAAGATATCTAAGGCTTTTTTAATAATAGAAGAAGTAAACTACCTTACATTATAACGAAAAAAGCTTTCCGAGTAAAAGCTGCTGGTAAGTTCCATACCATGAAAGAACAACAGAAACCGACAATGAACCAGATACAGATCTGACTCATTTTTTGAACCTTCTAAAGAGAACTTGAGAATTCACTTGTTTTGGATCATTTACTTTCCATATATAAAGTCCATTTTCCCAGCCTCAATATTGTAAAATATATTTCCACCTCTTAAAGTAGTTTGGAAAAAGTATCTTAAAAAAGAATAGTTCAAAAAGTAAATTGATAAACAGGATGTCTTCTGAAAAATTAAAGAAGAAATACTTCAATAAAAGTGTTTTCTTAACAGCCTTGATAACCCAGTCTCTCCATCTCTTTAAGTACTGCTGCGCTAAAATCCGTAAAGTGCTGGATTCCGCCTGTCCAGGCTGCGAGCATCATTGCATCATTTATCTCGGTTCTTGTAGCCCCAAATTTATGGAGTCTTTCCAGGATCTTGACTGCGCTCTGGATGTTATTGCTTGAACAGGCTACAGCAAAGACAATGAGATGCTTATGTTTTATAGAAAGCCCATCTTCCCTTTCTTCCCATATGGCTTTATAGAGGCCTGCTATTCCTTCAGCAAATTCCTCGTTTATCTGTCCGGCATACGCAATAGATCTGGGTAAAAAACCCTTTAATTCCTTGATTTCTTTAGCAGCTTTCTCCATAATTATCATATGTCATTAGTCAGGATTGAATATAATTGTATCTTATTAAAAAGCTTAAAAAATTGGAAAAAAAAGAGAAGTAAAAGGTAAGGATGAAGGCAAAAGAGATAAAGAATAATAAAGAATAAGACAAAAAAGTAAAAATGTAAAAAGCAAAAAGATATAAAAAGGTAAAGAAAAGAGTAAAGAAAGGGGATTCTTCTGCCTGGAAGCCTCAAGAATTCCCGAAACTGAACTTCAGAGCATTTCAAACTTGCAATACCTCAACTGCCAGATCGGCATTGATGACATAATCAAAATTTATTATTTCATCCCATTTCTGCTGTATGAACGCAGACTGGAAGCATACTCCGATAACTTTTCCATTCTCAGAGCCTTCAAGGATTTTACTGGCAACTTCTTTTGCTTTTTCAGGGCTAATCCCTATTTTTGGCATAGAAAGACCTCCAAGCAGGACAACAACGTCAGCGTGCTTATCTGTAATATCTCCAAGCTGCATGCCTTCATGACCCATGAAGATATGCCTGGCTTTCTCAAAATCCTCGCTGGAAACAAAAGCAAGTTCACGGTTACGAACTACAAAACCAAGAAGTTCTGCAAAAGGAGTGCAAAACCCAGGTGTTCCCACAAAAGTAATCTTCTTTGCATCTTCGACAAGGCCCCTGAAACTGTTCAGGATGCCTCCTACTCCCTGTGAAGTGTTTATTATTGGCATTGAATTTTCTCCTTAAGCTTTCAGTAGAATCTTATTTTCTGAGCATTTCGTCGTAATATTTCTTTATAGTATTTCTTCATAATATTTCTTCATAATATTTCTTCATAATATTTCTTTTAGCATTCTTACATTTTTTTATTGCATTATATTTTACAGTAGGATTGGAAGCGTTTACTTAAATAAATGATGTTAACAGCGTTCATAAGGGAAGAATCGGGAAAAAATCACAATTTTCACCAGGAATAATAAGGTTCAAAATTAAAAATTTGGAGATTGGAAAAGAAAAGAGTTTGGAAATTAAAAAGCAAAAGAGAAATAAAGAGAATGAAAACAAGTAAAAAAACATTAAAAAATTAAAAAAAAGATAAAAAATTAAAAAGGTCTTTTCCTTTAAACCTGCCTGATTCCGAAGGACTGAAGTAAGATTTCCGGATACAGTCTGCCACTAGAAATTGTTTTTGTACTCTTAAGATCGTTTACCGTAAGCCTGGCTGGGGCAAACATACCTGCATCGACCTTAAAGAAGTCAAAGTTTGCTTCTTTGAAAGTCTGATAGAAAGGCTTTCCAAAGTCTCGGGAGGTTGTGGAGGGCACCTTCTTTACGAATTCCTCAAGGTCAGCCAGTTCTCCATCAAAGCGGACAGTATAGTTAGTTTCGCCGCAGTAGATCACACAATCATTGGTCGAACCCATGCACTGAACATCATTTCCGACAACAGGAGCAATTGGGGCAACTCCATATCCGCTTTTAATACAATTGATATCAAAACCAACTGACTCAAGTTTATGGATCCCGGTCTCTACAACACGTGCAGAGATCTGGACAGAACCGGCAATAGAGGCAGTAGGAGCAACAGCAATCGTTACGTTTTCAGGGTCTACACTGCAGTGCTTTGCAATATATTCCACAACTTTCTCATCAGGGAGTTTATCAGATTCCATGACAAGGACTGCAGCTTCGAAGTCATCTTCATATCCGATTTCTTCATAGAGCTCTTTAGGTTTTAAGCCAAGCGCACGTGCAGGACCTGACCCCATTCCAAAGTAATTGCCTACGGAGATTCTCCAGCCTGCATACTGCGAAGCCATACAAGCAATTACTGGATTGTCAGTAGCTACCTGGATTGCAGGCCATTTGAGACCATTCAGGTCAAAAGTAGTGTATTTGAGGTCGGCAAGGTCGGCCAGGCAGAGCCTTGCGAGGTACATTCCAGCTTCATATCCACCCTCAGCTTTAACTCCGCAGTCAATAACCGTAGCCCCGTTATTGAGTTTGAGTACTTCAGTTTTCAGGTCTTCGCTCCAGTCGAGCATCTCTTCGATGACGTATGATCCCATTTCGTTAACGCTTATCAAAGTATCACCTTTACTACTGGCTCCGGGATAAACAGAAAATGTTATTCTCACTCAGTAAGGAAGTAAGTTCTTACCTACCTTTTATTGGAGAGAACTGTTTATCAATCAGAGAATTGCTTATAAAGAACATTGCTTATAAAGAACATTGTTTATAAAGAATAATCTCAATCAGAGTTACTTGTTGATCAGAGGATCGGAAATTAATCGGGAGCAATTTACCCAGACGAAGGCCCAACCCATTGATCAGGATTAATAGACAGGATAATTTACCGATAAAAGGTATCCAGCCGATCGAGAGTATTACCGGAATAAGATAAATTAATTCTTTCCTGTAAGTTTTTCCTGTAAGTTTTTCCTGTAAATTTTTCCTGTGATTTGCTACCCGTATAGGAAGAATCCAATATATAGATACTGTTTTATTATTATATTTAAATTATAAAAACGCGGTCGTTTTTTCGGACTTGCTCGTCAACAGCGAGGCCAACTGTGTATCCTTTTTCTACCCTGTCAACAGTTTCGTCTTTCTTCTTCAGGGAACGGACTTGCTGCCTCAAATAGGTTGTATTTCCTTCAATTACTATTTCGTCTCCAACCGAAATACCTTCTTCGAGAAGCCTGACGGCTGCAGCTTGCTGTTTTGGGTAGTAATTTTCGATAATTCCTACAGCCCTGCGTTGCTTTTTCGAGGCATTCATATCTTTTTCAGGAGAAAAGCCCTCAAGGCCTGGAGCCCCAAAGTAAAAGCCAGTTGAAAAGCCCCTGTTATAGACCGAAGCAAGCTCATGCTTCCAGGACTCTATTTTCTCAGGAGTATAGTTTCCTTCTATGCAGGCGTCAATGGCCTCCCTGTAGCAACGAGAAACCATTTCAATGTATCCGGAGTCCCGCAGTCGCCCTTCCACTTTAAAGGCAGCTATGCCTGATTCAAGCAATTCGGGAATATGATCTATCATACAGAGATCTTTTGCACTTAGAAGGTACTTTCCAAGACTTGCTGCAACAAAGCCGTTTTCTCCATGGAGTTCCCATTTCCAGCGGCAGGGCTGGGTGCATTCTCCGCAATTTCCGGATTTTCCAAGAATGTAAGCTGACAGATGGCAACGACCTGAAATTGCCATGCACATCGCGCCGTGAACAAAAGTCTCGATTTCTACTTCAGTCTGCTGGTTTATCTCCCGTATTTCTTCAAGGGGAAGTTCTCTTGAAAGTATAATTCTTTCGGCACCAAGGTTTTGGTAGAAATTTGCAGTTTCGTGGTTGGTAATATTTGCCTGCGTGGAAATGTGAATTCTAAGCCCTGCCTTCCGTGCCCTGAGAATTATAGCTGGGTCCCAGGCAATGACTGCGTCTACTCCTGCACTCGAAGCTGCATCTATCACATCCGATGCATTTCCGAGTCTTTTCTCATATACTGTCGAATTTACAGCCAGATAGGCCTTGATTCCTCTAATTTTTACCTCATGGACAAAATCTTCAAGAGTCTCCAGAGTAATTTCTTTTGCTTTTGCTCTCAGGCTAAGCCTATCAGTGGAAAAGTAGACAGCATCTGCATATCCTGAACAAGCCTTAAGCCCTGAAAGATTTCTGACTCCTACAAGAAGTTCAGGTTTTGAACTTTTATGCATGAAAACAGAAAACACCTATATCTCATTTAAAACATCTTATCACCTTCTCACAGTTGAACAAATATTATTAGAAAATGTCAACTTATGGCAGTTAATAGTAAGATTTTCTGGTTGACAGAAAACTTTATATAAATGAAGAGTGTTTTCCAAATGGGGACTAAAGTAAATATAAAAAATAGCTTTTGTTAATTAACAAAAGTAAGAATAATTACTGTTATTATAATCAAAGACGGGGGGATAAAATGGAATACGAACTCGAAGAAGTCGAAAGAGACTACATAGAATTCAGAAAAGAAATGGGAGAAGATTAAGATTAATATTAAGATTAAGGGGAAAAATAAGCCTTTGAAATCTGGTGAGATACGATAGAATTGAAAATATGACCTTTCAGGAGTAAATATAACTTTTTGTAAATATAAATTTCAAAAATAAAGTTAAAGGTCATACTAGCACCAGAATAATTTTTTTCATTTTTACAGCTACCGATCCGTGCAGAATCAGTCTATTAATGTTCTCGGTTTATTGAAACTGGTTTAGTTTAATTGCAATACCAAAAGATTTTTTGTTTCTACATAGAGGACTAGTCTATCTGCGAAACCCTAGTTTTACCTATTACAATAACACAAAAACATTCACCTGGTAGATCGATTGTATACTAAGACTTTTAAGTAGATATCATTTCATAAATATAAATATGTCAATGATAAGATGATTGAGATTGAGATGATTGAAATTGAAATGGTTGAGATGATTTGTATATAAGCCAAATCTCATGCATATAGACAATTAATCCATTTTCCAATAATAACTGTTTTCAGTAATATTCGAGTATCATTGACAATGTATTTTCCAGCGAAAAAGTTATCGAGAGGACATTATTAAAACAGATGGCTGTTGAAAATATCATACAAATTAACATTACAATAATTATTATATAAATGTGAATAAAAAAACGATGTAACTTATATATATAAAGAAGTTGATGATTTTTTAACGTGATAAGTTATTAAGTTGTAATTATTTTTGTGAGTTGACTCACCATTAAATAGAATCTAAAAAGTCTTAAATATACATGGAGTTTCATTTATAGGAATCGAGACTATGAAAAACAAAATAATTGCATTTGATTTTTTGAGAGCTTTAGCAATAGCGATGATTATTCCGGCTCACTTAAGTAACTTTTTATCTTTTACTTACATCAAGTTAGCCCTGTATGCCGTTGATCCTTTTGTTGCAAATATGGGACTGGGATTATTTATATTTATGAGTGGATATTTGCTATATTATAACAACCATTCAATAAACTCGTTCCAGAGCGTATTGTCTTTCTACAGGAAACGGCTCCTTAGGATCTTTCCTCTTTACTGGGGTGCCATCGCCGCTTTTACACTTGTGTTCTTTATATTTGCTCCAAAGATAAACTCAGGTTTTGAATTTCCCAATGCAGAAAGTGTGTTTAGTTTTCACAATATAATCATGCATATACTGGGATTACAAATCTTCCTTGCTCCTAGATATGTGTCCCCGATGCTGACACTATACTTTGTAGGTTTAATTATTGTCTTCTATGCAATTTACCCGCTTATCATTATGCTTTCAAAAAGTTCAAAACAGATCTTACTTTGTTCTTTTCTTATATTTATCGGATGTTTATTAGTCTCAAGAACTTTTAACATAATTGAGCCCCGCTTTTTTATGTTTTTCCCAATATTCATTTTTGGGATTCTTACCTGTAAAGAAAGCCTATTTGAAAAATCAATGATAATTAACCGGAAAAATCCTTTTATCCAGATACTGCTGGCAGCTCTCCCTGTTATGCTTGTACTGGTTATCGTCTTAGGCTCAAGAACAACCCTTCTCCTGGACCCAAAGACTTCATTTACTATTGAGTCTGCAGGTAGCGGCACTATAGGCTCTTCTACAGTGGTATCGATGCTGGAAAGTATTGCAAATTCACTGGGCCTGAGTTACCTTATTTTAAAATTCATTATTGATTCTGTGCTTCTTAACTTATTCGTAATAATATTCTGTGTTCTGGAATACAGGTTTGCGATGAAATTTATAAATAACGAATTTTCAAGTATTCTGAGCTCTGCGTTTACATATGTCGCTACAGCTTCATACTGTATCTATTTGTTCCACAGGCCATTCCTGGCACTCTGGAATTCAGGGACACACTTTATAAGCAGTTCAATCCTGCATGATGTCATCCTTATCTTCGTAGCGTTACCAGTTCTGGTCATTATCTCTTACCACTTGCAGATTCTTGAGTTTAATTTGAAAAAGTACTTTTCAAACAAAAAAGATTTTCATAAAGATCCCTCATTTTGCGGATATACTAATGTTTCCGACATAGGCAATAAGACAAAATAAACTCAACAAATTTTAATAAACATAAAATTATATAGAGTTTTTATTGAAAACTCCTTATAATTTATTTAATTCCAAGTTTTATTGAATTTATTTGAAATGGCCGCAAGGTAAGTAAATAAAAATCGTATGTAAAAAGATTCACAAATAAGACTAACCTTCTATAATACTGCTGAGTAAATTACTATATTTTAAAAGTTAAGGTTAAGTATCATATACAAATGAAAAGGCTATTTCTCTTTGAATAGCTTCCCAATTCTTCAGGATCAGCAAAATAAAGCTTTTTTCGGTCTGGACAATACATATCAAGCTCAAGCTGGATTCTCTCAATAAGTCCACTACAGCAAGTACCTGTAATCCCATAATTTTCCTTCAAGATCCCGGCCAGAACTTCTACCTCAATTCCATCATGGATAACTCTTTGCAGGCCTTGCAAAATGTTCCTAACAAACTCTTCTTCTGTGAGAGAATCAGTCACTTCAATATTTTCAACCATATACCTACAAGCCTGTTTATCCCCTTCAAAGTTGAGGTACTCCAGAGTATGTAACCTTATGTTATGGTACACATTCGTACCGCAAACTGGACAACGCGCCTTTATAAACATCTTTTTCCCTCTATACTCAGAGAAAAAAGAGTATCCTTAATATATAAAGAATAGACAAGCAGACTGAAAATAATCAAATACTGAATTGCAAAAAGATATTATGCACCACTAAAAGTGTTTTTGAAACAACATCAACTAATTAATAGTATACGACCCGATTTTTGTACTTGTGATAAATTTCCATTTCTAAATAGTTTTAATATAGTTTGCCCCAGAAAATTGTCCATTTTCAAAGAGCTTTAAAAAATCAAACTGTGTGTGGCCACCTCATCTTAATAGGCTGTCCAATAACTACTATTAGTACTGAAATAAGATATTCTGCTGGATGGTTGGAACTTTTTAATTATAGTTTGTTTCTATTATTTCCTATTCAGTTCTTAAAATGGAAAGTTTTAGTTATTTCAATTTTCCTTTCAGTGATCTCGCAACAGATCGTAATTTAAGAACGGCTTCCTGTGCAAAATCAATAGCTTTCATGTATAAAAATTCCTTAACCGATGACCCAATGTATTTTCCTTATGTTAGATGCAGTACACACTAAATTAAACTCGTTTATCAAAGTTAGATTTCTTGAATTCGTGATATTGTCATATAAGCTTCAAACACAAACCTCACTATTTGTGCATGTTATAGTAGGATTACCTCAAATGGAAAAGGTAGCTTATGACGCAGTTCATAGTATAGCCTCTTGTCACACTTGCAGAAAGTGAGCTGAATATTATTCAAAGAAAATCTTTCTAGATATTTCCTTTTCATTTATGTCTTCTTTTTCCGATTCCTTAGTATTTTTACTTATATTCTCTAACTCTTTATACAAAAGAATGCCCAGAGTATCTTCAGGACTAAGGTTTAGTTTTTCAGATATCTTGGTAAGTATTTGAGCGTTCTTTTTTGATAAAAAAACAGGTTCTACCTCTTTTTTACCCCAGTGTAAAAGTACAACTTTTTCAATATTCATTTTTTTTATTTGTTTAACACAAAACTCAATTCCATGACTTCGGCTGCTGAATATTTTTTCATCACATAACTGATCAAGCCATCGTGCGAGATCATTGTCCATTGAAATAGTAAATCGTTCTTTCATTACTAAATCATACTGTTGCCTATAATATAAACGATTCTATTATTTAAAACTCAACACAAACCTATTTATATGAATAATTCATTCAATTGTATGATTTATTCACCAAATGTGAAAGAGAAACTTACAAAAAACACATATCTTGTTCCTGGATTTCATGAGATTAATAAGAATCATTAACCAAAAAAATGGTAGTTAGGCATTGATTCCGAAACAAATTCCTTATTAAACGGGAGCTGAATGACCAGCAAATTGATTTAAAATCAACTTTGCGAACATACTTTGGAATCATATTACTAGCCTGATGTACTCAATCTCGTCCAAGTTAGTTAATCCTTCCAAGTTAGTTAATCCTAAATAGGATTGTCTTTAGAAAAGGAGGCCATAATAAGAAATCAATATTTTTCATTCCTTCGATGTCTTTGATTTAATTGATTCCCTTAAGATTTTTTCGGCATATAGAGTAATTACTATACAATGTAGTGAAAACTTCACTACACTATATATACATTTTTAAAGAACTAGGTATCAAGTTAACAAATGGAGATTATAAATGGCCAAAGTCATAAAGAAAAAAGAACAAATTAACGCCACAGTATCTCCATGGATTAAAAAACAATGCTTAGACCTAGCTAAAACTCCCGAATTTTCTAGCATTTCCGATGTAGTATCCCTAGCACTATCTGAATTCTTTGGAAAGTACGAGTATATAAAGACTAAGGAATTAAAGGAACATGAGACTCGAATTCCGGATTTACTGGAAGTCCTCATGAAAACTAAAGAAGGGCAGGAATGGCTTAAATCTGTTTATAAGATTGAAACTAAAAAAATCAATTATTTAAGGGAAAAAGATTGTCATTTAGAACAAAATATTGAAGGTCTTATAGGACTCAGAGTAAAAGAAAACTTTGTACCAGTGTTCATAGATGGAGACATAGAAGGTGTCACAGGTTACGATAAAAAAGATTTTCTTTCCGGTAAAATTAAGTGGGTAGAAATAATTATACCCGAAGATCGTTTATTGGCTTGTGAAAACCTGAAAAAAGCCATGTATAATTCGGATATCTCTACCGAGATAGAGTACAGAATATTAAGGAAGAACGGGGAAACGAGATGGGTTCTGCAAATTCTCCAGAAACTTCCAGCAGGTTCCGGATCACAAAGATATGTACAGGGCTTAATTCGTGATATTACTAAAAGAAAAGCTGCAGACCTTACTCTTAAAAAAACGCACGACGCGCGTATAAAAGAAATCCACCACAGGATCAAAAATAACTTGCAAGTAATCTCGTCTCTTCTAAGTCTTGAAGCTGACAGATCTACTGATACAAAAACGCTTGAAGCATTTCGGGAGAGCCAGAATCGGGTTGCTTCCATGGCTTTGATTCATGAAGAACTTTACAAAGGAGAAGAAGTAGATAATCTTGACTTTGCAGATTATCTCCGGAAACTCACTACTAATCTTTTTCGTTCATATAGATTAAGAAATGAGGAAATTAGCCTGAAGCTTGAACTTGAAAAGGTACACTTGGATATGGATACCGCAATCCCACTTGGAATTATTGTTAACGAACTGGTCTCAAATGCCCTGAAGTATGCTTTTCCAGCCCAAAACGGTGGGAAAATCTACGTAAGTCTTCATACAGTGGAAAAACATGAAAACAAAGGCAAAAGTGTCAGAAACTCAGGAGCAAAACCAGATTGTATAAGTAGAACTAATTTTGAATTTGTTTTAACAGTGGCGGACAATGGTGATGGATTTCCAGAGGAAATAGATTATCGGAATACGAACTCTCTCGGTCTCCAGATTGTAAACATTCTTGTTGAACAAATAGAAGGTTGTATTGAACTTAAAAGGAATGACGGAACTGAATTCAGCATTTACTTTAGCAAATTGGTGTAAAGTTCTGTTCGGTACTTAATTTAGCAAACTGATACAAAGCTTTGTTCAGTACTTATTTTAGCAAATTGATATAAAGCTTTGTTACCCGTGTGAGGCAGTAACTCATAAAAATAGGGATAAATACTACAGTCAAGTGAATATCTCGTACCGTTGTCCTCGCAATGCGACTCGCCTAATATCAGGTTAAGACGTGTTAAGGGCAGATATAAGTGTAACCAATACCATCTTACGTTTCTCAACCCCGCAATAAAGGAAATAAGAGTTAGAAGTGCTGTCCTTATTACGATTATGGAAATGTTATTCGAACCCTACCCAGAAACAAGCTCCCTTTCTGATTTTCTGCAAGATTGCGAAGTCCGGAACTTTTCTCCCAGAACAATATATTCATACAAAAGTAATCTGAAGCACTTATTCCTGGTACTTGTTAGAAATTTCTTCCCTGGCCTATTCGATTGCTGTTTCGCAATCGAATTCGTTTTAGGAAGTGGATTCGATGTTTTTTTGTCAAGTGCCTGAGGAGGCCCATGAGCAGTGAGTTTTTTCTGG
>Ga0074193_1002160_pt1 | contig 19139 bp, 16 predicted proteins | sample EPASupsiteHSE605_FD_64523 | JGI IMG/M metagenome (GOLD analysis project Ga0074193, IMG submission 64523) | Bioremediated contaminated groundwater from EPA Superfund site, New Mexico - Sample HSE6-05 | ecosystem: Environmental > Aquatic > Deep subsurface > Groundwater > Contaminated ... | reverse complement strand
TTTTTCCCTTATAGTTTGGTCAAGTCTCCTGTGCTACATACACTGGTGAAAATAGAACCCTAAAAGAATTCTCAGTCTCTTAGAAAATGCATTTTAATTATTTTCAATAAAAAATCAAAAAAACACCAAAAAATTGAAAAACACCCAAAAATGGTTTACTTTGACTTTAATTCACAAGAAGGAGTTTTTTGACTCCAAAAATTATTCTTTATCATGTATGTTTCATGATCTATAATTCTGATAATGATATGTATGTGATTATATGTATGTTTTCATAATTGACAGCTTACTCTATTAGTTTAAAAATGTACCAGAATATCATAAGCATCAAATAATTTGGTACATAGCTTTCATCAATGAATAGACTTATGAAACCAATTATTTAGGCACAAAAATGAATTTTATAACACTATTTGTATGAGAATTACCATGGAAATACTAGATTTTTATTCAAAAGATTTATCAAGCATATTTTAATTTGTTAAACATGGATATTCTGGTATATTTGATCCAATTTTCTTTTTTTAAGCTAAACATTCCCCATGAGATAGTTTATTTTATTGCTTTTGCATTCCATTTTTTAAAACAGCAACCCCCAAACCTATTATTCTTTTCATGATTAAGCTACACTATAAATAATAACAATTTCTAAATTCCTCTTTTCTTATAATCATTTTATTGAGGACCAAAGTTGTTAATTGATGAGAATTATAATGAAGTTGACAGCTTTATTGGTTATATTGATAACCCAATCATTGTTATTATTTATCTGAACATTCTGTCTATGAAATTATCTTCAGTATAGATCTCAAGTATTTATCTGACAACTTTTCTCATTATTTGATCATATTTCAACTTATAACATGTATCTCATAAAATTTAGTCATCAATATGGTAGAAATAATGTTAAATGGGTTAGTTTGTTCAGTATTCACTTAGGAATAATTTTACTAAAATGAATTAAAAAAACTCAAATTATGACTCATTTTTAGATAATTAGTGTAAGTCTTTGATTAAGAAAGCATCAAATTAATCAACATACATACATATCATAGTTATTAATCCTAAAACATATCTGGTAAAGAGATATTTAATAAAAAAGGAATTGTAAAAATGATTTTACATTCTATCTTTCAAGTTCCCACCACGGCTTTTTTCCCATCCATTTCATACTAGAATATTCTTAAATTAGGGATGTCAATTGGGGTATAAAAAACCAATTTGGGGGACATTTTGCAAAAAATTGGGGGTCAAGTTTCTGACATAACAAAAATTTGTTCGTATGATTTTTTGGAATGCTCTCCCCACTCACCATTAAAAAACAACAATTTTTTGTTATATTTTTTATTTTTGAAATCCAATAATCATTGAGAAATACATACTCTTTGGATCTATCATAAATAATTTATCGTGTTCTTCTGAATAGGTCTTATATTTACGATTACTTTACCCCTCTTATTGAGAAACAATAACCCCCAATACCCAAACAATGTTGAAGTTTTTAGAACATGACCACAAAACGATTTTTGTAATCTGAATTTGACAAATAAACATTATAAAACGTGAAAATTGTTTACAGTTTTTTTTATGAAATCGTTTTCTCTTCAATTATTTCTTAACTTTTATGACCCCACAAACCCAACCAATATTACCCCTAATTATGAATCAATGGATAAATGGAGTCATTTTTACTTCCCTATCTCAAGATTATTCTCCCAAATACTCTGGAAAACTGAAATTGTTTTTTCAAAGTTGGAGAATCGGAATATTACCATAAGAAACACTTTTATGGATTTTTTATCATGCATAACAGAATATCCTTCTTTAACAATTCCTTAAACAATAGCAAAAGAGTGTTTGTTCTACATATTTTTCTTTTTCAATTTCAATACCATCACTTTATGAATGAAATAAACCCTTATCAAATGAATTCAATTTTGAATGGATTATTTTCAAACCCAAATGTCATACGTATATCAGTATATTGCCCATTATGCTGATAAATGTTACAGTTCTTTTTCTCTTAAAACATGCGATCTTATTACAGTTTCATATTCTATTCATATTATGAAATTTTTAATGTGTTTTGCGTCGTTATATTTCCTGGTATCAATGTTAGTGAATTCCCAGTTTTTACGGAACAAAGGCATGAAAGGACCAATACAGTTTTGGTTATCCGTTTTTGTCGGGTCATTTTTCAGATTAATTAAAAGTTTGGCTACTTTTCCCGAGTGCTATATTGAAGAGTATTACTTGACATCAGTATCTGGAGTAGCATACTGTCTTGCATACTTAGTTGTTTCATATCAGTTTTCTGATGTTTTAGTTTTTTGTAGGAACTCTTTTGGGAATACAGCTTCAATTATCATTAGGTTTTTCCAGTTTGTAATTTTACTTTTTGGATGTGCGCTATTTATCATTTCTTTTACCGATCTACAAATATGGTTATGGAATATGACAGTTCTTACAATTGTTTCATATTTTTTAAACTTTGCCCAGTATCTCAGTCTGTTTATTTTCATTTTCATGGGTCAAATGACTTTTGTTTTCAATCCCCAGGTATTTCAGTATCTTCCTCCAAGGCCTGTGTTTTTGATTCGGATATCTTTATTCATAACATCATTTCTTACACTTATTTTGATTTCATATTTTCTTTGCAGTACATTAATGATTATCCCATTTTCAATATGGGCAGATTTGGATTATGCAAAAAGAAGATATTCATATTTAGCAATACATTATGTTGTAACAAGCACAGGAGCAATTGGTTTATTCTTCCTTGCTCTAATGATGTTTTTAATCTCAAGACCACATGATGATACCTCAGATGGTAATGATGTTTTGGTTCTTCCACTCGTTGAATCATTTTTTTAGTTCGACAAAAAATTCATGTTTCAACAATGAAGGATACCCATTATTCCATTCACCATATCCTAGTCTTTTTGTTGGGTCGGTGATTAATAGATTTGTTATTAAATCCAAAGCACTATTTGGTATTATTTCCATATCCTTTTTGAAAACTCCATTCTTGATTTGTTCAAATGTCCGAAAGTTAGTTTCCGAATGAAATGGACAGATTCCAGTGTATATAAAATACAAAGAGCAACCAAATCCCCATAAATCTATAGCAGGGGTTAATAATTCATTGCCTATGACCTCTGGGGGAATGTAATCAGGAGTACCAGCAAAACTGTTTGGTAATGATTTTAAGGGAATTAAATCATCATATAAGGCAGAACCAAAATCACATAGTTTCAAATTGTAATCGTCATCGACTAACATATTTTCTGGCTTGATATCCCGATGGATTACATGATTATTATGTAAAAAAGAAAGTGTTTCAAGGAGCTGCGCAAAAATTTTTTTAATGAACATATTTTTATCTGAAATATCCCTATTCAGAACTTTCAAAATGTTTCCGTAATGGTAGTATTCCAATCCAAGATAGTAATTATGCCGATCCTCGAAAAAGAAAACTTTCCTTACAATATAATTAAATGAAATGCGAGATAATATCGCATTTTCGATACTTGAAACGTTCTCTTTCTTTGCATAAAAAAGCTTCTTTTTCGAAGTCTGTTTAATAGCAAATAATTCATCTCTTTGATCTTTTGCAAGAAGAATTTGTCCAAATCCCCCCTCTCCTACAACCTTAATCACTCTAAATTGGGAAATACTAAGCATAACCGTTTGGTCGCAATCAAATGTTGTTGTATTTACTAGCCTTAAAGACCACGAAAGCTACATCAAAAAGTTTCAAAACGATATTGACACAAACTCCGATTTCAATGGTATTTTTTTATGGGAAACAATGCCCCCCTTGCAATAGAATTAATGCAATTCTTGATAATCTTGTTGATAAGTATGCTTCTCGAATAAGAATGGTGACTGTTGATGCTTCAACTAATAATGAATTAACAAAAAAATACAATATAAGTTTTATTCCGTCAATTCTAATTTTTCGAGGCGACAAATTTGCTGGTTACTATGATGGCGAATGGACATCTCCATCCATCACTTCAATTTGTGAAAATTTATTATCTGCAGATATTCATTTTATAAGGTCCTCTTTTGATTATTTTCGCTTTAAGTCTCAAAAACCCGCAAATCTTTTGATATCAAAATCGGAGCATTTATCAAAAGCAGAAAGTTTGCTTGATCAATATGGGGGTATGGTTCATATTGGATTGATTGATAACGTTGAGTTGCCAAATCAACTAAATATACCTGATCTTCAGTTTTGTCGGCCAATGGATGAATACTGTGCGGATTTAGAGGAAGTAGATAATGACAAAGTCAGGGTACTCATGGAATCACCAACAAATCATCTTTCTAATCAAGAATTAGTTGGTGAACTTCCATTTCAGAATTCTTTAGTTGCACTTTTTGATGAAAGCGATCCAAGACATATCCATGATGTTGCAAAATTGTACAGCCATGTTCGAGAATTCTTCGGATCTAATTTATCTTACCAAACCATTGATTTCATGAAAGCCCAGAATTATGTCAACCAACTCCAAATTGTTTCATTTCTTCATCCTATTTTTCTATATATCTCAAAAGAAGGCCAGAAAAACAAAATAATAATATTCCAAAGACTCCTTCCACAACCTGACGATCTTTTGAATTGGCTGAAACAGCTAATTCTTCATATCGAACCGCCGACTCCAAAAACCAAAATTAATGTGCCTCGAATGTACGCAGATGATTTTATTCAACATGCTCTCGATCCAACAATGGATGTGATACTCCTTGTGGCATCACCAGGAATGAGAGGATATAAAGAAGCGAAACAGATATTTCAGATAATGGTTCAATTGTTTGAACCATACAAAGATAAAATCGGACTTTGGGAGTTTGATTACTCGACAGAACATGTACAGGGTTTATCAATGACACAATCAGATTCTCCTCAAATCTCGGTATGGCCAGCCACCCCTGAAAAATTAGGATCAACTTTCACTGCTCTAGCTTCTCTCCCAGTCATTCTTGATAACTTGGTCCAGATATTGAAAACAGAATTCACTCAACAGGATGTGGAGGAAATGGCCTCAAGACTGCAGGAGATTTTACAGATCATTGAATAGACAGTAAATATATTTACAGTTTCATTCAAAGTTCTCAATTCATGATTGATCAGTCGTATTGCAATTATTTTGATACAATTTATTCACAAAAAGTGATGATAAAGTCATTATGACACCCTTTATGGCAGATTTGTTTTCTGACATAACTTATTATGTTCTTTGTTCTTTTGAGCTCAGCATACATGAGGGGAAAGAAGGATGTCTCCGTTTCCTATTCTGGTCAACAAGGTGGTCATTCATGGGGTGCCCAAGGTGGTTACACTGGTGGTAGACCATCCGTTTCTGGACAATACGGTTACCAATCACCTGATGGAAAGCACAAGTTCGAAGTCACTGGCTCATGGGCTCGCAATCTTTATCGCCCAGGTTTTAGATGCCCACCCGGTAAGTACTGCATTGCTGCTCTTGAAGAAGAAAACGGTTTCAAGGATATGTTCTTACGTTTGAACAAGACCAAGAAGGTTCATGCTCCAAGAAGGCTTCCAAAGTTCATCCGCCGCCATAAGAAGATTCACTCCAAGAACGGTGGTTCAATTTCTGGTTCATACTCTGGTTCCCGCGGTTCCAGCACTTATGGTGTTTCTGGTTCATACGGCTCAGGTGGTCAATGGGGTGCTAGTGGCTCATACTCTGGTTCAAAGGGTTCCAGCACATATGGCGTTACTGGATCTGTTGGTTCTGGCGGTCAATGGGGTGTTGGTGGTTCATACTCTGGTTCAAAGGGATCCAGCACTTATGGTGTTTCTGGTTCATACGGCAGTAGTGGCGGCCAAATTTCTGGTTCATATGGCAAGACATGGGGCAGTGGATCAATTGGTGTCACAGGTGGCTATGGAACTCAATCTGGTGCATCTGTAGGAGTTCAAGGCTCATGGAGATTCTAAAAATCTCAGTTTACATGTTTTTTTGATGATGTTTATTTATTATGAATTGTTTGAGCAGGAACAACAACGTAGCGCTTTTTGCAACCAAGAAGGTTGATGTTTTAATTGTCGGAACAAGTGGATCGGGAAAAACTACTGTATTTAACAGGATTAAAGAGAAAGAAGGGGGGATAATCCAATATTATGTTAGAGAAGTCGGTGAATCTATGGCAGGGATACTCAGAGAAGGTAGGTTTGATGCAAGAATATTGGCTTTCGTTGTTGATTCTAGTGATATGAATATGATAAGTGAAGCAAAAATGCTGTTGAGTGGAATTTTAGAACACATTTTATCAAGCGAAGTATTTATTCTCGTCCTAGCTAATAAGCAGGACAAAGAGGGTTGCATGGATATTCCGGAGATAGTTCGAAATCTCCAATTGGATATGCTTGTCAACTGGAGGATACATATTCAACAATGCTCTGCTGTGAACGGAGAAGGAATATTTGAGGGATTGCAAAGCATTTACAACAAAGAAGATTAAAAACAATCTATTTATGTATTTCTGTTGAGATGTTAACAATGTTTTCTTCTTCCGAAATTTTGTTAATATGACTAAAAACACTTCCAATTTCATTTGTTGGAGATACATCAAGTTGGCACGTTAAAACATTTTCTCTCCCATTCATTGTCCAGATATGGCCTTTGCAATATGATCCAAAATGAGTTTGTATTTCTTCAAAGCTTAATTTTGTATTGTTTGACTGCATTAACACATGTGTGGAGCTGGAAATTGATGAAACTGAAACAATAATGAGAATAACGCCAATAAAAACAGACACAAATGGATCAATAAACCCTATATCAAACACAGCAACTAGAAAAGATGATAAAACAACGGCAAATGAACTTAACATATCACAAAGTATAGATAATGTTGTTCCTCCTTCACTGATAACCCATTTCCCATGATCAATATGAATACTACCAAGAACTAATGCTCCAATCACATTAATAAGAAGGCTTATAAGAGATAAAACCATTAAAAACCCAGAATTTGTTTGTTCGTCTATCCCCGAATTGGGCGTCAAAATAGATTTAATAGAAGATGTGAAAACATCAATAGCAGCAATGAGCAACAATAATGAAGCAAATAGGTCACACAAAATTGGTGCCCTGGATAATCCAAAAGAAAATTTTTTGCTAGGCGTCATTCTTGAAGCAATATCAGCAATAATTGAGCCCAAAATAGATATATTATTGCATATTGACATCATTGCATCACTTGAAAGGCTTAATGCATTATGTGATATACCAAAATACAGACAGTACAAATTTACAGAGAAAGCAATAACTAAATAAATAATCGCTTTAATATTTTGCGCCGTAAGAGCTTGGGGAGCCGAAGGAATTGGTTTCCTTGGCATCGAAAAAAGCAGAGAAGAGCCCAAAATAAAACAACTAATAACCTTATTCTCAAAAAGAGCAAGAAAGGTCATAAAGAGAGATGAAGATATGGTAAAAACACGCCTTTTATATACACCAATAGCTAAATGAGTTGTTAAACAAGACAAATATGAAACTCCCAAAAAAAAATATGTGGTCTTGTCTTGCTGCTCAAATAAGAACAAAAATATTATTTCAATCATAAATAAAACAGATGAATATGATGAAGATGTCAAAAAACACTTTGAGAGATCAAAATGAAGAAATATCAAATAAATCTGATACAAAAAACTAAATTCCGTCAATAACATCGAAGAAAATAATAGAGATATAGAAAAAAAAAGTAATATTCTTTTGCTAAGACATAATCTATCAATTTTTAATGGAAGCAGGAAAAATACAGAAAAAAGCATTGACAAGTAAATAGGAACACATCCCTTAAGTCTAAACCATATCCAGTATAAAATTATAAAGTATATATGAGAGTGACTTACAGCAAAAGACATAAACCTTGATGAAAAAACATGAACAGAATTTCCGTGAACAGAGAACAATAAAAAGCTTAAATAATTATCATACATATTCTACAAACGAGTGTTCAAAGATTATAGTTGAGTGTTTTGAATTAGTTTCATCCGGGAACAGCCATGAAATCTCATACGTCGAGTTTCATAAGGCTATCTATGGTTTATATTCTCATTACTCTTTAAGTTTGGTAATAGATCCTGTTAAGACTATAATAGATCGTGAAATTCAGCTATTTATTGATCATTTTATCGAGAATCTTGACATTCCTTTATTTTCGAAGGCAAATAATGTTTTTTATGAATATGATTCATTTATAAAAACTGTAAAGGCTTTATTTACGCACTTCGATGAATATATGATTAGGCTTAGCACTAATTTTTCTATGATTGAGTACTGTGAATGTGTTTTTAGCAAAAAGGCCACAAATTTATTTGAAAAAAGCCACATAAGCGATCATTTTGTACATGAAATTATACAAATATTTCAACAAAATGGTTCTTTTGATTCACAAATCTACTCATCTCTTGAGACTTTTAAGCAGAGTATAGGAGTATATTGCCCATCTATCAATGATTTGATTGCAAACAGAATATTTACTGCATTTCAGCATTATTATATTCAGTGGTATCCGATTCATTCAATTGTTAATGGACAGAATACAATTATGGGGTTTATAGATGATGTTAGGCGTCTTTTCTCATCAATCGATATATTGCCATCTTTTATTTCTCAAAAAACAGTTTCTTATATCAAAACGGAAACTAAGAATTATATTTATTCCAATGAAATAGAGTCCAAAGATTTGTTTATTTGTGAAATCAAAAGATTATGCATTCAAAAAAGCAAAGATGAATTAATTTATATACTTGGGTTTTTAAAAGAGTGGTTTAGCATTTGGTTACCAAGTGTTGTTGACACGATAACTCAATGTCTCAACAGCGAACCTCATGATCTTGAGTTTATATCGCTGATTGTAAAGTTTTATAGATCTGCTTTTATTGAACTACCAGAAGCATTGCCAGAAAGTGTATCTTTTGATTTGATCAAGAGTTATGTAAATCACTCTAGTAAAAGCATGGAAAAGTTAATAGCAAAAGAGGTACATCGATGTATTATAGCAAATAATAGTTATGAAGATTATCTTTTTTTAGTCAGATTTCTTAATGATAAACTTTTATTTTTTAGTCATCATTTGGAGTTTTTGATTAAGAGATTGATGAATGTAAATCCAAATCAGCCCCAAACAGAAGCTAGAATTGTCGATTATCTTTCAGGAATTTTACCAGAACCAGAAATCGATAAAATGAACAGAATAATCAATGAAGCAAGGATTTCAATTGAAAATCATTATGGAGTTTTCGTATTGTTTTCTCCCAACTGGACTCAAACTCGTTCATTGAGTTCAGGCCCCAAGTATTTAGCACCTATTACTAATCGTATTTCTAGTCATTATAAGAATTTTTTCCCAAATAGAATTCTGAAGTACCCTATCCAAGAATGGATTGTCTTTATAAAATGTCAAAAAAAGGGGAAAGTGTTTTCATGTAATGGTGTTCAAGCAGAGATACTTTTGCATTTCAATTCTAATGATTTTTTAAAACGAGACTCTTTATCTCCAGAAATCATTGATATACACTTTAATTCATCTATTATTACTTTTACTGGCACTAATTTCCCATTTCTCTCTGAAAAAAATGGTTTATTTTTTCTGAATAGTGAGTATAATCCATCACAAAACTTAATTGTTCTTGATAAACCTAAAAAAGTTGAAAGGATTAATGATGGTATTGTGAATCGGGAATCAATTAAAGCCAAAATCATTAAAATAATGAAGAGTGCCCAAAAAATGTCATACCAGGAGCTGTTTTCTGAAACACGTATCGAGCTTAGTTCAATATTTTGTTTATCAAATGAAGAATTCCGAAAAACTTTGGTTTTTTTGATAGATCACGGTATGCTTAAGCATTCAAGGGATGATCAAATTACGTATGTATAACTGTCAATGAATATATGTATAAGATTTGTTCATTCTAGTAATTGATTCTACTAAAAATGTTTATTATCATAATTTATTATGTCGATTTCTGGTACAATAAAAGTTGTTGCAAGAGTGAGGCCTTGTTTCGAAAAAACAATGGATTTCGATGGAATGCAACTTGATGAATTAAATGAAAACGGGGTTAGAATAGAAGTACCACCAGGGATGAAACTAGGATGGTTATCCAACCCACTCCCATTATATCAGTTTGGATTTAATCAAATTTATTGGAAAAATGCGGGACAAGAGCAAATTTTTAACTCGGTGGCGAAACCAATGATTGACCATGCAATTAACGGCTTTAATGCAACATTGTTTGCTTATGGTCAAACAGGATCTGGTAAAACATTTACTTTGTCTGGAGGAGATACATATGATGAAAGAGGAATCATTCCGAGAGCTATAGCATATACTTATCAGCAATTAAAGAAAAGTCATGAGTTTATCTTCGATGTGCATGTTTCATATATAGAAATATTTAATTCTTATGCATATGATTTGCTTTCTAATGATAGAGAGGCATCAGAAAGGAGGCTTGAGAATCTGAAGAAAGTAATGATTCATGATTCAGGGGAGGGAATTGAGCTGCATCATGAGACTGTTGGGGCATCCAGTCCTCTCGTTCCATGCCAAGACTTTGAAACTGCATTAGCCCAGCTCTTTTTAGGAGAAACTAACAGACAAATTGCAGAGACAACATCGAATGCAGTGTCTTCTCGTTCTCATTGTTTGTTTTCGTTGCATATTTTGGGTCGGGATGTCCAAAATGGCACTCTTAGACAATCAAAGATTCATTTTGTTGATTTAGCAGGCTCAGAAAGAATGGAAAATCTTGGTGATGTGAAAGAGAGGATGATAGAAGCCAGATTCATTAATCTCTCTCTATTTCATCTACACCAAGTTATTGATGCTCTAAAAAGCAAAGAAGAGTATATTCCATACCGTCAATCAAAATTAACACTAATACTCAAAGATTCACTTGGAGGAAATTGTATGACAACTATGATAGCTGCATTATCATCGAAAACAGCACATATTCATGAAACCATTGAAACATGTAAGTTTGCACAAAATGTGATGACAATTAAGAATTCGGCCAAAGCTAACATATCAATGGATCCAAAAGTACTGATAGCCAGATTGAGGGAGGAGATTGTAAAGCTCAGACATGAAATAGCTGTGCTGAGGGGAGAAGAATCTGAAGAACCCCTTGGACAAAAAGAAAAGGAGGATTTAGAACGAGCCATTACTGACTTTTTAGCTGGTAAATCCGATGCTCCCCACATCAATCCATCTAGATTTGGTTTTGTTTTAGATCTCATCAAGACTCGAGGTTTGAGCTATGAATCAACAACCAAAGAGCAAACAAACGAGAAATCTAGTTCAATTATTGGTGATCCTGAGCTTAAAAAGGCAGTAGCTGTTCTTCAAAAGAAATTAAAGCGAGCCGAATCAGAGATTGAAGTATTGGTTGGAATGCTAAATCAGAAAAAGAATCGGTCAGTGGCTTGGACACAAACGACTGTTAATTCTGAATCCGAGGTAACATCTGGGTTTTTGAAAACAGAACAAAAAATAGAGGATAAATCTGAAGTTTTCAAGAAGTTTTACCACAATCATCCGAAATATCGAGCAATTGAAGCTAATAAGAAAGTGATGATTGAAAAGATTTCTGCAGCCAAGAATCTCACACAAACAGGTTACAAGATCAAAGAAGAAATTGAAGCTCTAAGGAGACACATCAAAGAAAGAAAAGAATCAATTACAGATGATGAATTAGAGAATGATGATCTACTTAATAAGATGAACAAAGATGTAAGAGATAAAGTCAATATTTATATGCAGGTTTCAAGTGAGATTCGAATTATTAAAGAAGAAGCAGAAACCATTGATACAATGATTCAATCTTGTAAAAAACAAGTCAAAAGGGACTTCGCAACATTTTGGGAAGGCCAAATTAACCAATCTGGATCATCAGTTCCAATCTCAATGACAAACAAGATAGTCTTAGAAGAAGCCAGATCCACTGGAGACCCACAAGCAGATGCAGCAATCGAAGAGTTTCGAAAGAAAAGAGAAGCTTTTTTGAAAAAAGCATCAGAAGTTAGAAATTCAAATGGAAGGCCATTATCCCAAAAATAAAAATGTTTATTAAACAATTCAAAACAAATCTTTGTCAACTCTTGAAATAATATTTGCAATCAACGCTAAAATCAGAATAAATAAACAGAACAACAAAAAGCCCCGTTTATGAAAACTCCTCCTTGAAAGACCTTTGATACCATCAATTCTTTCCCGAATATTCTGATTGTTTCTATCACAACCATGTACAAAATTGAGAATAACACTTTCTACTTCGTCGAAATCGCTTTCATTTTTAACACCCTTTCCATCATTTTCCCTATCCATATTTGAAGTTTGCCCTTAGGTCGGTTTAGATATTCTGGATCATTGTGTATACGTTTATCATTTAATATGAAGAGAGTTGTATCAGCACCATCAACAGTTATTCAAGTTAGCAACGGGAAAACTACAATGTATAAGCGCCAAGAAGAGCTAGGAAGAGGAGGGTTTGCAACTGTTTACCGAGCAGTTGAACAATCCACTGGAGAAAGTTATGCCCTCAAAGTTGTACCAAAAGAGAGAATCACAAAACCCAAAGCTATTGAAAAGATGAAAAGTGAAATATCCATTCAAGGATCACTTAATCATCCAAACATTCTAAAGTCTTATGCTTCTTTTGAAGACTCCACAAACTACTACATTGTTACAGAATTATGTCCGGGGAATTCTGTAAGAGATTTAGTCAGGAAAAATGGTCACTTATCTGAGGAAGAGTGTATGAAGATTCTAATTGATGTTTTAGAGGGGCTTTCATATCTTCATGCGAACAAAATTATACATAGAGATCTGAAACTCGAAAACTTTCTGATAGGAAAAGATGGAAAGGTAAAAATTGCCGATTTCGGGCTGAGTGCCAAGCTTGGTTATGATGATGAAAAGAAATTTACTTTGTGTGGTACTCCCAATTACTTGAGTCCCGAAATATTATCATCATCATCAAAGGGGCATAGTTATGAAGTTGATATATGGGCTATAGGAGTTTGTGCATATGCAATGCTTTACGGAAAGCCACCTTTTGAAACTGCAAAAACAAAGTTAACATATGAGAATATAAAAACATGTTCATATAAATTCCCCATCGAACCAAAAATATCTTCAATAGCAAAAGACTTTATTGAAAGCACACTTCAAATAGATCCAAAGTTAAGACCGAATTGTGGAGAGCTTTTATCACATCAGTATCTTCAGAATGATAATCAAATACCTGTTCCAATTCATGAAGAAGTTAAACTAAATCATATTAAACCCAAAGAAATCAAGAATTGTATCCCAAAAATTATGAATAAGGAGGAGAATTTTTGTGAAAACAAACCAATAGTTGTAGCTAACATACACAAGGGTACCAACAGCGAAACTCCATTGCCAAAGTTTTGTGTCGCTCGTTTTTGCGATCATAGTGAAAAGTATGGGTTGGGTTACTTGCTCATTGACGGTACAGTTGGTGCTTGCTTCAACGATTTATCTAGGATGATTATGGATCCTTTTGAAGAATTTGTACAATACTGGCCTTCTTATGAGACACTATCTCCTGAGGTGCTTAAACTCACTGATTTTAGCCAACAAAAGAAACTATCCATTCTCAAAAAGTTTGCCGAATCGCTTAAAAAGACAAAGTCAATGTATGACTTGCCTGATTCAAAGCCAATACCCAGTATTCCATTAAAACATGTGAAATATTGGATGAGAAATGAAGATGCCACTCTCTTCAGAATGGAAGATAGGAATATTCAGGTGAACTTTAATGACAGAATGAAGCTCATCATCTTTTGGTCAACGAAAAAACTGATGATGGTACAGTCAATTAAAGAATTTGGTAAACTACTACCAATATCCGATCTCGGTCCATCTTCCCTTGAAGAGAAGAAACGGTTTTCAATCGCAAAGGCTATGCTTGCAGAAATGAGCGGTAGATAAGAATGTAAATGTCTGATAAAACACAATTTTTATGTATAATTAAACTGAAAAGGTACACTAGTTTTGTTTTGATTACTTTTATTAAACTCAAAAAGAGTAGTACAAATCTCTCGCAATTCAGGTGCTGGAACAAATTGTGTAGATCTCTCATTAAACCACTGAAATATCAATGGAATAACTAGGTCCTTGTTTTCTGACTGTGGAAAAAACTTAAGAATCGCTTCAAAGAGGATTATCTGGTTATCGACGGTAATGGAATCCATTGATTACCCTCAGGGGAAAATACATACGTTTATTATTAGATGTCTGATATCACCCTTCAATCCAAACTGCGTGAATTGAAGACAGAGCTGAGAGAAATGAAATATTCTCAGGCGTGGAATGAGAGTGCGGTACTTAGTGGAGATCCAGTTATGACTCTTCGACTTCTTCATTTTTTCTTCTTGGATTTCAACCCAAATTTAAAAATGTGGTTAGTTGAAAACGGATATACCATGCAAACAGCGTCTGATTTGGAGTTTGTACAACAATTATATAAAGTATTACAAGAAAAGTATTCATATCGACCAAAAATTACCATTACATGCTTCTTTCTACCAAAATATGGTCTTCAAAAGATTAATCTATGCATTGATATTGCTAAAATGTTTAGAAACAGAATAAAATAAATGTTATTATATAAAACTGTATTTAATCTAATGTGCAGGTTTTAATGGTCTTGAATTCACTGCTTTCATATCAATACCAGAATTCTCACCCTTATAAATTCCATCTTTTGGCATGGACTTCCTTTTATGGACTGCGTTATATTTATGCATGATCTTATTGAATTTCCTTCTTCTCTCTGATCTTGGATTCTTCTTCCAGTCAGGTGTATTTGGTTCATACACCCTATTATAGAGAATTTGTCGAGTAACTGGTCTATACTCTCCGTCTTCAATCTTCTTAAGGTGGTTTGGCACATGTTTTGCGGGTTTGTCTTCAATTGTAGTCTGTTCTTCAATTTGAATCTGAGGTTTAGAATCAATTAGTGATTCAACTCCAATAAATATCTCTGGCAAGTACCTCTTCGCTGTTTCAATGTGATCTAGAGAGGGATGAAATGGAGATTTGAATCCAGTTCCAACAAGATAAAGATAGAAATTACCATTTGTCAATATGCTGGAAAGAACCTGTTTTTCAGCGAAACCTACTTCATTATCTTCAAATTCACTTTGAAGAGCTTGAGACGCTGTAACAATATCTTTCATTAGATTTTTTATACAGTTCCTTAAAGCAGAAAGTTCTTCTTGGTTTAATGATTCTTCAACAAATTCCAATGAAGTTGGTACTTCTATTGGTTTAGAAATAGTAGCAACAGATCCAAATGCTTTAAAGTCACTTTCTTTTAATGTTGACAGTCTTTTATTCTCTTCTTCAATTACATCCTCGACTAAATGTTCATCATCTGATTCTGAACCACTGTCACCAGAAGCAAAATACATTTCTTTATCCTTACCCCATTTCGTTGTAAATTGATAAACAGGAATGTCACCGCGAGGTTTTAAACTTGAATTCTCTTTTTTCTTTGGTTGCCTTTTTCCTTTAGGAGCCATTATGCCAAATCTTGGCGACAAAAATCGTTCAAAAGATGTGGCAAATTTTTTTGTAAACCTTAACCGACTGATGAATCTTGCAAAGAAGATTCCAGAGTTTAAAGTCGTTTTTGTCGGGGATACAGCAGTAGGAAAGACAAGTATTATTATGAGGTATCAGCATAATGTGTTTATGACAGATTTTCAGAGCACTGTTGGAGCTGCTTTTGTTTCAAAGACAGTACAGACAAAAAATGGTGACGCAAATCTCCACATATGGGATACTGCTGGCCAAGAAAGGTATAGAAGTCTTGTTCCTATGTATTCACGAGGAGCTGCCGCCGCACTTATTGTTTTTGATGTATCGGAAAAAGAGAGTTTTGGTGGCATAGAGAGCTGGGTTAATCAGGTTAGGAGAGACATACCTGCTGATTGCACTATTTTCATAATTGGAAATAAATGTGACAAAGAAATTCTTGTAGATAAGAAAGAAATCGAGGTTTTTGCCGCTAACAATAACCTTAGGCTTCATTTTGTATCAGCTCTAACAGGAAATGGTATTTCCGAACTCTTTAAAGATGTTTCTGAATCAATCCCATTCGACAAATTCCGTAATATACCTGAAGAACTAAGTTTTTCCAGCAGTACGCAAAAAAGAGGAAATTCATGTTGTTAAACTATCGCAACATTATTTATTTAACAAAAACACCCATTTTTTGGAACTTTTTCTTCAAACAATTTCATTGTATAAAGCTTTGGGATTGGAGATCTACACATTGGACAAAGCATATTCTCTTTTTGCCACTTAAACAAACATTGTTCATGAAAAGTATGTCCGCATGGAGTTGTAATTGAAGGTTCCTCATCGTCCATCTCTCCATAGCATATTACGCATGTGGAGATTAGCTCTGTTTTTGTATCAAGAAAAGAAAAGTATTTTGGCCGGAAAAAATTTGCTAAAACAGGAGAAAACCTATGGTAAATTTGTAGATACAATACTAAAAGCTGAAGAAGTACCCATATAGTGCATGATATTGCCAAAAATGGGGCATTATATTCGATGATATTATTCTTGTACAAACAAAAGTACATCAGAACAATTAACCTGGAAAATGAAACCAAAATAATGAATACCTTATCCATTGATTCCACAATCCCAATCTGTATATTATTCAATATTTGGGGTATCCACATGGACATGGCATACATAACTGATATAAATGGAACAGAAACTAACCATATTTGAAGGATTATCATTGATCCTGCAAACACTAAAAGTCCAGAAACGAATAATCTAAATGATACTTCGGAAACATGATAATGAATAATCCTGGAAAAAATAGTTATTTGATGGAAAAAAAATGATGCAATCTCAATGAAAAACAATAGCCATAGAGGTCCAAATAAAGATGAGTCTAAATCAACAATGCTTGGTATAAACAAACCAAAAACAAGATCAAACACCATGGAAATTATGAGACTAAGTATCGAAATTCCTGATACACTTTGATGTTCTTGTAAATATTTATCCAATGATCTCCATCCAATAAAATTTAGCAAAATATATAATGCAAATATTGAGGAAAACAAACTTCCTTCAAAATGAAAACGCTGAACATCAAAGCCTTTTGCAGAAATATATTTTCGTTTTCCATTAGTATATAATGTTCCATTCAACTGATATGGTAAATCAAAGCCAAAAATTGGCTTTGAAGAATTATGAATTTCGAAAAGAAGCGAGAAAACGGAATTTTTGGGTGAATAATGAGAAAATTCCATGACTATTTCCACTTGAGGATCCAAAATAGATTGATTAAAAATAATTCTTCGAAGTGAATCAAACAATCGTAACTCATCTATCCCATCATTAAAAAATGAGCCTGCCATTAAATAATATGTTCCATTTTTGATCGATATTCCATATATTTTTGATGGATCATTTAGAAATAGTCCCAAAGTCAAATTATGAAACAATGCTCGACCGTAATAACAAATATCCCCCCCATAACACATTTTCTTATATATATCAAATCGATATGGATGTTGAATTTGGCTATTTTGAGATTTTTCTCCTCTAAATGATATAAAAAGAACAATTAATACCTCAATCGTTTTATGAAAAAAATTTTAACAGTTGAAATCGGAAGAAAATTGGCTATATTTCAAGTGTTTTCATTATTATTAAAATGATTAACATCCATAGCCTGAATTTATCCATTTATTTTGTGTAAACACATGTCCCAGTATTTTATCGTTAACTAACCGATCATTTCACTTCAACTATGCAACAAATGGAAAAAAGGAGACAATGGAATTTCTATTTGGTACTGTTTTCAGGGCTTCAAATGTTGTGCACTCTTTATTATGCATTTGATATTGCTAAAGGACTGAAGACATACGAAAAGTTTTACGATACTATGTATTCTCGATTCAAGTTTGGATTCGTTTCCTTATTTTTCTGTTCGATAATCTATCATTGCATTTCTAAGCCACTTTACCGTGGGACATCAGGTGTTCCAATGCAATATTTTGCTGCTTTAACCAATCTTGCCCAGGTAATTGGTTTGATTTGCTTCGCATACCCAATATTTAAAAAGGAACCTTCCAATGTTTGGCATTTTGTCCAAACCGGAGTTTATATAATCACTCTTGTTCTCGGGGTTGGTTTGAATTATGTTTCATGGCACACAGTACCAATTACCACTGTTACAATTGATAACAGCTGGTTAATTAGTAGAAGAAGAGATTGGGGTTTGTCTGGACATTTCTTTGCTGCTTTCCAAATTATTATGATATTCTGGGAAACCATTAAAACCATTAAAGATCCAACAAAACCCAAGAAAGTATTCGGAGATTTCTTTACCGCTTATGAGTTAGGACTTCTTTTAATGATGGTTGCCGCAATTGTTTACCATTCTATTGCCCTTCCAATTGCAAAAGGGAAATGCCCATGCCATCCACATTTGAAAATCACAGGATTGGTTTCAATTTGTGCTGAATTAGTTGGGTTGGTTATGTATTGGAGGGCTTGCACTCAAAAAGATCAAGCAAGAATGTTCTTCACTCATGTTATCATTTTTGCTTTGGGAATGATTGTATCTGGATTTGGTGTCGCCTTTATGTCATGGAATACCATTGATGAGGAAGTTAAAGTTTTTCGCAATGCGCAAGCTTTAAATTCTCAGCCATTGACACAAATGGATTCCATTAATAAAAACTGAAGTGGACAATAAACGCCTTAGTATTATTTACTTATTATGGAAATATTTAAGAGTGAAGGCATAAGTATCACTAATGATTGAGTATTGAGTGAGTGGTAAAAGAATTGGGTCATTCTGAAGAAGTAGTGAAAATGGTCTCTCTATTGAGTCTGAGAATTTTCATATATTCTAAATATTCACTGAGTGAAAAAGTATATATTTTTAAATTTTAATGAATCTAAGTTAGCCATATTAGTGCAAAGTGAGTTGTGAGTGAGTGGTAAAAGAATTGTGTCATTCTGAAGAAGTAGTGAAAATGGTCTCTCTATTGAGTGTGAGAATTTTCATATATTCTAAATATTCA
>Ga0074193_1002158_pt1 | contig 19163 bp, 11 predicted proteins | sample EPASupsiteHSE605_FD_64523 | JGI IMG/M metagenome (GOLD analysis project Ga0074193, IMG submission 64523) | Bioremediated contaminated groundwater from EPA Superfund site, New Mexico - Sample HSE6-05 | ecosystem: Environmental > Aquatic > Deep subsurface > Groundwater > Contaminated ... | reverse complement strand
TAATTGGTTCCTGTCATACTGTAATAAATGGCTGCAAATTTGATTTTTTCCATTAACATTCTCCTCTCATTGCGGCTTTTGAGCTGAACGAGTTCACTAAATAATATTTTGCCCAGATTGAGTCGCCAGCACTCGTCTCGTTTTCATGGTTCTTTACAATCTAAGGTAAATCTACGTATCATAAGATTCTACGCCAATTTCTAAAGTCCTTCTTCATTGGTAAATATTTTTAATTTATATTTACTTTATGTATGTAATTATTTTTGTGTCATCCTGAGCGAGAGCGAAGGATCTAGGGACAAAAGATCCTTCACTTCGCTCAGGATGACAATAAAACGTGATAATAATAGCATAACAAGGGGTTCCTTCAGCGGAATCATATGATGGTATTTATATTGTTGCTACTTTACATGGACTTAAAAAAACCAAGAGCCCCACTTTAAGGAAGTGAGGTTCTTGGTTTTGTGAACTCGTTCAGCTTAAGCTGAACAAGTTGCAATCGCTTAGTTTTCTCTGCTTGGGTACGGAGCCATATCTTAAGATCATCCGTAACATAATTTTGAGCCAGCTGCCACTGCCAATTACCTTTAATTGTTCCTGGAACGTTCATTCTGGCTTCCTCACCTAAACCCAAAATATCTTGCATTGGCAAGATGACCCACGCCGCTTGGCTCCTATAGACTTCTTCCACTAATTGACGACAGGCTTCTTCCTTCGCAGCCAGTTGGTTATTGCATTTTCCATACCAGCCCAGCAAGGTGTTGTTATCATGAGTTCCGGTATAATAGACAAAATTAGTTTCCTGATCCAGCGCTATCTCTTCTAAAGGCGTAAACTGAAGGACCTTAATTCCGGGAAAGCCAAAAATCTTTTTTAAACTATTGACTTCCGGAGTAATAATTCCTAAGTCTTCCACAATAAAGGGACATCTTCCCAATGTTTCTATCAAGCTTTCAAACAATCGTTTCCCGGGACCCTTTATCCAGCGCCCTTTTTCAGCCGTCTCTTCACAGACATCGACTTCCCAGTAAGCTTCAAAACCACGGAAATGGTCCAGACGAATGTAATCAAACATCTCAAGACCGAGCTGCAAGCGCTTTTTCCACCAAGCATACTCAGTAAGCTTCATAGCTTCCCAGTCATAGCTTGGATTCCCCCATAACTGACCTGTCTGGCTGAAATAGTCAGGCGGCACCCCTACCGTTTTAGTCGTCCTGCCACGCTCATCCAGTACGAACAAACCGCGGTTCACCCAGACATCACAGCTGTCGGCAGCAACAAAGTGGGGTATATCTCCAATCAATTGAATTCCTTTAGCCTTGGCGTAAGTTTTTAGTTTTGCCCATTGATAGAAAAACGTATACTGTAAGAATTGCCTAAAACCGATTTCTTCTTTCAGAAGCAATGAATACTTGGCTAACTCCTCTTTCTCTCGTGAAGCAATCCCAGGTTCCCATTCATACCAGGGAATCTCTCCGAAATGAGCTTTTAACGCTCGGAAGAAAACGTAATCATCAAGCCACTCTTTATTTTTGCTTTGAAACTGCCCATAGTTTTCCAAGGAGCAATAAATCGATTTTTCAGATACAGTTGACCTTTCTGATGTGGAATCCAGTTGCATGATAAATTGCAGATAGGCTTCGTGGAGCAAATTACGTTTCAATTCTTTGATGGCCAGTAATAAGAGACTTTTTCGAAGGCCTAAGTTCTTTAGCTGTTCGTATTTTTTACGAGTCTCCTCACGATTTAACAGTCCTTCGCTGATCAAATGGTCCAGACTGATAAACATTGGATTCCCTGCAAAAACTGACTCACTTTGATAGGGACACTCCTCCACTCCGGCAGGATTTAAGGGTAGTACCTGCCACAACGATTGCCCGGAGTCTGCCAAAAAATCAACAAAATCATAGGCCTCCTTGCCTAAATCTCCCGGTCCCCAGAAAGAAGGCAAAGAACTAACATTCAATAATACTCCACACGAACGATGAAGTTGCAAATTAACCGGCGGATTAATTTTTCTCAATAGAGCTCTTCCAGTCAGAGCGTTTATCTCTAAGGCACTTAATGTTTCGGGAGCGAGTCGTTCACCATTGATTAAGTCAAGGACAAAAAGAGCGGATTGCAATTTCGCAGCAAGATTTACTGTTTTTGTTTCCTCTAAGTGACGATTGATCAGGATAATAATTTCTTCATCATCTCCGACCCTCGCAAAGCCATAAACATCCGGCTCATAATAAAACGATCTAAAATTGCCTGTCTGCAACACCTCATATTCGGCATGCAGACGCAGGATTCGTTGATACCAATGCCTGATTTCTTGGTCTTCCTTACCCCAGGGATAAGTTCCTCGATTATAAGGGTCAGGATATCCTTCCAGGCCAACTTCATCCCCATAATAAATACACGGAACTCCGGGAAAGGTCATTTGCACCAAACTAATAAGTTTAAGCCTTTGCACAGCTAATTGTCGGGCCAGAGGAGAAAGCCGGAATGTCCTCTGCTCACTAACGGTTAGACTCTGTTCGGCTGGGGCATCTCCTAAAAGAGTTAAAATTCGAGCCGTATCATGACTCCCAATTAAGTTCATAGCCGCATAAAAATTTTCACGAGGATAATTTTCATATAAACTCATAACTTCTTGATGAGTCTGAATCGAATCACTTTGCCCGAGAATAAATCGAAGGAAACTAGCGCGAAAAGGATAGTTCATTGTTGCATCCAGTTCATCACCTAATAAATATTCGCGTTGTTTACCATAACTTATTTTATTCGAAGCATCTTCCCAAACTTCCCCGATCAGAATAGCATTGGGCCAAGTGCTCTTAATTGCTCGTCGAAGTCCTTGGATAAATTCATCAGGAAGTTCATCGGCGACATCTAATCGCCAACCGGCAACCCCCATGTTTAACCACTTATTATTAACACTGCCTTCCGAACCCCAAATAAACTGTCGATAGGAAGGACTCATTTCATTGACTTCCGGAAGGGTATCAACGCCCCACCAGGTTTGATACTCCTCGCGATCTGATTTAAACGAATACCAATCATAATAAGGAGAATCAGCCGATTGATAAGCGCCTACCTCTGGATAATTGCCATATTTATTAAAATAGATACTGTCACTTCCTGTATGGCTAAAAACCCCATCCAAGATAATTGAGATCCCATAGTGTTTCGCGGTGTCAATCAAGCGTTGAAAAATTGCATCATTGCCATACATCGGATCGATCTGATGATAATTCGCCGTATCATACTTATGATTACTCGATGCTTCAAAAATCGGATTAAAATAAAGTATGCTGATACCTAATTCTCTAAAATAGGGCAACTTTTCAAGAACCCCTTGCAGAGTCCCACCGAAAAAGTCCCAGTCGGTCACTCTCCCCTGCTCGTCCTTGATATAGACTGGTTGATCTGACCAATTGGTATGCAGCAGAGCATTTTTCCGTGGGTAGATGGTGAAGCTATTTTCCTGATCGTTATAAAATCGATCAACAAAAATTTGGTACATTATCCCTTGCTTATACCACTTAGCTACCTCTACCTGCTTATGAACCGTAATTTGATAGGAAGGAGGCTCTTGCTCCCAAAGTCTACCCTCACCGCCCAGTTTGTTGGAGTTATTTCCATAATAATAAGTTTGAGCTCCTACCCTAATCTCAAAAAAATACCAAATAAGCCCCGGGCTGCTGGGTACTTCGTATTCACCCTCAAATGATCCTTCATCTCCAATGGGTTCAGACACTAAATCCGGAGCCGAATTACTATTGTTCAGAATTTGCTGCATGGAAATCGTTATTTCCCGATCTTTTTCCCAAAGACGAAGAATGCAGGCTTCAACCGGAACCGTCGAGAAAACCCTCAAGCGAAACGTTATTCGCTGTCCACACCTGACCGCACCAAACGGTTCGCGGTAAAACAAATCGTGAGAATTATGATACGCGTTAAACACCATATTACCTACCTGTACCCTTGTAGTTTATTGTTTCTTCAAGAGAGTATATGTTTGAAACTATAGTAATGATTCATAGATCTTAATATAAGCATTTGCAGATCTATCCCAACCAAAATCGCTCGTCAAGGCGTTCTGACGCAGTTTTTCCCACACCGGCTTCTCTTCCTGGTATAGTTTAAGAGCATATTGAACCGTAAATAAGAATTCATGGGCATTATAGTTAACAAAACTAAAGCCATTACCGGCACCCGTCACTTCATTATAGGGCATGACTGTATCCTTTAACCCTCCGGTTTCTCGGACAATGGGAATCGTTCCATAGCGCATGGCAATCATCTGAGAAATCCCGCAGGGTTCAAAACGGGAGGGCATCAAAAACATATCCGCTCCTGAATAAATTTCATGGGCCATTTTGTTGGAAAATTCCAATTTAACTGCCAGTTTCTGGGGATATTGAGAAGCGAAATAACGTAACATTTCTTCATATCGCCGATCCCCAGTACCAAGGATCACCAGCTGAACATCTAAAGCGAGAATTTCCTCCATAACGTGGACCAAAAGATCTAAACCTTTTTGGTCTACAAGTCGAGTTACCATTCCTAAAACTGCTTGCTCGGCTTGAATAGGAAGTCCCATAACCTGTTGCAAATGCTTTTTGTTTTCGTCTTTCGCCAGAGCAACATTGTGATACGGCATAACGAGATAGGGATCATTTAACGGATCATAGACGTCATAATCAATGCCATTAAGAATACCTATCAGATAGTCACTGCGTTTTCGCAACAATCCATCAAGTTTTTCGCCATAGTAAGGATCTTTAATTTCTTCAGCGTAGGTCGGGCTCACTGTCGTAATTCGATCTGCAGCAAGTAGAGCCCCTTTCATGAAATTAACGGCACCATAAAATTCTAAAGCGTTTTCCTCAAAATACTCCGACCCGAACCCCACAATATCCCCGAGAACTTCCGGGGGGAAAATCCCTTGATATTTTAGGTTATGGATCGTAAATATCGTTTTTATCGGATAATAAAGGGGCTCCCGACCATAGAATTCTTTGAGCATCAGCGGAATTAAGGCAGTATGCCAGTCGTGGCAATGGATGATATCGGGTTTAAATCCTGGGATGTGGATTAAACTTTCTAGAGCTGCTCGAGAAAAAAAAGCAAACCGTTCTGCATCATCATATTCTCCATACACCTGTGGCCGTGAAAAATAATACTCATTATCAAGAAAATAATAATGGATCCCTTGATATTCCATTTCCTCTAAGCCACAATACTGTTTGCGCCAAGCGACTTGAACATCAAACTGCGCCAGATGTTGAAACTCTGTTTGAAAATGTTCGGCAATTATGCTGTATTTTGGCATAATAACCCTTACGTCAACACCATGTTTATGCAAGAACGCCGGTAATGAACCCACGACTTCCCCTAAACCACCCGTTTTAACAAAAGGATCCACTTCTGCTGACACAAAAACAATTTTCATGCTCTCCCTCACCCGCCTTTCAATATCAGATCACAGTTCTTTTGAGAACAACCAAAGGGTTATTTAAACTTCCTTTTAAGATATTTTCTCCATTGACCTGGACCGATTTATCAAGAATTGCATAGTCTGTTTGAGCATTGGCATGAAGATAACATTTCGGCAGGATTATACTATTTTTTATTTTACACCCTTGCTCGACGACCACCCCTCGAAAAATAATCGAGTTTGCTACTTCGCCGGCAATAGAACACCCACTAGCAATCAAGGAGTTGCTGACTTTGGCGTCAGAAGTGTATTGAGTGGGAGGATAATCCTTAAATTTTGTGTGGATCCGATCTCCCCCTAACCATAATCTTCCTCGCACTTCCAAGTCCAAAAGCTCCATACTGCGGTCAAAATAATCTTTAAGCGTCCGAATTATCCCGATCAACGAACAGGTTGGACTCGCATAAATTTTAAGAACTTGCGAGTTTGAAGTGAATATATCGATTAAGTCAATACATCCAATGGAGCCATACTTCTCAATAATTTCCAACAAAAGCTCACGTCGAATGATTAACATATTGACAAAATGAGGTTTCGTGAATAAGTTCTTTTCTATCCGTTTTTGGTCAAAAATGTTAACAACCTTCTGCCCCTCACCGATCTCAAGAAATACATCCGTCTGATCTCCGGAATTCGCTATTCCATTATAGATCATGGTGACGTCAGCATGTTTGTCATTATGAAGTTCTAGCGCATTCTTGAAATTCATATTATATATTTGATCACCGCTACTAATGACAACATTTTCGGCAAAATCATTTTGCAAATACTCAATGTTACTTTGTAAGTCTTTAACACAAAACGTATGATTATTCTCTGTGAAGCCATGGATAGCTCCCGGCAAGATAAACAATCCTCCATTTTTCCTGTCCAAGAACCAAGCCTTACCAGCTCCCAAGTGATCCAGCAGAGGTCTATAATGATGTGGCGCGACCACTCCGATCGTCCTGATCCCTGAGTTAACCATGCTCGATAAGGCAAAATCAAGAATTCGATATCTACCCCCAAAGGGAACTGCAGCTATTGGCCTTTTTAGTGCAAGCCCCTGTAAGGTGTCATTTGCGTTATTTGCATAAATAATTCCTATCGCCTTTGACATCATTACTCCACCTTTCAAATCGTCTGGGGCCTGTAGACATTCTTGCCCTCTTCGATCATAGAACCCTGAGAAACTATATGATGATCCTCGATAACCGTAATCCCTTCCTGTTCGGCAGCAGTTCTTCCCTCAGCACCAACGATACAGTACCGCATAATTTCTGCATTTTCCCCCACAATCGTTTTACGAAGGCTTGATCCGGTGTGGACTTTGGCATAGGGTAATAAAATCGAATCCTTAATTTGCACCCCTTTTCCTACATAAACCCCAGGTGCTAAGATCGAATTTTGCACATCACCATGCACTATGCATCCATTACAAACCAAACTATTCTCAATTTTTGCTGTTGAGCCAACAAAGTGAGGGGGCAAGATATCCTCATTGGAAAAGATTCGAATCCGTGGATCAAAAATGTTAAGAAAATGCCCCTCTCTCAAGGATTCCATATTGGCATGGTAGTAACTTTCAATGGTACCAACATCTCTCCAATACCCTTCAAACTTGTACGCATAGACGCGTTTCGCCTGTTTTAACTGGTGAGGAATAATATTTTTGCCGAAGTCATTTTCAGACGCCCGATCATTAGCATCTTCTTTTAAGGCCTGTTTAAGCGTGGACCAGTTAAAAATATAGACCCCCATGGAAGCCAGATCACTCTCCGGTTGAGCGGGTTTTTCAGTAAATCTTGTGATTCGAGCCTCGCTATCAACGGTTAGAATACCGAAGCGAGAAGCTTCTTCCCAAGGAACCTGGATTGTAGCGATGGTTATTTCCGAGTTCTTCTCTTTATGAAAATTTAACATTCGAGCATAATCCATTCGATAGACATGATCCCCGGAAAGAATAATCACATATTCCGGATCATAAAAATCAATAAACTCGCAATTCTGATACACGGCATTCGCAGTTCCGTTATACCAACTTCTTTCCTGTTCACCTAAAAAAGGGGGGAGAATGTGGACACCACCATAAGGATTATCTAAATCCCAAGCGGAACCCAAACCAATATAGGAATTAAGCAGTAAGGGCTTATATTGGATAAGAACACCGATCGTATTAATATTCGAATTTGTACAGTTACTCAACGTAAAGTCAATAATTCTATACTTTCCACAGAAAGAAACTGCAGGTTTTGCCCGCTTGCGAGTTAGACCACCTAATCTGCTACCTTGTCCACCTGCCAGCAGCATTGCTACACATTCCTGTTTGCTCATACATATTGCCCCTTCCTTCCCTAAAAACGACTACTTAGCAATTATGTTATTGACAGCACGGTATTTGATCTTCCATATTTTATCTGCATATTCTCTGATTGTCCGATCACTTGAGAATATTCCTGACTCGGCAATATTCACTAAAGAAATTCGGTTCCAATCGTTCTGATTCAAATGAAGTGTTTGCAGCCTTTGATAATTCTCAATATAGGAACGAAAATCTTTTAAGATAAAGAATTCATCGTTATAGATCATAAGCGAATCGTATAATACTCTAAATTCTTCCCCCATGTTATCGAAAAATCCACTATTCAATTGATCGACACACCGGCTGATATCAGGATTGGCGTGGTATTCTTCCCAGGGACTGTACCCTCCATTACGAGTATAATCCAATACCTGTTCAGCCGTTAAACCGAAAATGAAGATATTTTCTTCGCCCACCGCCTCTTTAATTTCCACATTGGCCCCGTCCAAGGTACCCAAGGTAATGGCACCATTCATCATGAATTTCATATTTCCAGTCCCGGAAGCCTCTTTACTCGCAGTCGATATCTGTTCACTGATATCGGCTGCGGGATAAATTAATTCTCCCTGGGTCACATTGAAATTTTCCAGAAATACGACCTTCAGTTTTTGACGGACTATAGGATCATGCTCTATCTTCTGGCTGAGAATATTAATAAGCTTGATGACGGTTTTGGCATAATGATATCCCGGAGCTGCTTTTCCTCCGAAGATGAAGGTCTGTGAACCAATTAAGGAATCCGGATCATGAATAGCCTTATTGTATAAGTGCATGACTTTCAACACATTCAGCAATTGACGTTTATAGGCATGTATTCTTTTGACTTGAACATCAAAAACAGACAACGGATCCAGGTCAATTCCAAGTTTTGCTTTGACCGTTTTAGCCAAGCGACATTTATTTTCATGTTTTACATTGGCGAGCTGTTCCAAAAAACTATAATCATTCCTTAATTTATGAAGTTTCTTGAGTTCTCCTGCATCTTCTTTCCAATTTGGGCCAATGGCCTCGGTTATTAGATTCGATAGCTTAGGGTTGGCTGTTAACAAAAATCTCCGATGGTTAACACCATTGGTTTTATTATTAAATTTATAACCAAAAATCCGATAGAACTCTTTAAAAACCTCATTCTTGATAATTTCAGTATGTAGTTTTGCAACCCCATTGACCGATGAGCTCCCAATGATCGCCAAATTCGCCATCCTGACATACCCATCGTTAAATATTTGAGTGTGGCGAATGACTTCCTCATCATCAAGAAATCTTCGCTTTAAATCCTCCTTAAATCTTCGATCAATTTCTTCAATGATCATATAAATCCTAGGTAAAAGATTTTTGACCAGATCAACCGGCCATTTTTCCATAGCTTCCGGCATTATGGTATGATTAGTAAACGATATGGTATTGACTGTGATATTCCAAGCCTCATCCCAGCTCATTCCTTCTTCATCAATCAAGATACGCATCAACTCCGGAATACACAAAACCGGGTGAGTATCATTAATATGAACTGCTATCCAACGTGAAAAATCTTGTAATGAATTGGAACTGTTCTTTTTTTTGTAGTTTCGAACAATGGAGCCTAATCCGGCGGCCACAAAAAAGTACTCCTGTTTAAACCTTAACTCTCTCCCGGCACGACTACTATCGTCAGGATAAAGAATGTAAGAGATTGATTCAACCTCGGATTTAAAGTTTGTAGCCTGTCTAAAATCCCCACGATTGAAACAGGCTAAATCCAATTCCCCGCATGTCGTTTCTGCACTCCATAATCTTAAGCTGTTAATGCACAAAGAATTATCATAGCTCATAATTGGGACGTCATAAGGTACTGCTAAAACCGATTCATAATTTTCATGAAAGTAGCTCATTCGCCCCGCCACAGACGCAGTTCTAACATTTCCTTTAAATTTTACAACAACGGCCTCATCTTGTTTACGTGTTTCCCAAAGATAACCGTTCTTCAGCCAATTGTCCGCCATCTCAACTTGATTGCCGGCAATAATTTTTTGTTCGAATAACCCATACTCATAGCGAATCCCATTACCGTGTCCCTCAATACCTAAGAAAGCCATCGAATCGAGGAAACATGCTGCTAATCTTCCTAACCCTCCATTACCCAAGCCCGGGTCTGCTTCTTGCTCCAATAGATGATCAAGGTTGATATTTAGGTCGGCCAAACCTTCTCTAACAAGTACCTCTATCTTAAAATTGACTAAATAATTAAGCAGAAGTCTGCCAATTAGAAATTCCATTGAAAAATAATAGACTTGTTTTCCTTGTGACATAGAGTTTCTGTTTATAACCCCATTTAGACTTATTTTTTCTTTTAGCAAGACAACCAAGGCGCTGAATTTATCCCTAAGACTTGCTTCAGCGGGGGTAGTCCCTTCCCCCTCAAGCAGCTTCATCAGATAGGCCTGCTTAAAACTATCTTTGTCTGAAAACACAACTTATTCCTCCAATACTTAACGGTTCAACAACTTAGGTGTGACAGATTTTAATTACAAAGGGCGTAACGTTAAGTTTTAAAGAAGGGGTTGCTAACTGCATCATCCACGCCACTCGATAAACCGGCAAATTTCTCACTCATAAACTCTAACCTTTTTGTTGAATATCACCTCCTCACATTTCATTATTCCTATCTATTCGACGTAATATGTTCATCCCCTTCCTTATTTAATAGTAATTATTATAATTAACATCTTTTGTTGGCACTTTAAAATATTAGTATATGTCCTACTCTCGTTATCATAAACTATATTTGTTAACCTTACTTAAACAATGTGTGAGTATTATGTTAAATATTTTAGTGAACATGTTCAGCTAAAACCGAACATAGAACTTCAGTTGGGGAACCTACCTCACTAAAACAAAATCATGCCCCTTGGGTGTCTCAGTACATAATTTCAGAACTTTGATTGGTGTAAATTGGAGTATTAAAAGTCCTAGATAAAGAGCAATCTAGATTTAGATAAACTTTTAAGGGGGGTCAATATGTTGAGAGCTTTTATAAAATTAGCAGCTTCTGTACAGAAAATAGGCCGCTTAGAAGATTCAGTTACTACAGGGCTGCTTGGAGGTCTGATCGGCACGTTATGTATGGCTACGTCGAATATCTTGCTCTATAATTTTAAAAAGACTGAAGTAACTTATGCACATATTGCCGGTCAATTCTTTGTAAATCCCTTAAGAACCAAGCAAAGAAAAAACTTTATTTTGGGTGAATTGCTTCATTTAGCTGTTGGTTCTGTTTCTGGAATCCCTTTGCTTTATATGCTTAAGAAAACTGGCAAAGACCATTACTTAAGTAAAGGACTTGTGGCATCTATGCTAACCTGGGGTGTATTATATACTGGTGGACAAAAAGTTGGATTATTTAAAAAGCTTCGCTTAACAAAGACTCATTATTCATCAGCATGGAACAATACGATTTATGGTTTAGCTACAGCGCAGGCTATTGTTTTGATAGCTAATCCTACGATATTCACATCATCTAATAAGATCAACCAAGACGCCTCTAAACAATTTACGACAAAAAATGATTATTCCAATTTCGTCGGAACTAATTATGAGTATGCTCAATCACAACAACTTCACTAATAAGGACATCATTAAATTATTTTATTTAGTAAATTTTGCAAATTAATTTTATAGGACATTCCACATAATTCGCTATGAGTTATTACGCAGTCCATTAAAGGACTGTTTTTTGATCAGTTCTGAGACACCCACTTCTATAATTGGGTGTTCCGATTTCCACTTCGGCAACGATAGTCTCCAGTGGAGAGTATTGCCGAGCCGCCTTTCCCAAGAGAAACTCTTAGCGGAAGGAGGTAGACTCCCACCGAAGCCCCGATGTTCAGCTATAGCGTAAGCCAGTTCACTCAGCTCTTTTGTCATGATAGCGAACCTCCACATATTCCCCAATTCTTAAGTGAGAGATCAATGGAGGTTTGTTTTCTAAATTATCTTACAAGGAGGTAATACGTTTTGAACCAGTTATACCCTTTGACTAATGCTCAAAAATCCATCTGGGTCGCCGATAATTTATATCCTAATAAAAGTCATGCTATTTCGGCAGTATCTGCGGTTATTTGTGAAGAAATGTATTTTACTGTAATGAATGAAGCAATAAATATAGTGATAAAAAACAACGATGCCATTCGGATTAGATTTGTCATTCATCATGATACACCACAACAATATTTTTCTGATTTTAACTATCAACAATTTCCTATTCTGGATTTCAGTTATGAAAACGGCGAGAAAGATTATCAACAATGGGAGAAAGCAATGACTGAAACACCATTTAATTTGATTGATACGGACCTTTTTTACTTTGCAATGATTAAGTTAGGGAAACGTAAAAATATTTGCTACTTTAAGTTTCATCATACGACGACTGACGCTTGGGGACTCGCTCTGGTAATCAGAAAGACTCTCAAAGAATATTGGCAATTAATTCATGGAGTTGATTCAGAGGATATTGCCGAACCTTCTTATATTGACCATATCTACGACGAACGTCAATATATGGCTTCTGAACGTTATGGAAAACATCGGGAATTTTGGTCAGATGTTTTTGAGACGGTTCCTGAGTTCATTTCTTTTACTGATCATAAAGGTCTAAACAACCTGGTGGGAAAAAGACAAGGGTATGTACTATCTCAATCACTCAGCTCTAAACTACATAATTTTTGCGAGCAGAACAACGTATCTTCTTTTAGTGTCTTCTATGCACTTCTTGCCTTATACCTATCCAAAAGGAGTAACAAGAAGGACATTGCGATTGAAACACCTATATTGAATCGAACAGGCCAAAAGGAAAAGAACACAGCGGGTTTGTTTATGCACAATATACCCACTAGACTTCATATTGAACCAAACCTTGATTTTTTAACTTTTGTTAAGGAGTCCTTCCGAGAGTTAAAGAAGTTCATGAAAAATCAGCGCTATCCGTATAGCAATATCTTAAAAGACTTTCGTGAAAAGCACCAATTTGCGGGAACCCTTGTGGATGTTACACTGAATTATCATAATTTTAAGCTTGATTCCATTATTGAATATGAGGCAATTTGGAATTATCCCGGCGCACAGACTAACTCGCTGTCGATATCTGTAAGTGACAAAAACGCCATTGGCTTACCTGTATTAGATTATGATTATCTGATTGAAGTTTTCAGCAAGGCTGACATCCATCAAATGCACGAGAACATTTGTATACTATTAACAAATGCGTTAGAACATCCAGAGAAAAAGCTTTTTGAACTGCAAATGTTCTCTCAGGAAGAGTTAGATAGGCTATTAATTGGGCAAAATCAGACAGAATCGCCGTATGAAGCAAAGCAAGTATCTGAGCTGTTCGAAGAACAGGTTATGATATCACCCGGAAGTACGGCTATAGTATTCAACGATCAGAGATTAACCTACTGTGAGCTTAATGAGAGAGCTAATCAGCTTGCCCATTATATTCGCAGCCAAGGGGTGAAACGCAATTCAATCGTTGGTCTTATGGTCAATAGGTCTTTGGAAATGGTAATAGGTATTCTGGGGATTCTTAAAGCAGGAGCTGCCTATCTGCCAATTGATCCTGCCTATCCTAGTGAAAGAATTAGCTATATGCTTAACCAAAGTCATACTTGCTTAACCCTTATTGATAGAGATAAGCCTGCTGATATTGCTGCAACTGCCAATTGCCGGTTTGCCAACATTTCACTGAACAACACCTCTGTTTATGCATTTAACACATCCAATTTAGATAAAGATAAAAAAGCGAATATCAACGATATAGCCTATGTTCTATTTACTTCAGGTTCGACAGGTAACCCGAAAGGGGTTATGGTTCATCACAAGGCCTTATGTAATCTGATTGATAGCGTAGCTCGTAATTTAAATTTTAAGAATCAAACGATTGTTGCCTTAACTACTATTTCTTTTGACATTTTCTTTGGTGACACTATTCTCCCCTTAACAAAAGGGATGAAGGTTATAATCGCCAATGAGGAAGAACAAACCATTCCTAAGCATCTCTATCAGCTCCTAGTCAAGCACCAAGTTAAAGTTTTGCAATCCACACCCTCAAAGATGAAGCAAATATTAAGTGAGCAACAGGGAAGGGATTGCCTGAACGAATTGTCCCACGTCTTAATTACCGGGGAGGCATTTCCGCCATCATTATTACCTCAACTGAAATCAGCTACCCAGGCAGAGATCTACAATTTGTATGGACCAACAGAAACGACAATATGGTCAACAATGACCAATGTCACCCATTCTGAAAAAATAACCATCGGAAAGCCAATCGCTAATACACAGATTTATATCCTTGATGAGTACCTATCGCCTGTAACTTTTGGGTCTGTCGGTGAAATCTTTATTGCCGGGGATGGTGTATCGTTAGGTTACTTAAATAAGCCTGAATTGACTAAAGAACGTTTTTTACCCAATCCATATATGCCCGGTAAAACAATGTACCAAACAGGAGATTTAGGACAATGGCTTGCAAATGGTGAGATAGACTGTCTGGGCCGAAATGATAACCAAGTTAAAATTAGAGGGCTTAGGATTGAGATAGAAGAAATCGAAGCCTGCCTATTAACACATGCCTCGGTTAAAGAAGCTGTCGTCACGGTCAGGGAAGATAAACTTGGCAAAAAACATTTATGTGCTTACTTAACTAGTGATAAAAAACTGAGCAGTGAAGAGTTACGATTCCATATTCTAAAGTCTTTGCCCAATTATATGGTCCCTGCTTGGTTTACCTGGCTCAATTCAATCCCTCTAACACCGAATGGTAAGGTCGATCGTCGTGCTTTGCCGGAGCCGAGCGAAATCGATTTTGGACAATTAAAACATACCTATATAGCACCAAGCAATGATCTTGAGTGGAAATTGGCATTGTTATGGGCTGAAGCACTTGAAGTGGTACGAGTTGGAATTGACGACAATCTGTTTGCCTTGGGAGGGGATTCACTAACAATCTTAGAGATTATGTCGGGTGCCCTATCCTACACCTGGAAACTCAACGCCCAAGATTTCTACGAATGCCCAACCATTCGACAACTGTCCTCTAAGCTTTCCGGGGGGACCCAAGATAATCATTTAAATGAAGAAGCAATTGATTTCTACAGGAGGGAAAGTCCGGTAGAAATTATTATCAAGCCTGAGGATCCCGGTAATGTGCTTTTAATAGGGGCAACCGGATTCCTTGGGATACACCTCCTCATGGAACTATTGAATCAAACTGATAATATTATCTATTGCCTAGTACGGGGAAATCAGATAAAAGAACGCCTGGATAAACTGTTAGATTTCTATTTCCCCTTACTCCCTATATCTCTTATGAAGAGAATTATCATCATTCAAGGGGATATCACATTCCAAGATTTCGGACTTAGTGCTGAGGATTATAATGAGTTAGCTCAAAATGTGCAAACTGTGATTAACAGCGCTGCTTTGGTCAAACATTATGGACATTACTGCGAATTTGAGAATAATAATGTCCACGGGACTGACGAAGTAATTAATTTTTGTATGAAATTCGGCATAAGGCTTAATCATATTTCTACGATTAGTATTTCAGGAAACTTTGTAGTCGATTCCAAAAATGTCAATACCATTTTTAGAGAAAGAGACTTTTATATCGGACAGGATTACAAAAGTAACGTTTATGTACGAAGCAAATTTATAGCTGAGAACCAAGTGCTCCAGGCCCAGTCTAAAGGGCTAAAGGCTACTATTTTTAGAATTGGTGTTTTAACTGGACGCTATCAAGATGGTAAATTTCAGCATAACATTGAACAAAATGCGTTTTATCGCAGAATTAAGTCTTTAGTTGCTTTAAGAATAGTCCCAGAAAGTTTTAACGATCAAACTATCGAGTTTACCCCGGTAGATACCTGTGCTAAAGCTATCCTTAATATTATTAAGGTCAATCAGGCGGACGGTGTAGTTTTTCACATATATAATCATCAAAAGATTAAGGCCATTGATCTAATACATTACTTAAGAAAATTAAATATCTCAATTCAAACACTCAAAAATTGGGAATTCGAATCTATTATAGCACAACTCTCTCAAACGAAAGAGGGGAAAGAAACATTAAGTGGCCTCGTTTCTGATTTATGCATCAGCAAGAGCTTGAACTATAGTAATACCGTTACTATTAATTCAACTTTCACCATTAACTATTTGCAACAAACCGCTTTTGCTTGGCCAGTGTTAGATATTGAATATCTTTCAAAAGTTCTAAATTATATGCATGACGTAGGGTTTATAAGCAATTCAGTTGATTATACTATTAACCCCATTTTAGTTAAAACACGCTAATATCGAGATGCTGCCCAAATTTTTCCGGAAGGTATTCCATATAGAAGGCAATTCTAAAAATCTTAAGTCTGCCTTCTATTGAAGTTTATAGATAGGACATGTAAAATATATCATTGGATAATGGGGAATAATAAGTGAAAGAGTAAAATTTTGTAGTAATTATTAGAAATAATGCTTAAGCACTGAGTCTATATAAGCATATTTTGGAAGGTAATGGTGTTTATGATACGCCTTTTAAGAAATCGATTATTATCGTTGTTACTTGCAAAAAGTATGTCTGGTCTTATACCTAATAGCAAATTAAAAGAGTTTAACAACGAACTCATCAACATAAATTTCGGTCGATCAAAAAAACTTAATTTCATTATATTGATTTTTTCATTAATTTTAATTCCTATTGATATTCTTAATAAAAAGAATGGTCTTTGGCTGCCGGGTTCTAAATACCTCTTTTATACACACATTTTAATGGTATTCATACCTCTTTCTTTGTACCTTTTTCTACATGTATCTAAAGTTATTAAATATAATCAAACACGGTTGAAATTATTATTTGTCATATTTTTTGCATATTTTATTTCTTTAAATTGCACCATGACTTCAATTATTGACCAATTAATACACGGTGAGATCACTGTATATATTATTGGAGCATTTACAATTGCTGTAATGAATAATTTTAAACCTCTAACCAGTCTGGGAATCTATTCGATTAATTATTCATTATTTGTAATAGGAATAACATATTTTCAAAACAATCCCGCCATATTAAGAGGACATTACGTTAACGGCGCTATACTTGTCATTGTTGCCTATTTTCTTTCTATTATTCTTTATTATGCGAAAGTCAATGACTTTCTAAGCAGAAAAACCATCGAACATCAAAAAAGTAAACTTGAAAAAACTAATCAAAAATTAACAGAAACCAATCATAAGCTCTATGAATCACTCTCTGCCTTGGACGAATCTCAAAACATTATTTTCACGCTTGCTCTTGCGCTTGAATCAAAAGATTCGTATTCCCACGGACATTCAGAACGGGTGACGGAATATGCTTTAGAGCTTGCTAAGTTCCTTAATTTAAATGAAGTTAGTCAAGTTAATCTTTACCGCGCTTCAATCTTACATGACATTGGGAAGATCGGTATTCCGGATGCGATCTTGAATAAGCCAGGTACTTTAACAAGCGAAGAATGGTCTATTATGAAATCTCACCCAGAGCGGGGGGAGACGATTTGTTCTAAGCTAAACTTTGCTAGAGAAATACTACCGATCATTAGACATCATCATGAACGTTATGACGGAAATGGTTATCCGGATGGTTTAACCGGAGAGAATATCCCTTTTCTTGCTCGTATCATTAGTATCGCTGATACGGTCGATGCCATTACATCCTCTCGCCCCTATCGTTCGGCAGGTACGTTTGAACTGGCTTTGAAAGAATTAAAGAAAGGCTCGGGGACCCAATTTGATCCTGATTTAGTTGTTGCCTTTGTTTCTCTGTATAACAATAACCTGATCCAACTAGTCGACTCTTCTAAGAGCAAATGTTCTTTTTCGTCCTTCCGACTTACTTGAAAATACATGTAAGTCAGCTGCTTTGCCAAAAGGAACCCCGGTACGAACTTGCTCGTGCCGGGGTTTGGTGTCATCATATTTGTTTTTCTTTATCCTATATTGATGAACGTTTTCCAGGCTGTTTTCATGTAACGTTTCCAACTTAGTGACTTAACCCAACTGTTGAATCATCCATACCTTCTTGTTTAATGGGACTATAATTCCATCGGTCAGTCGTCTGCTTCGGTTGTACACTTTGTTCCAGAGTGCTTTTTTGTTGTTTGGAAAAAAGAGACGGGTCTGATAGGGTAACTATTGCCTGTGCTGTGCTCACCCCATAGAGCAGGTTATGCCACAAGGCTGAATAATGCGATTTTGTCCGATGTGCTTTACTTGTGAATAGGTCGATTCTCTGACCAAAATTGAATAATACCCCCCATGATACCAAACCGGTAAAGCCTCCCTTGAGAAGGTAGTTGTCCGTCCCTGTACGCTTTAGTATTTGAAATATTGGTATCCCTATTGCCGAACCAGTTATCATGTGCAAGATTTGTCCAAGTATAAAATTCTCTTTTCGGTTTGTTCTAGTACCTCTCATAATCATAGAACCAGCCAAGTGTCCATAAAGCATTTCAGTTTTTCGGGTTCTCCATAGGAAGGTATTTGATATATCCATCATTATGGTTCCAACTAAACCCCCTAATAAGCTTACCATCATTGAATCCTTTACTTTGGCTCTTCGTATAAAGCTGAAAACTCTCCATAAATTACCGTACATTACCATGCTCTCTCCTTTCGAGACTATTCTTGCTTTGCAAGATCTTTATGTAATATTCCCGAAATTACAAAGGTTAAAAAGGTACATATTTCCTTTTAACAATCCTGCAGCGTCTCCCCCTCATCAACAAAAGCCATGAAAAAAGAGGCTTCTCAAAAGTTCAGATGGAGACTTAGTTGGTTCTTTCTGTTTTGCATTTTTCTTTGCCATAATCTTCTCCTTGATAAAACATGTAATCAGCTCTTTTAGCTATGGAAATGGCAATCGATGCCTCTTCAGGTTGGTTGTTATCCTCGGCAGAAGAAAATAAAAAATTACCGAAAGCATCGGACATTAAAGACGTGATTGCCGATGAATATGAGAATGGTTTTGCCAGCCTCATTGGAATTGACTTAGATGATTACTCACAAAAGCATGGAAATAAAGCTATTAAGAAAACTCTTACGATTCCAGCATGGCTAAATACTATTGCTGAAGAGAATAACGTGAATTTCTCATCCATTCTTCAAGATGCTTTAAAAGGGCACTTAGGAATTCAATAATCAATAAATAATAAAAGCTCTCAAAGAGAGAGCTTTTATTATTTATTGATTTTACTCTCTCTGTAATAAAAATCCCTTGATCCCATTATTCTTCTGCATCATTCGATCAAACACCATTTGGCACTC
>Ga0074193_1002156_pt1 | contig 19184 bp, 18 predicted proteins | sample EPASupsiteHSE605_FD_64523 | JGI IMG/M metagenome (GOLD analysis project Ga0074193, IMG submission 64523) | Bioremediated contaminated groundwater from EPA Superfund site, New Mexico - Sample HSE6-05 | ecosystem: Environmental > Aquatic > Deep subsurface > Groundwater > Contaminated ... | reverse complement strand
TGCCAATTGGGAACTCACGACCCCCTGTTGCCAGAACGCCGCTCCCTTGAGCTACCGGGGCGAACGGACAACTCCCCGGACGGGACTTAAACCCGCTTGATATTAGGTTGTTACTGCGTACGGACAGTGTAGGCAATTGAAATTTATATAAGCTTGCGGCGCGGCAGCCTTGGGAGCAGGGGGCCGGCAACCCAAGGTGAACGCGGGCTCAACGCCCGGTCTTTAAAAGGATTGAACGTTGTTATGAAAAATGAGTCGGAAGCAAAGGAATGTTTCGGCCGACAAGGCGAAGGCCTGCTTTACGGTGAAGAGTCTTCTGAATGCCTTGTTTGTGAATTGTTTGATAAGTGTCATAAAATCACCATTGCCGGATGCTTGCAAAGCATACGTGATGATTTGTGTTTAATAACGCAAAATGGACTTACTCAAAAAAAGCTCATGGGATTCAACCAACTCGATGAACTTAATCAGAGAGAAATGAAGAAAAATCGATCAGTCAAAAAGAAGTAGGGCGCAGGGCACGAGTTTCATTGACGGGCCTGGGGAATAAATTTCACCTCTATTTTGTATCCGGCGGCGTTGGCGTAGGCCTCAATGGTGGAAAGGGTAGGGGATATTTTTGAATGCACATTCTCCAGGCGGGAAATGTTGCTTTTCCTGGTGTGCAAGATTTCGGCAATTTCTTCCTGGGTCAAGCCGGCTTCCTTCCGAATTTTGATCAGCTGCTTTCTCAGATCATACGCCGCCGAGAGCCGGTTATATTCCTGAGCAACTTCGGGATTGGCCAGGGCCTTTTCTTTGAAATCTTTCAGCGATGGTCTCATTCTTTCACCTCTTTCAATCTGCTGCGGGCTATTTTCATTTCCTTCTTCGGGATTTTTTGCGATTTCTTGATAAAGGAATGCAAAATCACAACTTCCTTGCCTTTCAGGGTGCAAAAGAAAGACCGCCCTATGCCCTCTTTCCCCTTCGCGCGGATTTCAAACAGGCCTTCCCCGAGGGGTTTTGTGTAAGGCGCGCCAAGCAATGGCCCATATTCTACTATCATTTCAGCAATATGGAGAAAATTCGCCAAAATACCCGGCGGGAATGCAAGGGTTTCAGCTTCAACCTTCTCGCTGAAAAATGTTATGTTCCATTTCATGAGGTAATGTTATCATTTTTGATAACCAAGTCAACTGTTTTAACTTGCAAAAGGAAACAGGGAAATCCTGTTTCCAAAAATATTTTTGGAAACAACCTGGAAACAAAATCAGTACACGGATAAGTCTATATCAGATTGATTTTGTTTGTTTTTATAGAAATATTCTCATTATTGGATTATAATAGGCGTTCGCTTGACGGCGGCGCTCTTGATCAGCTTTGTTCTACTGCGCGTGTTTCGCAGAATTGGCCTGGATTGGGTGATCCGTCCCTGAACGGACCACCGCGCGAAGCAAAGCCGTCCGTCGCGTTCGCCGTTGCCCGTCCCTGTCTGCCCGATAATCGGGAATCCCACCGAAAGGAGACTGCATCTTGTCTGTTCTCGCCTCGCTCCGCCGCCCCGGAACTCTGCCCAAAATCTACTTCTGCACCGTCATTACCTTTTGCTCGCTGTATGCAGCCCAGCCGATTCAGCCGGTTTTTCAGCACGAATTTTCGCTGACCTCGCTCCAGGCCATTCTGTTCACCACCCTGATGATGCTGCCGCTCGGTTTTGCGCCGATGTTTTACGGGGTGTTGCTGGAATCGCTCTCTGCCCGCCTTATCGTGCGCACCGCCATTCTCCTGCTCGGCGTGCTGGAGCTGGTGTTCAGCTTCACCGACAACTACCTGCTGCTGCTGATTATTCGCGGTTTCCAGGGCATGGCCATCCCGGCCATCCTCACCTCGCTGGTCAGCTACATTTCGTTCACCGCGCCGCGCGAGGACATCCAGGGCGCCATTGCCCGCTACATCGCCGCCACCATCCTCGGCGGTTTTCTCGGCCGCTTTCTCTCCGGCCTGTTCACCGATCTCTTTGGCTGGCGCTTTTTCTTTTTCCTGCTTGGCCTGCTGCTGATCTGGGGATTTTTCCTGCTGCGCACCCTGGAAAAGGACGCCAACCTGGAATACAGCCGCCCCAAACTGGGCGAGGTGGTGGAACTGGTGCGCCAGCCGCAGTTTTTCTGGCTCTATTGCACCATTTTTTCGGTCTTTTTCGTCTTTGCCGGGCTGCTCAACTTCCTGCCCTTTGAGCTCAAGGCAATCAACCCGGCCTTCCGTGAAACCGGCATTGGTTTCATGTATTTTGGCTATGTGATGGGCATTCTGGTGTCGCTCAACGTGCGGCGGATGATCAGCCTGTTCGGTTCGGAAACCCGGGTGGCCCTGGCCGGGCTGTTTTTATACATCGTCGGCATTTGCGGCTTCATGATTCCGGATCACCGGGCCATGTTCCTGGCCATGTTTGTTTTCTGCACCGGCATGTTCATGGCTCATTCGCTGCTTTCCGGCTACGTCAACACCCTGGCTAAGAGCAAAAAGGGGATTGCCAACGGCGTGTACATCTCCTTTTACTACCTCGGCGGCACCATCGGCTCCTTTGCCCCCGGTGTGCTCTACGAACATTTTGGCTGGAAGGTCTTTCTCTACAGCCTGCTGGTGGTGGTTTGCGCAGCGATTTTTTGTCTTCGCCGACTGCAGATTTCCGCTGCCGCCGAGGCGCTGGCGGCTGAAAACGGCGAGACGAGTGCGGCGGGATAACGAGGTTTTTGGGGGACCGGACGCCGCCAGACCGATGGGCGCGGATTTGATTGCAACAGCGCCTGCCGCTGGCCTTCGGGCTTGGCCGGGCGCAGCCCTTGTGGTATAGAACACCGGTTGCATTCCATGGGGATCAGGATGGGCGCACAATGCGCACACAAGGAGAGAATACGATGGCGATCAGCAAAATTATTGTGACGGACATGATCATGGCAGGCGGCTTGTTCGCCGAACAGGGCTACGACGTTGAGCAAAGCGCCGACAACCTTGCCGAACTGAGGGGGCAGATCATTGTCGATTATCTCGAGCAAAACTACCCGGACGTGGAGATCTGCGCCGATATTGCCATCCAGTCGCAGGCGGGCGACTCCCGGCCTCTGGAAGTGCTGGCCTATTCGGAAGCAAGAGAGGTCGACGCCGCAACCTCGGCTGCCCTGCAAAAGCAGTTGGCCGAGCGAATCGCCGAAGGCACGGCAGATCGCGCCTGGGCTGTGCGGGCGGAGTAATCAGGGCGCTTGCCGCCTGAACATTCGCGGCTGCGGGGATGGCTGGCCGGGGCGACGGCCCAGGCTTGAGGCGGCTGTTCCAGATCCATGCAACGCCCCGCCAAGGCGGGTTTTCTTGGTGCATCCATGATCCTGCTCAATGCGCTCTTTCCGGTCTTGGCGCTGATCGTCTTTGGCTGGGCGGTCAAGCGCCGGCAAATGACTGACGAGGCTTTTCTTCGCACCTCGGACCGGCTGGTCTACTTTGTATTTTTCCCGCTGATGCTGTTCTGGAAGATCGGCTCGGCGCCGCTGCAGTTTAACGGCAACTGGCGCTATCTCCCGGCTTCGGCCCTGGCGGTGCTGGCGGTCTGCGGCCTGAGCCTGCTGTTCATCCGCCTGTGGCCGGTAGCGCCTTTTCAGGCCGGATCGTTCAATCAGGGCTGCTATCGCTTCAACACCTACATCGGCATGGCGGTGATCATCAACGCCTTTGGTGAGGCCGGAGCCCAGTTGTACGGCATCCTTATCGGCCTGATTATTCCGATGGTCAATGTGCTCTGCGTCTCGATTCTCATCTGGTACGGCGGCAACAACGACGATAACGGCGCCCGGGGTAGCCGGCTGCGCCTGACCCTCAAACATCTGCTGGCCAATCCGCTGATCATCGCCTGCGTTGCCGGCATTGTCTATTCCCGACTGATCGGCGCCTTTCCCACCCCGGTTGACAACACCCTCAAGCTGATGTCCCAGGTCACCCTGCCGCTGGCCCTGTTTTCCATCGGCGGCAGCCTGACATTCGCCAATCTCCGCAACAATATGACCCTGGCCCTGGCCGCGGCCGCATTCAAACTGGCGGCGCTGCCGGTCCTGGGGCTGGGGTTACTTTGGCTCTTCGGCGTCACCGGGCTGGCCTGGAAGGTGAGCATGCTCTTTTTCGCCCAACCCACCTCAACCGCCATCTATATTCTCTCTTCCCAGCTTCATTCCGACACCGAACTGGCCTCGGCGGTGATTGTGACGTCGACCCTGCTTTCCTTTGGCTCTATGGCCCTGGTGCTGCTAGCGGCCGGATAAGGCAGATCAGCGTTCCAGCACTTCCACCAGTCGGATGGCGGTGAACAGCCAGTCGCCCTCGATTTTGCGCAGATCGGCGCGCAGTTCCTGCACATCGGCCACGGGTTGACCCGTACCTTCGCCCTGGACGCGAATGGTGCAGTGGACCACGGCGGTTGCGTCCTGGGTGATGTCGACGACCACGTCGTGCAGGCTGACGCTCGCTCGGGTGTAGGAAGCGCGGACCAGGGTGATCCGGTCCATGATCTGTTTGCGGGGATACTCGCCGGCGTAGTCCACAGCCTCGACCTCCAGCCGGCAGGGATCGTGAAACAAACCGGCCAACTGCTTGGCCTTGACCAGGGCTTGGAGGGGTTTTTCCGTGGGCTCTTTGGAGCCGGCTTCCTCGATTAGGGCCAACTGCTTGCGGATCGCCCGCTCATCGCTGGGCCAAAAGCGGAAGGCGATGAAGCCGAGCGCGAAGGCCAGCATCACCGCAACCGCCACAGTTTTTACCTTTACCACAATACGCCTCCCATAATCCGTTCCTGTTCCACCTGGCCAAAATGGTGCCGCTCCATGGGCACGCCCCGGTTGTCGCCCACCACATAGACCTTGCCCGGCGCAACGACGCGCGGCGGCAGGTTCCAGTCTGAGGGCGTCCGCACGTAGGGTTCTTTGATCGGGTTGTCGTTGATCAGCAGCACGCCGTCGCGGAATGCCACGTTTTCACCAGCCAAGCCGACAACGCGCTTGAGCAGCATCACGCGTCGGCCGGAAAAACGGATTGCGACCACATCGCCGCGTTGCGGAGCGGAGAGCAGATAGCGCCACCGCCAACAGAGGTTGAAGCCGCCGTCGCGGTAGGTTGGCTCCATGCTCTGACCCTCGATCCTCAGGGGGATGAGCGCCTGGGTGAAAATGAGCAGAGTCGCCAAGGCGACGAGCACAACCCGGAGGACAAATTTCCGGTTTAAATCCGGCAACAGGAAACGGCGGAGCCTGGCGTTGTGCATGCGATTCTTCTGGCTGGATGGGGTGATTGGTTAACTGTATTTGTTAAGTTGCCAAAATATCGTTGTTGTGTCGAGTTGCACAGCTGCCTGTCCGCCCTCCGCAACAACCGCCGTCTCCGTCATTTCGACGAGCACAGCGAGGAGAAATCTCGCGAAGGATGAGATTTATCCCTCCGGTCGATATGATGAAGAAGGGAACATTGGCTGATTGTTCTGCCGAACGGTCCAGCGCCACGGCAACGCGTAGGTTGGGGTGAGGAACGAACCCCAACAATATCAACATGTTTCGCCATTGCCCCTGTTGTCGTTATCGCCGATGCCCGCGCGCGCCGGCAGTGTATTGCATCTTCCGGTTTCATGGCGCAATGTTGGGGTTCGTTCCTCACCCCAACCTACCTTGCTTGCGCAATATCTCATATTTACGTCATTTCGACGAGCGCGGCGAGGAGAAATCTCGCGAAGGTTGGAGATCGCTCCCTCCGGTCGAGATGACGAAACGGGGCACGTTGGTTGGTTGTTCTGCCGGGCGGCGGTTGCCAGTGCAACCGGGCGGGCGCGGCTGTTTGCGCCCACCGCCCACCTGTTGCAATGGAAGCGGAATTACTTCTTAGGTCGGTACGCGAACTGTTTGTTTTTCTGATCCAGCATCTGGGCCACCAGGAACTCGTCACCCTTGCGGTTGAAGGCTTCGTAGCCTTCGCGTTCGCAGGCCGGGCAGCAGTCAATCGGCAGCTCAACGCCCAGGCAGGGCAGGATCTGGCTGCTGCTGGTTTTGATCAACCGCAACCCCCGGCAATGTTCGCAGTCTTTCAACTCCTCCCGTTGTTTTTCCAGGATGCCGTCGGTGTCGTAATAGATCTTGCGCTCGCGGACAAAATACTCGCCCTGTTTCTCGAAATCGCCCCTGGCCGGATGGAAATAGCCGTCCAGCAGCGGGCCGCAGCTCTGTTTGATGTATTCCATGGTCTCCGGCTCTTCGCGCAGGGCGGCGGCGTTGAAATCCGGTTCGCGCACGCCTGAATAATCGCAGCCGGCCATGGCCAGACAGATGCCGAGGTTGACGTAGGGCAGGGCGCCTTTGATCGAGTAGCCGCCCTCCAGCACTGCGATGTCCGGCTTGAGCAGTTCGTTGAGCCGGGCATAACCCTGGGCCGAGAACTGCATGTTGGTGATCGGGTCCGAGTAGTGGTTGTCCTGGCCGGCGGAGTTGATGATCAGGTCCGGCTTGAAGTCGGCCAGGATCGGCAGCACCACGTTTTCCAGGACATAGAGGTAGCCTTCGTCCGAGGTGCGCGGCGGCAGGGGGATGTTGATGGTCTTGCCCAGGGCCCGTGGGCCGCCGTTTTCATAGGGAAAACCCGAGCCCGGATACAGGGTGCGGCCGTCCTGATGCAGCGAGATGAACAGCACGTCCGGGTCGTGCCAGTAGACGTCCTGGGTGCCGTCACCGTGGTGGCAGTCGGTGTCGACAATGGCGATCCGCTTGGCGCCGTAGTGGGCGCGAATCCACTCGACCATCACTGCCTCGATGTTGATGTTGCAAAAGCCCCGATTGCCGTGCACCACCTTCATCGCGTGGTGGCCGGGCGGGCGGACCAGGGCAAAGGCGCGTCGCGTTTCCCCTTCAAGCACCAGTCGAGCAGCCTGAATGGCCCCGCCGGCGGAGATGCGGTGCGATTCGGTGCAGATGGCGTCCACGCTGGGAAAACAGAAGTGGGCGCGCATGATGTCCTGGTCAGTGGCGAACAGGGGCCGGTGCTCGCTGATGCCCTCGACGTCGAACAGCCCTTCTTCGCGGAACTGATCCTGGGTGTACAAAAGCCGCTCCTCCCGTTCCGGATGGGTGGGGGAGATGGCCCAGTCAAAGGCGGGAAAGAAAATGACTCCAAGCGATGAGGCGGCTTTCAGCATGGCAAGACCTGTAAGGCTGAAGGTTGAATAAGAGGCAAGGGGACGGTCACGACTGGCCGGCGAGGCGAACGGGAACGGCGGCGGCGTCCAGCTCCAGCCGGGCCACGACAGCGGGCCGCACCTGGGCCACCACCCGGATGTTTTTGCCCGAGGTGTAGGAACCATCCACCATGTTGAAGGCGTCGGCCTGGGTGATCTGGATTTCCTCGGCGGCGATGGTCACCCCGGCCTGTTCGAGGTCGGCTTTGAGCAACCGCCTAGCCTCGTCGGTGGCGTCCTGGAGGCTGAAACCCCGGGGGATGGCGCGGAAGACGCCAAGCATCGGCGCCGACAGTTGACCGCGCGAGGTGTTGGCAGTCAGTGCCAGATGGCTGGTGGCGCGGGCCAAGGCCGCGCCGATGGCGTTGGCCACGCCGTGCAGCGACGGCACGATCACTTCCATGCCCAGACGGGTGGCCAGCAGATCTTTGAACACCGCTGCCGGCCCGCCGATGACGATCAGTTTTTTTGGTGTGATTTCCCTGTCTTCCAGGATTTCGTGGATGGTGTAGACCGGCTTGGCGTTGACCATTCGGACCAGGGTTTCGATCTTGGCGGCAATCGCGTTCAGCGCCGCATCCATCGCAGCCTGGGCCAGGGCGCGAACCTCCAGATGGTGCTGGGCCGCCAGCGTCTCAAGGCCGTCGCGGGAACGCTCGGTCTGGCCGAAATCAGCCAGCCCCAGGACATTGAGCGCGTCCATCAGGCTGGGGGCTGAGCCGCCGGTGGCCATGCAGGGGCCGAGCCGCTGCGGCCCGGTTTTGACTTCGGCGCCGTCGAGGTGAATCAGCGAGTCACCGCCGATGCCGATTGATTCAACCCGGATGGCTCGCACCAGGGTAGGGCGGCCTTCAATCGCAATGCCTTCGCGTTCCAGCAGCGGTTCGCCGCCGGCAAACAGGGCGATGTCCGAGGTGGTGCCGCCGATGTCGAGCATCAACAGGTCCGCATCCGCCGTGCAGGTGGCGAGGATGCCCATGACCGAGGCGGCAGGGCCGGAGAAGATCGATTGCACCGGCGCGTCCATGGCCCGGGTCAGAGGCACGGCGCCGCCGTCGGCCTTGAGGATGTTAACCTCCGCCTGAAGGTTAAAACCTTGGAGACTGGCGGCAAGTGCGCCGGCAAAGGCGCGGAAGGTGCGCCAGACTGCGGAGTTGTAGTACACGGTGTGGATGCGGCGGCCGAAATTGAGCTGGCCTGAAATCAGATGCCCCAGCGAAACAAAGTCGGCCCGGTCGCCTAGTTCCTCCCGGATGCGGTCCTCATGGGCCGGGTTGCGGGGCGAGAATTTCGAGGCCACGCCAAAGCATTTCACGCCTTGGTCGCAGCAGGCGTTGATGGCCTCCTCCAAATCCTGTTCGTCCAGGGCTGAGGTTTCGGTTCCGAGATGATCAAGGCTGCCGTAGATGAGATGGAAGTGCTCGCCGATGCGGTAATGCTTGGCCGCGATCCCCGGCCCGCCCACCACCAGCATGCCCACCGGGTCGATCCGGCCGGTGACGATGGCGTTGGTGGTCAGGGTGGTGCTCAGATTCAGGGTCTGCACCCGCGCCGGGTCCTGATCGGTCAGGATTGCCTGCAGCACCGCGCTGATCGATTCAAGCAGATTGTCATGGTTGGTGGGGGCTTTGGCGGCGGCGACCAGCCGGGTTCCGGCGATGAGCACGCCGTCGGTGTGGGTGCCGCCGATATCGATACCTATGCGCATGGCAACTCCTTGCCTGGAGGATGGAAAGGGGGAGGTAGGGCGATCAGACGCTGGCCCTGCGTGCGCGCCGGTGTTCAGTCAATCGCCTTGAAACCGCAATACTGGCTTTGAAACAGGGCTTTGCCGTCTCGGAGAAAGGCGGCGAAATCCCACTCGGTCGCGGTCAGCCGGTGGGCAAACTCGGGCCGGAACACATAGCAGTCGACCACGCCGCAGGCGTCGTTGTTGTAACGCACCGTCACCGGCCGCCGATCATACATCTCGCCCTCGAAGCGGTCCAGCCGCGACCAGGCCTGGGGGCCAAGGCCATAGTAGACAACGCCCGCGACCATCCCGGTTGGCGCTTCAATCACCCCCGGATACTGCTCGTCCTTGACCAGAAAACGCCGATAACCGGAGAGAGACGCCGGCGTGCAACCGAGCCGCAGGCCCGCCACTTCAGCCATGATGTCCTCGCACATCAGCGAGCCGTAGGTGAACAAATCCTGGGAAGAAGTCGAGTCAGGCATCGGTAAAATAATCAGAGTCTATTTTTTTGACTTCGTACGCCGCGACCGGCGACACACCGACGTTGTTGTCGATCAGATGTTGCGCCAGTTGCTCGCCGTCAATGAGGATAATTTTGGTTTCAATCATGGCAGCATATTCTATGGCTGATTGTGAAAAATTGGAGGTGGTGATGAATATGCCTTTTTTAGCGCGTTGCCCCTGCAGGGCGCCGGCGAATTTTTGAATTTCAGGCCGACTGACGGTGTTTTCCCACCGTTTTGCCTGGATGTAGATGACGTCAAGGCCGAGCTTGTCTTCTTTAATAATGCCGTCAATGCCGGCGTCGTTGGTTTTGCCGATAGCCTTGCCGGCGTCCTTTCTATTGCCGCCGTATCCCATTTTTACCAACAGGTCGATCACGATTTCTTCAAAAAGACGGGGAGAAATGCTTTTCAGTTGGAGCAACAGTTCGCGGCTCAGATTACTTCTCAGGTTTTCGTAAGCCGCTTCCATGGCCTCGGCGGGAGTGGCCTCGTCGTCGGGTTCGTTTGGGTCGCAGAGTGCAGGCGCGGATCGTTTTCGATTACGGAAACTTTGAAACGATTCAAATTGATCAAGAAATTGAGTTGTGATTTTGGGTGGTCTGTTTGTGAGCACCTCCAATCCCGCAGGGGTGATGCGGTGAAAGCCGCGTCTTGTGGTAGCAAGCAACTCAGCCTGTTTGAGGTAGGTTCTTGCCCAGGCGACCCGATTGCTGAACACTCCTTGCTGGCCGCTGGGAAGGAGTTCTTTCAGCTCATCGTCGTTTAAATGAAAATGATTGGCTAAGTAGTCGACAACTTCACGAGAATTGTGCTCTTCCCCATCTTTGAAATAATCAAGGAGGGGAAGCATGCAGGTTTGGTAATCAGGAATAGGCATATCCTTTCTCAAGCAGCAATGGAATACCTTCACTCCTCCAGGCCGCGAATGGCCTGGGTGTAGGCGAATTTGGCGCGGGGTTGGAAGCAGACGACGTAGACTTCCTTGGGCTTGCCGTTGCGGTCGATGAAGGATTGGATGGTGTCGACGGCGATATCGGCCGCCTCATCCAGAGGAAACCCGTAGGCGCCGCAACTGATGGCGGGAAAGGCGATGGATTGGATGTTGTTTTTAACCGCCAGTTCCAGGCAGTTGCGGTAGCAGCTGGCCAGCAGGGCGTGTTCGTTTTGGTTGCCGCCCTGCCAGATCGGGCCGACGGTGTGGATGATAAACTTGGCCGGCAGATTGTAGCCTTTGGTGAGCACGGCCTGGCCGGTTTTGCAGCCGCCGATGGCGCGGCACTCTTCCAACAGTTCCGGGCCTGCGGCCTTGTGGATGGCGCCGTCGACTCCGCCGCCGCCCAGCAGGGTCTCGTTGGCGGCATTGACAATGGCGTCGACTTTCAGGGTGGTGATGTCGTTTTCAACCAGATTGATCATTGCGATCTCCTTGTAGGCTGTGTTCAGGCGACCTCGACCGGCAAGGGAGAGAGCCGGGAGGCGGATGGACCGCCATGCGGGCGGCCGTTGCATGCGGTATTGTAGCACACGAACCCCAGAGCGGTAGGTGAAAAGTGCAATAATCGCAAGACGACACGGCTCGGCCTGTTGTTGCGCCCGCCGCGTTTTACCCTGGAACAATCGCAGGAAGGATTGCGCGCCTGCTTCCCCGGTTTGCCGCTTTACTGCGGGGGATCGCCGCCCATCAGGTAGCGATGCATGGCCAGGGCCGCCATCTTGCCCTGACCCATGGCGCTGATCACCGTGGCCGCGCCGGAAACGATGTCGCCGCCGGCAAAGACGCCGGGCTTGGAGGTCATCATGGTGACCGGGTCGGTGGTGATGGTGCCCCACTTGCTGGTGTTGATCTCCGGCGCGGTCTGCGGCACCAGCGGGTTAGGCTGATTGCCGATGGCCACGATTACGGTGTCGGCCGGAATGACAAACTCGCTGCCCTTGACCGCCACCGGCCGTCGCCGGCCCGATGCGTCGGGTTCGCCCAGTTCCATCCGCAAACATTCAACCCCGGTGACCCGGTTCTGGGCGTCGGTGACGATACGCACCGGGTTGGTGAGCAGATGAAAGACCACGCCCTCTTCCTCGGCATGATGCACTTCCTCAGCTCTTGCCGGCATCTCGGCTTTGCTGCGTCGATACACAATGGTGGACTCGCCGCCCAGGCGCAGGGCGGTGCGGGCCGAATCCATGGCCACGTTGCCGCCGCCCACGGTCACCGCCCGGCGGGGCCGGATGGGCGAGGTGGCGAAACGAGGGAAATCAATCGCCCGCATCAGATTGGCGCGGGTAAGAAATTCGTTGGCGGAAAAGACGCCGATGGCGTTTTCATTGGGAATGCCAAGGAACACCGGCAAACCGGCCCCGGTGGCGATGAACACCGCGTCAAATGTTTCCATCAACTGACCGACGGTCTCGGTCTTGCCGATCACATAGTCGGTGTGGATGGTCACGCCGAGGCGTTTGAGGTTGTTGACCTCGTACTGGACAATCTCCTTGGGCAGACGAAACTGGGGAATGCCGTACATCAGCACCCCGCCGGCCAGATGCAGGGCCTCGAACATCACCACCTCATGGCCCCAGCGCGCCAGCTCGCCGGCCACGGTAATGCCTGCCGGCCCGGCCCCGACCACCGCCGCCCGCTTGCCGGTTGGCGCGGCCTTGGCCGGATCGGGCACGCCGCCGTGCTTGCGGGCGTAGTCGGCGGCAAAGCGCTCCAAACGGCCGATAGCCACGGGCTCGCCCTTTTTGCCCAGGATGCAGCGCGCCTCGCACTGGCTCTCCTGCGGGCAGACCCGGCCGCAAACTGCGGGCAGCGCGGTCTGTTCCTTGAGCTTGAGCAGGGCGTCGATAAATTTTCCTTCAGCAATCAGCTTGATAAAGGCCGGAATGTGGATGTTGACCGGGCAGCCTTCGACGCAGCCGGGCTTCTTGCACTGGATGCAGCGCGAGGCCTCAAGCATGGCGGTCTCTTCGCTGTAGCCCCGGGGCACCTCCTCAAAATTAGTGCGGCGGCGGCGCGGGTCCTGCTCCGGCATGGGCTGGCGCGGCGTTTTCACTCGGCCTTTTTTGGGGGCTGCTTCAGTTTGTTCGGGCATCGGTTCATTGGTCGTCATTAGCGAACACTCCGGAAAAACAATCGTTTGAGCGATTTGTATCGATCTATCGGCCGCAACCGCATCCGCCGCCGTGGGAATGAGACGGAGATGCGGGCTGGTGCATGAGCGCATTCAGATCCACGCTCTGCGACAGGGCCTGGACTTCTTCGCGAGCATAGGCGCTGCGCCGCGAGGCCAGTTCGTCCCAGTCAACGCCGTGGCCGTCAAAAATCGGGCCGTCGATGCAGGCAAAGCGGGTTTTGTCGCCCACGGAAACGCGGCAGGCGCCGCACATGCCGGTGCCGTCGACCATGATCGGGTTGAGGGCCACCAGGGTGGGAATGTTCAGGGTGCGGCTGATTTCCGTGACCATGCGCATCATGAAGGTGCAGCCAACGGCAATGAACTGGTCGACCGGCTCTTGGGCCGCAACCTGGGCCAACACCTCCTGAATGCCGCCGCGCACGCCTTCGGAGCCGTCCTTGGTGGCGATGATCAGCTGATCACAGACCGTGGCCAGTTCCTTTTGCATGTAGAGCAGATAGGCGGACGAGGCCTCGATGGCGCAGATCACCCGGTTGCCGGCCTGACGCAGGGCCCGGGCCAGGGGGAAAATGGCGCCAATGCCGTAACAACCGCCGCCGAGCAGCACGGTGCCCTTGTTTTCGATGGTCAGGGGCAGGCCGAGCGGGCCGCTGACATGGGCGACCCTGTCGCCCGCCTTGAGCGAAGCCAGCTCGCGGCTGGAACGGCCCACCTCTTCGATCACCAGCGAAATGGTGCCCTCGGCCGCATCCCAGTCCACCAGGGTAAAGGGCGAACGTTCCGAGGTTTCCTTGGCCATGAGAATGATGAACTGGCCGGGCAGGGAGAATTGGGCCACCTTCTCGGCTTTGACCTTGAAGAAATGCATGTTGGGGGCGATTTCCCGTTTCTCGAGGATGGGGAAACCTTCGCCTGCGGTTTCTTCGCTGGTTTCCCCCGGAGTTGTTGGCAGGCCAAAAGCGGCAAGCGCAGGCACGACGTCGGCCAGGAGATGGCCGCGAAACCGGGGAACCAGATCGCGGACGTTCTGGCGCGGATCGCCGCTGACCGGCGCCGGCGCAGGATCGTCTGTGATCAGCGGGGTGACGGCTTCCACGCGCTCAAAGTCAAAACCCGCCAAGCCCAAGGCCTGGGCGAGAGCGCACACAATCCGCCATTCCGGCAGGGCGTCGCCGGGGGCCTGGCTGCTGATCGCCAGTTGTTTGACCGAACCGGCGGCCGTGCGGAAGGTGCCGCCGGATTCGCTCAAAATCGCTGCGGGCAGCACCACGCTGGCGCAATTGGATGCAGGGGAATGCAAACAATCGATAATCAGAGAAAAGGGAACCTTTGTCGTCGCTTCCTGCGGCAGCAGGTTGCCGTTGGCAATCACGGCGCGCACTGTTCCATCCTGCACTGCTGCAGCCAAGGCCTCCACCTGCGGGTCGTCGCTGCCGGCCTCTGCGGGCAGCAACACCATCCGGCCTTGCAGCTGCTGGGCCAATTGCGCGTACAGAAAACGGTCTTCGCGCGAAGTGGTAGCGCTGATCACCAGAACAATCGCATCGCTGCAATCCTTCAACCCTTCGGCGGCGGCTGCAATCGCGCCCTGCCAGTCAAAGGGGATCAAATCCTCCCCTTCACGGACCAGGGGCCGGATCAACCGTTGGTTGGATGCTACGATCTGGGCGGCGCCGAAACGGCCCAGGGCGCACAGCCCGGCCTCCTTGTTGAACCCGGTCATGGTGTAGGCCAGCAGCTGGCCGCCTTTGCTCTGGGCGACGACTGAACAGCCTTCGGAACAGAGGATGCAGGCAGAGGGCGTGTCGGCCTCCGGCTTGCCCTGCCAGCGGGCAAAGCGGTCGGTCAAGGTGCCGGTGGGGCAGATGTCGATGCAGGCCCCGCAGAAGGTGCAGCCTGAAAAGACATGGCTTTTGTCAAAGGCGGTGCCGATCCGCGCCCATTTGCCCCGGTTGATGATTGAAATCGCCGGCTTGCCGTGAATTTTCTCGCAGATTCGCCAGCACTTGCCGCAGAGCACGCACAGGTTGTAGTCGCGATCCATGAAGGGATCGTCGCGCTCCAGGTTGTAGGACGCGTACAGGGTGGGCAGGCTCAGTTCATTCTTGCCCGCGCTCAGGGCCATGGTCCGCAGATCGCATTCGTCGCGGTTGGCGCAGAAGCCGCAGCGGGTGGAACGCGCCGCCTTGGTGACCTTGGGCCGGTACTGCTCGCAGGCCTCGCGGTGGATGCAGACCAGACAGCTGTTGGGATGCCCGGAAAACATCAGCTCCAGGGTGCGGTTGCGGAGTTCGGTCAGCCGCGCCGATTGAGTGACGACCTGCATCCCCGGAGCGGCCGGGGTGGTGCAGGAGGTGGGAAAGCCGCGCACGCCGGCGATCTCGACGATGCACATCCGGCAGGCCCCGTAGGGATTGAGGTCCTTGTGGTCGCAGATGGTGGGAATAACGATGTCTGCCTTGCGTGCGGCCTGGAGGACCGTTGCGCCTTCTTCGACCTCGACCTGGCGGCCGTCAATGGTCAAACTGATGCTGCCCATGTAATCTCCTTGATAAAAAAACCGTTTGCTCCTGGGGCTCGGTATTGCGTGTTTCGCCGGTGGTCAGGCGACCAGCACCGCCGCGAATTTGCAGGCCTGACGACAGGAACCGCATTGGATGCAAAGCTCTTGGTCAATCGCGTGCGGCTGCTTTTTCTCGCCGCTGATCGCCGCAACCGGGCAGGCTCGCAGACAGGCTCCGCAACCGGTACAGCGGGCTGGATCAATGTCGAAGCGGATCAGGGCCCGGCAGGCCCCGGCCGGACATTTTTTGTCGACAATGTGGGCCCGGTATTCGTCCTCGAAATACTGGAGCGTGGTCAGCACCGGATTGGCCGCCGTCTGGCCCAGGCCGCAGAGCGAGGCGTTTTTCATGGCGTCGCCAATCTTGCGCATGATCTCCAGTTGCTCAAGCGTGCCCCGTCCTTCGGTGATGGTGGTGAGCATCCGGAGCAGATGCTGGGTGCCCATGCGGCAGGGCACGCATTTGCCGCAGCTCTCGTTTTCGGTGAAGCTAAGGAAGTAGCGGGCCATGTCGACCATGCAGGATTCCTCGTCGATCACGATCATGCCGCCGGAACCCATGATCGAGCCGACCTCGGCCAAGCGTTCGTAGTCAACTGCCAGATCGATGAACTGGGCCGGGATGCAGCCGCCCGAGGGGCCGCCGGTCTGCACCGCCTTGAACTGCTTGCCGTCGAGCACGCCGCCGCCGATTTCGTTGATGATGGTGCGCAGGCTGATGCCCATGGGCACCTCGATAAGGCCGGTGCGGGTGATTTTTCCGGCCAGGGCAAAAGTCTTGGTGCCCCGGCTTTTTTCCGTGCCGTAGCCCGCATACCAGGCCGCGCCCTTTTCCATGATCGCGGACACCGCCGCCAGGGTCTCGACGTTGTTGATGTTGGTCGGCTTGCCGAACAGGCCGGAAACAGCGGGAAAAGGCGGCTTGGAGAGCGGCATGCCGCGCTTGCCCTCAATGCTTTGCATCAGTGAGGTCTCTTCGCCGCAGACAAAGGCGCCCGCGCCTTTTTTTATCTTGATCTCAAATCCAAAGCCCGAGCCGAGAATATCGCCACCAAGAAAACCCAGTTCGTGCATCTGGGTGATGGCTCCCTGTAACCGCTCGATAGCCAAGGGATATTCAGCCCGGCAGTAAACATAACCGATGCTCGCGCCAATGGCGTAGCCAGCGATCAGCAAACCTTCGAGCACCGCATGAGGATCGCCTTCCAGCACCGAGCGGTCCATGAAGGCGCCGGGGTCGCCCTCGTCGGCGTTGCAGATCACGTATTTCTGATCAGCCGCCGAATTGCGGGCAAAACCCCACTTGACCCCGGTGGGAAAACCGGCGCCGCCGCGCCCACGCAGGCCCGAGGCTTTCATCTCCGAAATCACCTGATCCGGGCCTATGGCAAAGGCGCGGGTCATGCCCTGGTAGCCGCCGCGCGCCAGATAATGGTCGATGTTGGTCGGGTCGATGACGCCACAGTTGCGCAGCACAATCCGCACCTGGGGCTTGATCATCGGCAGGTCGGCAAAGGTGGGGACCGCTTCGTCGACGCCGGTCATCACCGCCAGGGCCAGCGGCAGATAGACTTCGCCGCGCACCAGTTGCGCCTCGATCAGGGCGGCCGCATGTCGCGGTTCCACGCCCTGGTAGAGCACCCGCTTGCCGTCCCGGCCGCGAATCTCCACCATCACCTCGGCGTAGCACATGCCCAGACAGCCCACCTCAACCATGTCGGCGGCCTCGGTCAAACCGTGTTTGGCCAGTTCGTCGGCAAACGCCTGCATCACCTCAAGCGATCCCGCCGCCCGGCCGCAGGTGGCCGATCCAACGAGGATGCGCAGCCGGTCGGGCTGCTCAAAGGTCTGCCAAGCGGCCTCTGCCTGTTGTTGTCGCGCTGCGAAACTCATTTCTTGTCCTCAATGAGCTTGTTGGTTTTGGCGGCGGTCATCCGGCCATAGACCTTATCGTCCACCACCACCACCGGAGCCAGGGCGCAGGAACCGAAACAGGCCACCCGCTCCAGGCTGAAGGCGCCGTCGTCGCTGGTTTGGCCCGGTTTCAGGCCGGTCGAGCGGCTGATGGCATCCAGAATCCGGTCGCTGCCGCGCACATGGCAGGCCGTGCCCTCGCACACCTTGATGTGGTGCAAACCGGGGGGCACAAACCGGAACTGGGCGTAAAAGGTGGCCACGCCGTAGACGTCGTTTTCGGAGAGTTCCAGATGGTCGGCAACCGCTTGCACCGCCTCGGGGGAGAGATAATGAAACCGCTCCTGCACCTCCTGCAGCAGAGGAATGAGATTGTCTCGCTCTCGGCCAAAGTTGGCAAGAATGGTTTCCAGGGGGAATTGTTCAGACATTATGCGGGCTCCATGGCGGCATGTCGGGTAATTCGCTGTTGCATTTGGAAAAAACAGATAGACGGCCCTTTCCTTATCCTTGTGGGGAAAACTTGTCAAGAACGGAAAAAAGGGTGGGGGAAGAGCGCAAAGCAAACAGGCCGGAGCCGCAACGCCTTTGCCGCACGCCAGCTCGCTCGCGGCACGATCCGGCCTCGTTTATGCCGGCAAGGTCTTTCGGGATTTGCCGTTGGCAACCGGGGCTCGTCTACAAAGGTGGGCAGTTCATTCTAAAGGATTGGAGGAAAATCCGCCCTTATCCGATCCGGCCTTGCGATTCTTTTAGACAGTGGAAGTCATTTATAGATTCTAAATTGCTTTTTCCACCGCGAGCGCTTTGTGAACACCCTGCGGGCCGTGCGACCGCCCCGTTGGTAAGAACGCGCTTTATTCCCGTCAGGTGGATTGACTTGGGCGTTAAACAATAGCCGCCATTTTTTCATCCAGCTCGAATTTAAGCACAAAGTTGAGGTCGTTCCTCACCCTAACCTGCCTTGCTCTTCGCGACCACCGGCTACGACTCTGTTTCGTCCGGCAGCCTTTGCCTTGTAAAGCGCGGCATCCGAAATCGCCAGAACCTCGGACAAACTCGAATGGTTCGATGAGCGTTCTGCCACCCCTATGCTCACCGAAACACGCAGCGTATCACTCGGCGATGAAATCGTTGTGCTTTCCACAGACAGGCGCAGCCGTTCCGCAACCACCATCGCTTGGTCCATCGTGGTGTCGGGAAGCAAGGCGATGAATTCCTCGCCGCCATAACGGCACCAAATATCATTGGATCGCAATGCCGCCTGAGCAGACTTCGACACTTGAACCAGGGCGTCGTCACCGGTCTGGTGGCCGTGCTGATCGTTGAATTCCTTGAAGTGATCTATATCGACCGAAAGAATCGAGAGCGGATAACCATGACGCACGCTTCTGGACCATTCCTTGTCGGCAAACTCGGTAAAGGCACGGCGATTGTAAGCGTCCGTTAATGTGTCATGACGGGCTTGAGCATGGATTTCCTCCTGGAGCCTTTGCGATGTATGTAAAGTCAGCAGCACCGTGATCATCGGGAAACTGATCAGTGACGTTGCGATCCAAAACAAGCGTGGCAGTGTTGGTGAGAACGAGAACGTCAGATCAAAGACCCCACCCGCCACCCGCCAGGAGCAGGCCATTACCAGAACGATGAACAGAAATCCCAGGATTCGGAAGGTGTGGTTGCCTTTGGTTGTTCTCGCCTGCAAACAGGCGTAGGCGGTATAGAGGTCGAACGTCAGAAAGACCAGATTTTGCGTGAGCACCGCTGCCGGATAATTCTTTGAGCCAAAGGTAAACCATGCCAAGGTTCCAATGGCTAAGGTACAAAACGCCAGTCCTAATCCGAGTGATGGGTTTCGGCCCGATGCTTTTACGATTCCAAAATTGAAGAGCATCAGGCCAGGCAGCAGGAAGAGATTCGAAACGATCTCGGTCAGTACAACCGGCGCCTGATTGCGTAGAGCGAACAAGAATAGGTTCCTCAGCAGAATCTGTGGGTAGCCCTCGGGGTCGGCAGGTCACCAAGCCCATGATATAAAGCTATTTTTAGCCCGTCGTATGTGCGAAATCCATAGGATCGCTTCGTGATCACCTTTGCCTTG
>Ga0074193_1002155_pt1 | contig 19200 bp, 36 predicted proteins | sample EPASupsiteHSE605_FD_64523 | JGI IMG/M metagenome (GOLD analysis project Ga0074193, IMG submission 64523) | Bioremediated contaminated groundwater from EPA Superfund site, New Mexico - Sample HSE6-05 | ecosystem: Environmental > Aquatic > Deep subsurface > Groundwater > Contaminated ... | reverse complement strand
TATGGTATATGAAACTCTTGGTCCCGATGATTAAAGACCAAAAAAATTCTAATTTTAAACTTAAAAAGGTATTTTAGAATTCTAAAATTAGATGTATCAAAGTTGGTCAATCACAGTATATATACTTAACTTCAGAAAATTAGTCAACGTTAAGAGCTTCAAATAATTATCACATGCTCTCCCTGTATTGTTATGATTACCACCCTATAAATGATCTCCCATGGACATTACCGATGACCAAAAATACCTGTACTTTATAAATAACAAACCCCGAAAAAACGGGACTAAAGTAAAATATACCAGGGACCTTAAATTATACGTTCAATGCACAGGTAAATCTCTTGAAGAACTAATCAACGAAGCACGGGAAGAACAATTAACCCGGCCATGGATGGATGGGAGAAGCCTACCCAAGTATTTTACCAATTTCATAAAATTCCTCGATGAAAGAAGAATCACACCATACAGCCAGAAACTAGTAATAGCAACAGTGAAACACTTTTATAAGACTTTTGAAGTTGATAGCCCGAGCATAAGTGTTGATGGTGTTCCTGAAAACTATTATATTCTTTATGAAGATTTACCGCAGCATGAAGATCTTCGGAAAGTTATTTCATTATCAAATTCACAGTACCGTGCCCTTTTCAGTTTCATGGCTTCAAGTGCTATGAACTATTCTGATGCCACTAGTATAAGTGTCCGGGAACTTATTTTAGCAGTGAATTATTATTTCAAAATCACCAAACAATCAGAGATGAATGTAAATTGCCTGGATGGACTATATGAACTGCGTGATAAAAAGAGAGAAATAGTACCTGTCTGGCGTATGTGGAGATTCAAAACAAATAAACAACATATTACATTTTCATCACCCGAAAATTTTAATTTTATCATTGATTACTTCTACGAACAGCCACCTGCCAGTGAAGATGTTCCATTATTTCGCAGTTACAATAGGCAGACTGCACTCATGTACAATTCTGTGAACAAATACCTGAGCACGAAAAACAAACAACTGGGCTGGCAGGATAAAAAGATTGGAACATATCATTACATAACATCAAAGACATTCCGAACCTTTTTTGCTAATGAAATGGAAGATGAGGAAATATTCGAAAAACATATCCGGGGCATGATGGGCCACAAGTTTCCAGGTGTGACTCAGAACTATTTCAAAGCTAATGTGGGTAAGATGTTGAAATCGTACTTGAAGGGTGTTCACAGGTTAACCTTCCTGGAGGAAATATCTGTCATTGACAATACTGATGTAATAGTCGAGGAAATGGAAGAAAAATTTGATGAGTCTGAACAGAAACGGGAAGAAGAACGACAAAGACACTTAGCCAAAGAACGTGAATGGGAAAAGTATAAACATAGGCAGGAGGAAGAATCTAAAGAATTTAAGGAATTCATGAGGTTGAATCAACTAAGGAATAAAAAATAAGGAGCTGATAGTATGGAAGATTATTTAAAAAATAATGAAAAATAACTGATAAGGATGCATAATATGTTAAAAAGAGTATTTAATAAAATCGTGAAAATCAATTCACAATAATTATTAAGATCCTATCCCTCAATATTAAATTAAAAGAATATCAAGGGGGATCTTATGAAGAGAATAGGATTGGCTACGTACAGTATTAGATTTAGAGATAAACATAAAGCTAAAAAGGAGGGATATTGTAAATTTGACAAACTTCCAAAAGATACAACAATATTTGATAAAAGTGAACCACAATATTATGATGCAATTGATATAATCAAAGAAATATTTACGGAACACCGTCGTTTTAGTGATCCTGCTAGAAAAGTAATTTCTGATGTTAGAGACGTGAAAATGGATGGAAAGAGAGTAATTTATGGATTTTTAGATTATGGGGACTATGGGACTCCTCGCACTATTGTTCGTAAAAATGATGAAAAATATAAAATGGATTTAACCGAAGATGAAGGGGTAGAAAACCGTTTTTATTTTATGTTTAAATTACCAAAAGGTCAGGATATGGGTATTTTATTTTTAGAACGTAAAGGGCATTTTGGGTTAAAAACATTACTGTTTAAATGGATTAATAAAAAATTAAACGAACATCAATTTTATTCAAGATATGCTGTTGATTTAGATCCTTTAATTGATAAAAGAGTTTTTGATAAGTATATTAAAGAAGGAAAAGTTCGCAGTTTAAATTTTATTAAAAAAACAATTCCAAGAGATAGTTTTCAAAAAAGAAAAAATTATAATGGAGAATTGCAGGTTAAAGTTAAATTCAAAGATAAAACATATCTTAGAGACATTTTTGAACATGTAAACTTTTTTGATAATAAAGATAAGATAGCTAGAAAAGAGTTTTTGACTTTCAGAGGTCAACATTATGATGATTTAAGATTGAAAATTGATACTGGTAATTCTCCCCGAACTTTTAGATATGAAAATCCTGAAAAATCAGCTCCTTATTTAGATATTACTAATGAATTAGATGCTAAAGATGGAAATCATAGCTTAAAATCCATTCACACTGTTGCAAAAAAATATGAGGAAGAAATGATCAGTAATATTTGGAGAACAGATTAAGGATCCAACGTTGAAGGTGACATATATGTCAAGTAAAATAAATCCCATTTCAATCGTAGAAGGTCATTTAAAAACATTGTATGATAATTCTACTGGAGAAAGAAGTAACTGGGATATATTTTTCTTTTTAGGACTTCCTTTGATAGTTTCGTTAATATTAGTTTTGTATTTTAATTTTTATTTAGATCAAAACACAGCAAACACTTTAATTGTTTGTTTAGCTATATTCACACCGTTACTATTTAATTTAGTATTGATGGTTTATGAGATGATTCAAAAAGAACTCGACAAACATGAAAGTCCACATTACGTGGGAGATTTTAAGCTTACTATGAGACGATTAAGAGAAATGAATAGTAATGTTGCCTTTTGTATTCTTACATCTTTAACAACAATTATACTGCTTTTAATTTACACGTTATCGTTTTCTAAGGATGTAACGCCATATAAAATTATTTTAAATATAGCAATGTTCTATTTAGCTGGCATAACTCTACTAACATTATTAATGATTTTAAATAGGATTAATTTTTTAATAACTAACTTATTCGACAATTATTAAAGTTTCTTTATTTTTAAAATAATTTGTTTTTAAAATGAATATTACTTCTCAAGTGCTCTACTACTTGATCCTTAATAACCATTCTCAATCCACCAGTAATATGTAAGAAATGTTACACGTGAGAATTCGCAGGGGTTAGTGGGTCGCCAAACTGTTCACCCCCACGAACCTCACGTGACAGACTTACTCCATACCCAGTACAAAGGACGTGAATATGGATGCTGCAAATAAAACTAATGACAAAAAGATTAATTAAAGTTTCTATTTCTAAGCGACCCCAACACCATAAACGTGTTGGGGGCCGTCATTTTTGAATAAAAATCTAATTTTAAATTTAAAAAAGGAGGGTAATAAAATGCCTATTGTGGAATCTAAACAACTTAGCGAACGCCATGTAAGTTTAAAAGACGTGAATACTGCATTAAAAAACAATTATGCAATACTCGCAACACTCGAAGAAACAGATCCTGCCCGGGATGAAATCCGGATAGAAAATGAAAAACTATTCGAAAAAGGATTCGAAATAATAAACATGCAGGTGTGATCAATGATTGCAGCTGCACGAAAAAATCAGATCCTTGATATAAATATTAATAATGAAAAAGAAAATTATTTTTCTTTCTTAAGACTATCAATAGAAGTTCTGATCTTGTCCGCTTTTTCTCCAGCAGTATCGGCAGCATTACTTAAAACATCCTCATTAGTCAAAATAACTAAAGGTACGCCTTCAGAAACGAGTGCCCTAATTGATTTACCAGTTTCATCTTTGATTACTTTCAATAACTCATATTCCTCTAATGGAACATCAATCGTTACTTTACTTGAAACCAATTTTTTCATTAGAACATCTCCTAAAAATTATAAAAAAGATTATTCATTATTTAGGTCTCTTTCAAGGCCTTCACTGATATATTTGACTAAGAGATCATTAATTTTCTCGCCTTTATTTATTGCAAGGATTTTCACTTGGTTACGTAGTTCTTCGTCTAAACGGATGCTCATTTGTACGATTGGCATAGTATCACTATTCTCTTTTACAGCTGCTTCCAATAAGTTCACCTCCATATATTCTTATCTTTTAATATATATTTTTAGATATATATCTATTTTTAATTTAATTTTCAAAAATTCAAAAATACATAAATATATATATTCAGATAAAGACACTATAACTTACATTTTGAGCGAAGAAATTGTGGAGGTAAACAATGGGGCGTAAGGCTAAAAATGGGGTTAGTGTCCATATGAAGATAGATTCAGAACTATTTAGGAAATCTAAGGCCATTATTCCAGATAGAACTGCAGATTATGAAGATTATTTGCGTAGAAGAATTCATGCTAAGGATCGAGCGGAACTTCTCAGAATGGAAATCGAAGAATTAGAATCAAAGAAAAAAACACTCATGGAAGAATATGATATTGAAACAAAAATCAAAGAAAATGCTTTAGAAATAGACCAGGAAATCGACAATGAAGTCCAAGCCTGTGTTGAAACTGTATTAAAAATTATTGAGAATGAGGGTTGCATTGGACTGGATCGTCTGGAAGATTTAGCCGCCTTTAGAGATGTCAGTGTTGCCCAGGTGAAGATTATGATCCCTGATAAATTCCAGGAGAAAATTGTCAGGTATCATTTACAAACTAAAACCGGAGGTCGCTTCGATGAAATCTGTTAAAGTTCATGAAGCTTATCTTCGTTTATCATGTACACGAAATACACGATATTTATCATGTACACGATTTGAATCCAAATTTTCCCTTCTAAAAATATCGTGTACACGATGTACACGATGTACAGGATGTACACGATTCATCGGATCCATCCGATTTGATTTTTATTTTATCTTTATTATTATAATTATTATTTATTTTATTATATTTATTATATATTTAATATATTTATTTAAAAATATTTATTTTCAAAAATCCAAAAATATTTATATACCTTCCACCAATGTTATACCAGGGAAGCATGAATCTGGGGCAGAACCTGGCCATGTCTTCCCTCACCCCCCTACAGTAGGGGACGACCAATTATTTGTGGAGAATAAAAAAATGAACCGTAATGGATGCAGGATGGAATGCCAGAGTGGCGAGGAATGTTGTGTCGAATGCCGAGAGCTGGAGCTTATGAGGAAACATTGGGGAGGTTGATTTTATATGCCAATGAAAACCCGGATCCTGGAAGAAAGTAAATCTGCTTTTGAAAAGGAACTACAAGGTCATGAAGCTGATGGATGGATCCCACAATGGGCCACTAAGAACACCATCGTTTTCAGTGAAGATCCTGAGGAAGGATTGACTGAAATCGTCCATACAATTGTCCTGCAGAAATGGGAGGAGGATTGAGATGGATCTAAACATCCCAACTTCATTAGATATTCCTGATATTGAAATTGATTGTATTTGGCCATTTAACATGGACCAATTCCCGATTTTCACCATCTTTGAAAGTGGAAAATTAAAGGTTTACATCAGGGATTATATGGGTAGATGTTGGACTATTTTTGAAGAAAAAACCGAGTTGATGACTAAAACGATCCGAAAAACCGGTTTAGGTGAATTGTTTGGTGGAGATTCCGTTTCATATAATATCTAAGGAGTGTTTGAAATGACAGCTAAACTTAATTCTCGAGTTAAGGACACCTTGGATTGCTTAGTAGACCTAAAACCTGGGAAAGGACTGACAATTACATGGGAAGACAATCAATTCCAGCTATTTTATGAAGGTGAGGCGATTGTTGAGGATCTGACCCTTGCGGATCTGCGGAACATATCCAGGCATGCATTGAAACTCAATATTGTCCAACTGGTGGATGTCAGCCACCTAGTTTCCTCTGGCCAGGTCAGGAATACTGATGCCTACTTGAAGATTGAAGATGATATTGCCAGGGCTTTCCTGCATCTGATTCATAAGATGAAGTTCCAGAAACCCATCCTGGAGGCCGCACCACCAACAGTGGAGGCTGCGTAAGATGAAAAGTTACACTCATTTTATCTATGTTGTGGCCATGCCCTGGGATTATAAGGATGAACCTTGCTTGAAACCACTGGATTCATTTAACACACCGGAGGAAGCCCAGGCATATATTGATACGGGCCATCCTTCATGGCAGGTTTTAAAAGTCCAGGTCCCGGAGGTGAGCTGATGAGTTACGTTTTCAATAAAAACCACAACAGGACCCATGAGCCTAATTGCAGAGCTGTGGGAATGATGAATCGTGATAAAAATGAGGTTGAAGTTGAAGAACCTCATGGCCATGGCTGCAAATGGTGCGGTACTCCAGGTGGATACGTCTGTTACCCTTCCCGGGAGCAAGATACTGGTCTGGATCCATATATTGGTGAACGGATCTGCCATGACCCCACCATCAGAAACATTCTGAAAAAGAATGGTTGCAGCTGTGGATCCCACCAGGGTGACATTCGAATGCATCATCATGATGGAGGGATCCAGGTCCCGGGAGAAGATGGCGCCTGGTGGATCTATTTTCACTGCTACAAATGCGGGCATGATACCAGCCTTTCTAAAGTTCCAATACGAGTTGTTGACGAACTAGCTGAGGAGGAGATCTAGATGGCTGACTACTTCCGGGTTGATACAGTTTCCAGGGTCCAGGCTGTCCTGGTCTCAGGTGATCCAATGAATCAGATCCTCAAGGTTCAGGAAATCACTGATGAACCTGACTGCCCAAGAAGGATTAAAAACTTTCCAGAATTCCCAGATACGGAAGTTCAGAATGGAACTAAGGTTTATCAAGAGATGAAAGGTCGAATATTTGAGATTAAAGTATTGAGGGGTTGAGTTCTATGCATTCAATTAAAGAAATTGATATTAAGAGGGATGAGGGGTCTGTGATGGTGATTATTGAACAGAACATAAAAGTGGCAACGGAAACCATGAAGGCTGCAAAAAAGGACAGGATCTGTCCGAGTATTGCAAAAGTTTCAGTACTTGTGGGGGGATTATAATGTCTCTTTTCTGGGAACGTTTAATAAAAGATGTCTCCAGGACAATGGAGTCCAGATGCAATAACATACGTGCTGAATGTGGTCTGGACATGGCAACTGGTGAGGAATTATGCCATGCAGAAATCTGCGCTTTTAAATGTCCTATGAAACCTTTCCATTCAACGGGGACCATCAAAGAGGCGCATGAATTACATAAAAGTCTTAGTGGGGTGGCAGAATGAACCAGGAGGACCGCAACATTCGCAGGATTCTCAGGGAATACAGGGACACTCTGGACATTGACAAGGCCACCCGGGCCATAAAGAAAGTCTTCCAGGGATTATGTCTTTATGGTGAAGACATCCCCCTGGAGTGTTTTAGTTGTGGGGAGGCTATACGACCTTTTTCCAAAGACAAAATCATTAAATTACATTTTGACCCTGGAACTTCAGACACCAGGGTCACCCCTGGTGAGCCCGCAGCTGCTTATTTGGAATGTGAGAAATGTAATGGGGGCCTGGTGTAGTATGGCTGCAACATGTCCCGGATGTGAAAAACAGGGTAAAGAAATCGACTTCAACGTCTATAAATGTGGCAGGTGTGGTATTCAATGGGCTGAACCTGTTAAAAAAGCTTCACTAACCGCCAACAGGCCGGGGTGGTTCGCGCGCAATCACCGGAATTTGAAGAGAATAATCCAGGGCGCAATATTTCTTATAATAATTTCAGTAGGTGTGGCCATGGCCCTGGAACCAGTGGTGATTTAATATGATGAGTAAGGCACAGAGAGAGAAAATCAAAGCAATCAAACGTGGATACGAGGAAAAGGGGATGAAAGAGATTAAAGCCCCGGACGGAATTTGGAGGCCAAAAACCATTGGTGAAGTACTCGAAGGTGAGTACCTGGAACGTGAGGAAGACGCGGACAACTACCACAGGAATAAGTACCATTTCACTGACAATGGCCAGCTCAAAGACCCCAACGGTAGACCAGTGGGACTCAAGGGCAAGGTGGCTGTATTCGGCAGCATCACCCTGGATGAACGCATGAGCATGATCCCCATAGGAGCCAATGTGGCCATCATCTACTGTGGAGAACAGGTCAACCAGGGATTCAAAGCACCCACCAAACTCTTCACAGTGATGAGCGACCAGGAAATAGAACTCACCACCGAGGAGGAAAAAATCCCAGAAGAAGTGAAATCACCACAAGCTAACCTAGGAGTAGATGACCCCATGGCCCGGGAGTTAATCAGAGACTGTATTACCCTACTAAAAAGTGATGGGAACCACAACCCCACCGAGGCAGACATCGCAGAATACGCGGAGAAACTCATCAATGAGAGTGATGAACCTGACCGTGGACTCTTAACAAATGTCCAGTTAATCCTCGCGGAGGAACTGAAAAAGAAGAAAACCGAAGAGGAGGAGGGGAAATAAGTGGATCCCCTCCCTAAAGTCTCAACAAAAAAAGGATTACAGAAGGCTTTCGAGGAGATTATCAGACGAAGAGGACCGCAAACTTCCAGGACAATAGTTGATCGTCTCAGGATGGAGTACGAAGTCAAAAGGGTGCAGATTGACACTATCCGGGCTGGCCAGTACCTCATCAGAAACCCCAATATTATTATCCTGGGAGATGTTCAGCAGGGTGGGAAAGTCCACCTGTACGGATTACGGGATGTTGATTATACTTTGAAAATTTTAGACTTGGTGGTGGTAGAAGATGCCTAAAGGACCAGTGTGGACTGAAAGAGAAGAATCGATCGTAATAAAAGAAGTAAACCAGGGTAAGAAACCGGACGAGATAAGCAAGCGCTTCAGGGAACTGCATAATTTCCATGATGATGTGCACCTGCGCAGTGGGGATGCCATAAGAAGACATCTGGGAAGTATGAAATCCCGGAAGGGGAATGTTAAGCCTGGGAACAGCCGGCGCAAGTGGGAGCCTGATCATGATCAAAGACTCCTGGAACTCTTCCGGGACACTTCCCTGGAGCCGGACGAAATAGGTTTAAGACTTGAAAGGACTGAGGGGGCAGTGAAGGCACGTATCAAAACCCTGGGCATTGGCCACCTCAGAGAACCACCAAAAGGTTTCATCCCAGGCCTGATGGCCAGGGTCACATCAATCTTCAGGAGGCCTGGCAGTGGTAAATAAACTATGCTGCACCTGTGGCCAGATCCTGCCAATAGAAAAATTCCCCAAAAAAATTGTTGGCCACCGTCGTGAAGCAGAATGTGAGACTTGTATAAAAAAACAGCCCATGGTCCGGCAAAGACCAAAGATTCTCGGCAAGAGTTCAAGACCTCCGCGCCTGGCAGGTTTACATTCTCCGGTTTCACCACCACCCCAACCCTCACCAGTAGTAAATGTTGAGGTCCTACAGGATGGGATGAAAAAGTGCAAACAATGCGAACAAGTCAAACCATACACTAAATTCAATAAAAGCCAGGATACACCGGATGGGTACAGAACAATTTGCAGAACCTGCAGTGGTAAAAGATTCCACGAATCAATCAATACTAAGGCCATGGAATGGTGGGAGAACTGTATAAAGGATTATTCCCAGGAGCGTGGATGGTTCACTGCCAAACAGATGAAAACCATCATGCAGTATAGCTTATCATTCTCCAGACTAGTTCTCAACCGCCTGACAGAACTAGATCTATTGGAGAAAAAAACCATGAACCGCGTGAAACATTACAGGTACAAGTCCCAGGATTCAGACTTGATTTTAAATGATAAATTAACTGCTTTAGCAAAATAAAAGGTGAAAATATGTTAAGGACGACCAAATCTGAAAAAATAGAAAAAATAGATGTAGATCAGAAGATGGAAGAAACCCTCAAAGACTGGAGACAATTGAAAACCCACCTCAACAAAGACAAGGAGGTGACCATCTAATGGACATACTTACTTTTTTACTCACCAACTGGACCTGGATCATCTACTGGTCCATCACTATTGTGGCCCTAGTAGGTGTGGTCTTAAACATCGAACAGGACAGTAGATGTTTTTTTATCTGGGGTTTTACCAATGCAGCATTCGCGGTCCGAACATACTTCTTAGGGGCCTATGAAATGACCGTGTTATTTACTATTTATTTTATTCTTGCAATTGTGGGGATTATTCGTTGGAATCAAAAATCTAAAATACAGGAATCTGAAGGGGTGATTTAGATGGAGCAAGAAGTTAAAACAGTTGAAAAATTAGCTGAAGAAAAGCTGGAAATGATGGATGAGAAAGAGGCCATGAAACTGGTCACACCACTCAGACAAAACTGGACCCGGGCGCAGACCGAGACCCTGAAGGTGGATAAAATCACCACAATGGAAGTCAAAGTCGTTGCTGGCGATAAAGAACTTCAGAAAATGGCCCTCCAGAAAAGAATCCTGGAATCACGGATAATGGAACGTTTGGATAAACTTCTTAGTGATGGCCGTGGCCTTCCTTACCAGGTATCTGAAAAAGGTGTCCGTATAGATCTGGAAAAATACAACTTGGACTGCCTAAGAAAGTGCTGCAATAAAAAAGGATTTGATTTCGAACAGGACCTTTTCAACATGATTGGATACATCCGACCCATCTCCAAAGGCATGACAGCCGAGGGAGCAATACCAGTGATTAAACCTATTCTGGAGAGGGCCTTCCTAAGTGGTGAATCTACTCTGGATAAAGTTCTTCCAGGTGAGCAGCTGGAGAAATTCACGAGTAAAGAATAGATGAGGTGTTTTTGATGGAATTAAAAAAATTTGTTGATAATGGTAAAAAACGGGAATTACACGGCCTTCAAGGCAAAAGGATGCCCATACCATATGACAAAACAACTGATTCAAAATATGGGCATGTGCAGTATGCTTTAAATGCTCAATTACATGCGCCTTCACGCCGGTATTGTTGTGAATGGTTTGAAAAAATGCTCAATCAAACGGATGTATTCGGCATTCATGCTGTTGCTTATTGGGACACTGACCATGAAGTGAAAAGACCCAAATTTTGCATGGATTTCTGGGAGCGAATGGATGAAGATCGTGACTATGATCAACAATACAAATCTATTGAAGTAGCCAAGTGTGCTAACTGTGGAGCAAGATTTGACCTGGTTTTAATGGATGAATATGAAAAACAATACAAATGCGTTGAAGAAGTCCGTAAATCCTGCCAGATCGAAACAGTAAAAGTTAGTTCAGCTGGGCGATTATGAAGAATGGAGATAGGGTGGACCAATGATGCTGAAAATTAAAAAATTAATTCGCAGGATCCTCACTAAACAAATTCTGGACATTGGCCCAGGGAGGGATGTTTGGATTAACATCCACATCCTTGATTTAATCAATGTTTGGAAAATAGCGGGTGTGAACTGGAAAGTTAAATTCGCACCTAAAAACCAGCAAGGACATCGGTATTGGTTTCATTGGTGGACTCCAGTGTGGCATGAAGAACGTGGACCTTATATCACTATGGGTGTTGGTAGGTTAAGATTTTACAGGGGATACTGAGATGAAAACCTTTAAATTCGCTGAGGATTTTCCAAAGCTCCAGGATGACTTTTTCAGTACTATCCGCACACCTCCAAAGGAGCTTAGAACTGGCCAAGAATGTCGTATTCAAACTCCAACTAGAGAGTTCAAGGCCATATTAGTTAGGAAAATTACTGGCCCTGTCAGGGATATTGAAACCAGTGACCTTATTTATGACACTAATACTCAGTCCCGGGAGGAGGCCCTGGTAGTGTTGAGGGAATATTATCCAGGCCTGGAGGAAGATAGTGAAGTTCAGCTGTTATGGTTTGTTCCATACAGGAGTGGAGACTAATGGTGTTCTGTGGTTTCCATATGAAAAAGGTCAGCAGGAACAGGTGCTTGTATTGTAAAGAACATGGAGCTCCTGACAATTGTATTTATGCTAAAAGAGAACCGGAACAGGCCACATTGAAGGGGATGTTCGGGTGAGTGGCTGTTTATATAATTGCAATTGGAATGAATGCAGTGGTTGTGATCCAGAATGCACCAAGAATGATGATTCAAAAGCTGCAGGTTACAAGGGAAAGGTTACTGATGACAGTCACAGACGCTGCCAGGGTCTCCATAAGGCCATCCACCAAATCCTTAAAAAGAGACTACAGCTGCAGTCAAAAGATATCTGCAGGCTTGGAGTATCCTATATCCTCAGTGATACAAAGTACGTTGAAGGTGAAGAGATCCAAATTGTCACGGATGGTTCCCAAAATTATCTAGATATTATGGTCGAAATCAAGAAAAACGCTTTCATCATGGGGAATTTAGACCGCAGCTGTGATGGTGAAATCAAACCATGCCACTTTGATCTTGGTCGTTTTTGGATTGGCAGGACCCGATATCAAATATATAGAGAAGTGGTTTGATGACTGTTACTGAAGAACAAACCACCCTTGTATCATTATTTCCCCAGGTTGAATTTGGCAACTGCATTCACAGAGTCCGGGACCCGGAAGGAAATATTAAATGCACTAAGATGGGTTGGAAGTGTGAAAGACCCGGTCAAGAATGGAGTTGTGGGTTCTGGAGGCCAAGGGATAAAAGAAAAGGACCTTTTTATTGGCACAGTAGCCCAGATAAAGGCCATAATTATCCTTTACGTGTGAAAGACTTATCCTTATATTCAGAGTAGAGAAATGTTCCAACCGATACTGTACGCCACTGACCCTAACCTTGCAGGAATTTGTATCTTGTTTGAAGATGAAGTTCTCCTAGACCTGGAGGTCATGGGGAACAATGACTGGTACCTGGTCTCAAGGTATTATGGTGAATGGAATTGCATCTGCCCGGGATGGTGGTTCAGGGGAACCTGCAACCACTACAAACGGGCTATTAATTTTTTAAGAAAAAGAGCGAAATAATTGATGATGTTTCAAATTTTAAAAGTTTAAATAAGATTTAAAGATTTTGTTTGTTTCAATAATTTCAAATTTTTCATTTTCGGATGATAAGTAAAATTCCTGACTAGTTTGACCTTTTTTTTCATAAATTTTTGTTGTTATTATCATTTTTAAATCTTTTTTTTCAATCTTTAATTGACCCATATGTGATTGTAGGTGTGGATAAGATAGAATTGAGCTTGGAGGGAAACCGGACTTTAAATAAAAGGTTATTTTCCTAATTTTTGGACCAGTTAAATTGACATTATCTGAAGTGAAAACTGATAATTCAGTATTATTCTTATCAAAGTTTTTATCATTTTTTAAATCGTTTATATCATATGTAAAGTCATGTTTATCATAAATTTTATCTGGCAATGAAATTAAAATGTCACCTAATATAAATAGTTTGATTTCACCAAGGATATGAATTCCAGGTTCGTTACCCTCATTAGAAAAGTTTATATCAATAAAATAGTTGTTTTCATCACTTTTCCTTTCTATGAATTTAGTAAACACCCTTGCATGGTTTTTTCTCGCTAAAGATTCTAAAAAATCAGGTAAACTTATACTTTTACATTCATCTCCTCTTCGTTCATAACTTAGATTATCAATTTTTGAATAAAAAATGCAATCTAAATCATTGTTTTCAACCTCAATAATGAAAATATTACCCTCATTATATTCAATAGGGATCACATCGAGTTTGAAATTTTTAATATTTGATGGGATACTCCCAATATTACTATAAATGATAGATCTAATTTGTTCTTTAGTTTTGATTGATTTTACTCCTTTTTTCACAATTTTGCCATTAATTTCAGCAAAACCTAAAAATAATAAACCAACACCCCTACTAGAATTCAAGAAACTTATTAATTCAGAAACGATTTTCCTGTTTTGGGTTTTTCGCTCTTTCTTAGTAGCAGGTTTACTTCTATCAGCAATATAATTATCAATATCTGTAATTTCAATTTCATGATTTTCGTGCAAGAATCCTGTTTCAATCTTATCTATATCTGAAACAGTTATTCCACTATTTTTAGAAAAAACTTCATTTAATTTTGTCATCAAACCCCTTCAACAATTTTTATTTCATCCTCAGTCAAACCATACAACTCATACACCAATGCATCAATCTCATTATCAGTTTGTTCTATTTCCTGGAGTAATGGAGTTATGATATTGAGACTTTTTTGGTACTCATTCCTCAAGAGTTCCTGGTTTTCACGAGACCTGACATCCACTTTCTTCTTACGAACTTCCTCTAAAAATTCATCCAGATCTAACTTATAATATTTCTCCAGTTTCTTGGAAAGTTTCTCAACTTTGAAAGTTTGTTTAATCCATCCATGAAATCCATTAACTTCTTCTTGAAGATCTCGGTTAAGTCGTAGCATTTTGTCAGCTTTTTCTATGAAGGGTTGTTGTTGTTCAGAGGTGGCGGGGTAAATCGGAAGTTTTGCTAATTTTACGGCTTTAACCTCTGCAAAAACTCTTCCTAACTCTGGGACGAGATAATTATAAATAAAGTCCATAAGACGGGAATTTAAAACCACCATAAGATATTCGTAGGAAAAATTGATATTCTTCCTAATTACGATATTATGAACACTTTTTAGGTTTAAATAACCATTTTCATCAATGGCAGCAATTATACGATCGCTTGTTTGTCTAACAACTATTTTTCGTTGGTTGAAGTCTAGAGATTTCCTTTGTGCAGCTAAACAATCTCCAAACCTTATCCATTGAAGAGAATCCGGCATGACAATAAACTTTTTGATGTTTCTTCCAACAATATATTGTTTATAATCATGCCCTATTTTCATATCTGCGTCATAAATCCTGTTTTTAACATCATCCCTAGTTTGTTTTGGGGTTCCTTTACCTGCTTCATAGGGTACTATCCCTGAAGTGATATTTGCAAAATCTTTCAATTCAATAGATTCATCAAAAATCTTTTCAACTAAATCAAGGCTATTCTGATCAAATAACAAATTAAAACCTATGTCGACATTCTTTTGCCAAAATTTCTGATAAACATTTTTGGATTCGGCATCTATGAATTCAAATTTATTTTCCACAGCCTTAATTTTAATTTGATGATTTTTTTGAGTAACTCCATTCTTACTAACGATTATAGAACTTTCTGCAGTCACATCCTCAAAAACTTGGTATTTGAATAAGATAACATTTTCAAATTCACTGTTGTTTATTAAAAGATTTCTAATTTTCTTAAAATAATGCATGGATAACCATGTAGACGGAATAATAAAACCTAAAAATCCATCATTCTTTAGTAAAGTTGATCCTTTTTCCATGAAAACGACATAAGTATCAATCTGGTATTCTATGGCAGTATAATTTTCATTGATAAACTTCTTAGATTTTTGATCTAATTTGGCTCCCCACGGAGGGTTTCCTATAACAATGTCAAAACCACCTAATTTAAGTATTTCTGGAAATTCTTGCTCCCAATTGAATGGTTTATTTTCAAAATCAAGGTCATCTATTATCGAATTTCCACATTTTATGTTCTTGTCTAAAGCAGGCAGCTTCTTATCTTTCTTACAAACTTTTAAAAAGAGCGATAGTTTTGTAATTTCAACGGATTCTTCGTTTAAATCGACACCATAAATGTTTTCTAATAAAATTTCTCTTCTTTTCTCAATGGCATCAAAAACGATTGTTCCTAAATCAAAGTGGGTGATATCTTCGGTTTTTCGTCTTTTACCTTTCCCTACTCTCATTTGAGTTTTCTTAGTGACACCTTTTTTAAAATTAAAAATAGCTTCATGGATTTCTAGGAGAATATCCGTTGCTTTATTTAGAAATGCCCCTGAACCACAAGCAGGATCGAGAATTTTAATATTAGCAAGTTTTTTATCTAGTTCTTCAATTTCACTACCCCAAGAATACTCATCAATCAAATCATCAACATTATTAACATTACCTGACTTGCTTAAGTTGGGGATGATGGTGTTTTTGCAGATGTAATCTGTTATATATTCGGGGGTGTAAAATATTCCTTCTTTCTTCCTACGACCTTTCGTGTCTGCTTTAAGTTCTTCTAAGTCCCCAATACTGTTTTCAAAGATGTGGCCTAAGATGTTAACATCAAGCTCTGATGAGAAGTCGAAAGAGGAAATTGTAAGAAGGTTCTTGTAAATAGGGTTTATAATGTCAGAGTAGGGTTCAACAAGGGGCTTAATGTCTTTTCCATATGTATCATCAAAGTTCCATTCTTGCCAAGTGTCTTTAAACATTTCTTGGTCTTCTATTGTGTCACGGATCTTGATGAAATTCAAGTTCTCTTCAAAAAGGCCACCATTATAAGCAGGTATATCTTTATGCGGGTTTCCTACATTAATAAATTCGAATAATTCATTGAGCCGTTGCCAAATGGTGTTATGAAGAAGATTTGTATTTTTAATCGGAGTAACAATCGTATCCGTCGAAATTTGGCTGGTTAATAGTTCTGTGTCCTCGGCAAATGCTATAAACATGTACCTATTGAGGATCAACTGGGCGTAGTGGACAGTTTCTTTCCTTGATAAGTCGTTGAATTCTTCCAGTTCTTTAATGAGCATTAACCGGGTTTCGTGGAAGAGTTTATAGAAGTTGTGTTCTAGTTGTTTTTCAACTACTAGTGTAGCTTTGAGTAGTTTTTTTGGATAATCTTTTTCGATATGGGCTTTTTCGGAGAATGCAATCATGAATGACTGGAAAGTTTCTTTATCTAACAAGTCTTCATAAGTGAAACAGATGCATTTTCCACTTCTTTCGTTATAATTGTATAGTCTGAATTCTTTAAAATTAGAAACCATTATCCAATCAATGGGATTGTTGATATCAGAATGTTGCGCATAGCTAAAAGCCTGGTCCACTGGTGATCTTTTATCATTGGCCCTGTTCTGTTGTTTGTCTAGATCAGCTGTTTGGTCTTTGAGTTCAATGACCATGAATTTATGTTCATCAGCAGTTTTAAGAACGAATTCTACTTTACCTCTTCCAATGGCTTCTTTATCTTCAAAAAGTATATTTTCTTCCCTATCGTATCCTAGAACTTCTTTTAGGAAATCATAGAAGTATAAATAACTGCTCTTTTCGGATTTGAAATCTCCATTTTCAACTTTTTCTGCATGTGTTTTCAGAAACTCATGTTTTGGAATGGTTAGTTGGAATGCCTTGTTACCGGCATATTTTTTCATTTGTGATTTGTTGAAAAGGTTGTTTTTCATTTCATCACTGGATTAATGTTGATAATGGTAAGAATAGGCAGAGGGGTTTATTGTGGGGGCAATTTTCTTGTTATATCTTTTGCCAGAGGTTTTATGTCAGGGACGACCAAATCCGATACATAAATGTGGAGGATATGTTTAGAAAAAAACAGTTTCAAACTCCCCCTGCTCCATCCTTCCCACTAGATAATATTTTTTTGATATTTAAATACCTTCCTCTACTATACTAAATTAGGGACGACCAAACCTTTAATGCTTTAAAGAGGGATGCATGTAGATGATGGCCACAGATCAAGTTAAAAGGGAATCAAGAAGTGTAAACTTCCTACTCTGGAAGTACAAAACCAAACAACCGGGTGAGATTAATCCTGAAAATCTGGATCTGAAAAAAGAATGGAGAGAAAACCAGAAAATCAGGACCGCATTAACTCAGATGGATGATCTTAAGATCACTGGGGATCTTCAGAAGCAGGTTTTATGGATCCTAACAGAAGGCCCGGGAACTAAGGCCTTGTGTGGGCGTTGTAAGTTTGAAACTGTTATTTTGGCTGTTATTTTTTATATTAAGTTTAGTAATTCTAAGAAGGAAAAATTGGAAAGGTATAAGTTGGCCCGGGATGCTGGTTTGACTGAGGAGATTTATTCAACTATTGTGACCCGGTTGGGTAAGTTTTTCCAGGAGATTGCACCACTCACCAGACGGGTTCGACATTTTAATGATTTTTAAAATATCTATTTTCTACTCTTTATTTAATCTAATTCTCTTTATTCTTCCTTGTCTCATGTTTGCCATGTTATTATGGTAAGAGGAACGTAGTGGGAGAGTTGGTGTACCCTGGCAAAACATGCTCAAGATCTTGAATGGTTGGAACTGGTCCGGAAGGGTATTTGTCCTGAATGTTTAGACCAACCCAATGCAAGAACTAGAAGATTATTCAAAACAGGCATTAAACGTGAATGCAGTCAGGGCCATCTCACGATCTACGGTAACCCTGAATATCTTGCTTATACTAAAATTGAGAAGAAGAAAAAGAAGAAAAAACTTGACAGCTGCCCTGCTTGCGGTGGCAGGGTAGTTTATTATGATAAAAAGCATGATGAACTTCTCTGTGAATGTGGTGTTGTATTATCCGGACCTCCTCATGAAACTCATGGTAGGTGGGTGAAGTATCCCATGGGGAACAGGTATGATTACTCGGATATTGATGCTACTTACAATCCGCATGATGAAGTTGATTATGGGACTTTCACACCTGAATGGTAATATATTATTTTCATCTAGTCAGATGATATCCTTAATTCCACAATGTGGCCTTGGTAAAGCGGATGAGGGAATATAATTAAAAAAACAGATTTTCAATCCGATAATTTGAAATTAATTAATCCCCCCTCTTTAAATCTACAGATTCTCCTCTCCGTGCCAATAGGGCCGCATCAAATGTTTATTTTCAGAGCTGATTTTTATGAATAAAGACCTCTTATTCGTAACAATCATTATAGTCTTCTTGATTTTATTTTTCTTAATCGTACTTTACAATCTCACATTTTACTAAACAATAGGAGATGAAAACATGTTAGCAACAATATATATTTTGATAATAGCAGCCATCTTTGGAGCTTTCCTCCAGGTATGGCAGATGGATGGATATAAACTTGGAATATTCTATGTAAATGGCGCTCTCCAGATGGGAGTAATCATGTCTTTTGTGACTGGAATTGGTGGGGCAATATTAGCATTAAAAGCCGGCTTGATTCCAGTAACTGGTGACCTGGTAACTGATATTTTGATAGTCTTCTTCACAGCATTCATGATACCATTCGCAATCGACAGGTTCGTCACCAAAAGTCCCATAGGTACAACTTCAGCTGCTTAATTCTAGAGGGGCGGGCATGACTTATGCAAACAATAGAACTCATGGTTGCAATTTTAGCACCAACCATCACCCTTTGTATTTTTTTAATTATACAGCTTGTTAG
>Ga0074193_1002154_pt1 | contig 19205 bp, 14 predicted proteins | sample EPASupsiteHSE605_FD_64523 | JGI IMG/M metagenome (GOLD analysis project Ga0074193, IMG submission 64523) | Bioremediated contaminated groundwater from EPA Superfund site, New Mexico - Sample HSE6-05 | ecosystem: Environmental > Aquatic > Deep subsurface > Groundwater > Contaminated ... | reverse complement strand
CCGCGGCTGCTGGCACGTAGTTAGCCGGAGCTTATTCTGCAGGTACCGTCATTTGTTTCGTCCCTGCCAAAAGAAGTTTACAACCCGAAAGCCTTCTTCCTTCACGCGGCGTTGCTGGGTCAGGCTTTCGCCCATTGCCCAATATTCCCCACTGCTGCCTCCCGTAGGAGTCTGGGCCGTATCTCAGTCCCAATGTGGCCGGCCAACCTCTCAGTCCGGCTACTGATCGAAGCCTTGGTAGGCCGTTGCCCTACCAACTAGCTAATCAGACGTGAGCCCATCCTTCAGCGATAAATCTTTGGTATTCAGATGATGCCATCCGAATACTTTATGCGGTATTAGCAGTCGTTTCCAACTGTTGTCCCCCTCTGAAGGGCAGGTTGCTCACGCATTACTCACCCGTCCGCCACTAAGTCATCCTGCCCCCTTGACGAATCTCAGGTTTAGGAGCTTCGTTCGACTTGCATGTGTTAAGCACGCCGCCAGCGTTCATCCTGAGCCAGGATCAAACTCTCAATAAATGGTATCTAAACAGCCGAAGCTGCTCAAATCTTTTTACTGAATGCTCAATTTCTTGCTCACTCAAATAGAATTTTTTAACGTCTTTCTTTGACGTTTAAAGCCCTCAAATTTTCTGGTGCTTATTTGCATAAGCTGTCAAAACTTTTACAAAAAGTTTTGCCATACATTGTTTAATTTACAAGGTACACTTGCCGGCTCTTCTGCCGGCCCGCTTTTACCGCGGAGTTACATACTAGCATACAGCCACTATGTCTGTCAAGGTCTTTCTTCTGCAGACCGCAACTTAAAAACCTCTCCCCCGAGGCGAGAGCTTGTTTATAATAACACCTGGGGTATCACTTGTCAAGCCGTTTTTTCCTTTTTCGACGTGTTTTTTACTTTTCAATCTTTCCCAGATTTACGGTCTATTTTTTTCCTGCATATTGATTTTATATTGGTTTCGATATATACTCGCATTTATTATTATAGTATCGCCCGAAAGGAGAGTAATTATGCCTATCAGAATTCCGGATTCACTGCCTGCAAAAACGACGCTCGAGAAAGAGAACATATTCGTTATGACGCAGTACCGTGCGCTGCATCAGGATATTCGTCCGCTAAAGCTGCTGATTCTTAATTTGATGCCTACAAAGATTGTGACTGAAACTCAGCTTCTGCGCAAGCTTTCGAATACTCCTCTGCAAGTAGAAATCGAACTGCTGCGCACTATCAGCCACGATTCCAAAAACGTAGACTCCGACCATCTCGAATCGTTTTATGTAAGCCACAGCGAGATCAAGGAAAGGTATTACGACGGAATGATAATTACCGGTGCGCCTGTCGAAAACCTCGACTTCAAGGATGTTGACTACTGGCCGGAGCTATGCGAGATAATGGAATGGTCCAAATCGCACGTTCACAGTACCTTTCATATCTGCTGGGGCGCGCAGGCGGGACTCTATTATCACTACGGCATACAGAAGCATACGCTTCCCAAAAAGCTCTCGGGTATTTACAGTCACCGTATCCTCAAGCCGAACTCTCCCTTTTTCCGCGGTTTCGACGACTGCTTCAACGCGCCTCATTCGCGCTATACCGAGGTTCTGCGCGAGGACATCGAGAAGGTGCCGGAGCTGGAGCTCCTTTCCGTTTCCGACGAGGCCGGCGTATTTGCCGTCAAGAATCAGCGAAGCCGTCAGTTTTTTGTTTTCGGGCATCCCGAATACGACCGGGATACGCTCGCAATGGAATACAGGCGCGACATCGGGAAAGGGCTGAATGTCCCCGTACCGGCGAACTATTTCCGTGACGACGATCCCTCAAAAGAACCTGTCGTCTCATGGCGCGCACACGCGCAGCTACTGTACACTAACTGGCTTAACTTCTATGTCTACCAGACGACGCCCTATGTTATCAGTTCCATCAATCCCGATATGGAGGGCGAGGACCCCAGTCTGGCGGAATATAATAATAAATAATATAATGTTATTAAGCGCTGCTGTTTACGCGGCGCTTAATAACGCAGATTTATGGGTAATGGGAGAGAAGATTTGCCTCATATGCCCGCAAACGGAAGGAAGCCTGGTGCTTACCTATGAAATATAAAGCTGAGATTTTTGACAAGTTTCAGTATCTCTATGATGTCACAGGCTTCAGCGATCATCAGGTACATTGCGTTATAGATTTTAAAGGCAGCGCTGATGCCGAAGTCATTGAAAAAGCAGCGTTTTTGCTTTTAAAGGCGATACCTATCCTGTCAAGGACCTACATAAACCTGGGCAAAAACTCATACTGGGAAGATACCGCATCTTCGGTATGGGTTGACCTGTTTGCCGTGACGAGCAATTCCGAGGACTTCGAGAGCTTTACTAATTCCAAAACAGACGAGAAAACCGGTCCGCAAATCAAGTTTTGCCTTTTTCAAGGTGAAAATGACCGCTTGTCCGTAGTCATCAACCACATGGTGGCGGACGGCGGCGGGTTCAAGCAGTGCATGTATATGTTTGCCGAAATATATTCAAAACTGCTCAACAACCCCGACTATATTCCCGAACATGTTATAGATGGGGACAGAGGTTTTAAAGCCATTGCCCGCGAGCAGGGCCTTCTGCACAGACTGGGTCTGCTGCTTATTAACCGCAAGGATAACAACCAGAAATCCGCCTGCGAATTTGCCATGGACGAAACCGGAAGCGCCTCGCCTTTCATCGTTTCGCGCGAGATTCCAGAGGAGCTGTTCCGGAATATAAAAAGCTGCTGCCGCAAAAGCGGTGCAACCGTCAACGATCTTGTGCTCGCCGCCTTTTTCCGTGCGCTTTCGGAAATGCTCGATATAAAAGGCAAAGAGCTTTCCATCCCGATTATGATAGACATGCGCAGATATCAGAAGGATAAAAGTTTTAGTGCTCTGACCAATCTTGCCTCCACAACAATTGTTAAGAACTCCGTTTTGCCGGATGAGAGCTTCGAAGCCACTCTCGCAAAAATCAGCTCCATAATGAATATGAAGAAGTCCGGAAAGCTTGGAATGAATACGTTTTTGAAGCTCGACGCAGGTTTCAGGATACCTTTTATGAATGCGTACAGAATAATGAGCAAAACCCTGAGGCACCCCAAAACAGCCATGACGAACATCGGAATCATTGACTCGTCAAAGCTTGTTTTCGCCAATCTTCCCGTCGATAACGCAGTAATGTTTGCCTCGATAAAATACAGGCCGTACCTTCAATTGTCGGTTACGAGTTTTAACGATAAGATGACATTGGGTATCGGTCTTTACGGGAGTGAGAGGGACAGAGAAAAAATCGAAACGCTGCTTGATTATCTTGTTGCGGAGCTAAAAAGCTGTGCTGCAGCGGAAAACTGTTAGCTTCAGCACAGCCTCATAAGAACAGGAGTGCCGCAAACAAAGTGCGGCACTCCTGTTCTTATAGTCTATTACTTATTTCAATATCTCAATCTGGCCAATAACCGGCAGTTCCTTCATCTCGCCGTTCAGAACATTTACTATGCCCAGTATAAAACATACAAAGATGAAAACTCCGCATATCGCGCCGATTATCCAGCCCAAAAAAGGTATTCTTGACGCCACGCCGACTATGAGGCTGAAAATGAAAAGAACAAGTCCCTGATTGGAATGAAATTTGACAAAATGCGACTCCGGCTTTGTCAGATACGGTACGAGAAACAGTATACCGAAATAGCAGAGGATTGAGATCAGCTTATTTTCCTCAACATCGTTTTCCGGGCGCCCGTAAGGCTGATTTCGGTTTGCCTGCGCGTCATACTGATATTGTCCCGCGTTTCCTTTATCGCCGTCGTTCTTTGACCCGCAGGACGGGCAGAAAGCCGAGCCTTCGGGAAGCTGCGCGCCGCATTGTCTGCAAAAAGCCATAATATATCTCCCTTGAACAACATTATACTAAATATATATTATAATACAAAAGCGAAACCTGTTCAAGGGCAACGTGGTTTTACGCGCAGAATCTGTGCTTACCTATGACAACAATCAGCGGTCTTGACCATATCCACTTGTTTGTAGCTGTTGCTGGATTAAAATAATAAATCGCGCCTCCCGAGGGGTCGACGCCGTTGAGAGCGTCGCGTGCGGCGCGGTAGCAGCTTTCCTCAACGGGCTTGTCAAATTCTCCATCCGTTATGCAGGTAAAAGCGCCCTGTTGGTAGACAACGCCCGAGATCGAATTCGGAAAAATAGGGCTGTCCACTCTGTTTAATACGACTGCGCCGACAGCGACCTGTCCCGAATAGGGCTCGCCGCGCGCTTCACCCGAAATGAGTCTCGCCAACAGATTTACGTCCCCCGAGTCTGAGCTCTGCGTCGTGCTCTGGGTTATGCCCATAGCCTTGAGCGTCGCAGGCCCTGCTTTGCCGTCAACTGTAAGGCCATATTCCTTCTGAAAACCCTTCAGCGCTGTTTCGGTGCCGTTTCCGAAGACCCCGTCGACCTTTCCGCCGTAAAAGCCCTGCTGCTTGAGCACTTGCTGTATCTGGCTGACGACGCTGCCGGTCGAGCCTTTCTTATATGAGGCCGCGTCCGCTCTTTCGACAAGCAGTATAGCGGCGATATTCAAAGCAAACACAACTGCCAGCACTATACACATTTTCCTTCTGTCCATGATGTAAACCCTCCTATGCGTTTGCATCGAGATCCGAAACATATTTTGCCGCGCACGGCAAAACAAGAAGCTCCTTCGCAGACCTCAGAAATAGTCTACGAAGGAGCTTGTTTCATTATTCTTTTTTGCTTGTTTGAAAATTATAGAAGCTAATTTTTCTTGCTTTTAATTACTTCTTTTATTTTCGCCATGAAATCTTCGAGTGTCATCGTGCCCTCGTCTCCGCCCGCGCGCGTGCGAACCGCGACGAGCTTCGCTTCTTCCTCCTTATCGCCCAAAACGAGCATATAGGGAATTTTCTGAAGCTGGGCTTCACGGATTTTGTAGCCGATTTTCTCACTTCTGTAGTCGGTCTCTACACGGATTCCGGCGTCGAACAAAGTCTTGTATATGCTCTCGGCATAGTCGTGGCTGCGGTCGGTTATAGGCATTACCATGACCTGGACCGGAGCGAGCCACAGCGGGAAGGCTCCCGCAAAATGCTCCGTGATTATGCCGATAAAGCGCTCGATGGAGCCGAGAGCGACCGTGTGGATCATTATCGGGCGGTGCTTCTCGCCGTCCGCTCCCATATACTCGAGCTCAAAACGCTCGGGCATCTGGAAATCGAGCTGTATCGTTCCGCACTGCCAGGTTCTGCCGATGGCGTCCTCAAGGTGGAAGTCGATTTTTGGGCCGTAGAACGCGCCGTCGCCGGGGTTGACCACATATTCCTTGCCGTTGGTTTCAAGGACTTCCTTGAGCACCCTTTCGCTGTATTCGCGTATCTGCTGGCTTCCGATGAAATTATCGGGGCAAGTGGAAAGCTCGATGTGGTACTTGAACCCGAACATTTTATAAATGCTGTCAATTTTGTTCATTACGCCGAGTATCTCAGAGTGCATCTGATCCTCGGTCATAAATATGTGGGCATCGTCCTGAGTGAAGCAGCGCACGCGCATAAGCCCGTGCAGGGCTCCGGAAAGCTCATGGCGGTGAACAACACCAAGTTCGCCCACACGCATTGGAAGATCCTTATACGACCACGGACGGCGTTTATAGGCAAGCATTCCGCCGGGGCAGTTCATGGGCTTGATGGCATAGTCCTCGCCGTCAATCTTGGTAAAATACATATTCTCCTTGTATTTGTCCCAGTGACCGCTCCTGTGCCAGAGCTCCTCGTTCAAAATCATCGGGGTCTTGATTTCCTGATAACCGCACTGCCTGTGAAGCTCGCGCCAGAAGCTCTCAAGCTCGTTGCGCAGAACCATGCCCTTCGGCAGGAAGAAGGGGAAGCCCGGACCCTCGTCCGCAATCATAAACAGGTCGAGCTCTTTTCCCAGCTTGCGGTGGTCGCGCTTTTTTGCTTCTTCAATGCGCGCAAGGTAAGCGTCAAGCTCCTCTTTCTTCGGGAAGCAGGTGCCGTAGATACGCTGGAGCATCTTGCGCTTGGAGTCACCGCGCCAGTATGCGCCCGTGCAGCTCGTGAGCTTTATGGCGTTGCCCTTGATACGTCCGGTGCTGTCCATGTGCGGGCCCGCGCAGAGGTCTGTGAAGTCGCCCTGCTTATAGAAGCTGATGACGGCGTCCTCGGGCAGGTCGGTTATCAGCTCGACCTTGTAGGGCTCGTCCTTCATGAATTCGAGAGCCTCGGCGCGGGGCAATTCAAAGCGCTCAAGGGGGATTTTCTCCTTGCAAATTTTGCTCATTTCGGCTTCGAGCTTTTCGAGAACCTCGGGCGTAAACACGGTTCCGGAATCGACGTCGTAATAAAAGCCGTCGTCAATCGCGGGACCGATGGCAAACTTCGTTTCGGGATAAAGGCGCTTTATCGCCTGCGCAAGTATATGCGAGGTCGTATGCCTGTAGGCGTGCTTGAAATCGGGGTTTTCAAAAGAGTATTTGTTCTCGTCCATAATATCTATCTCCTATCATTTAATTTACTATTCTTCAGGTGCATAACTTCGTTTTGCAAGAAACGCTCAAAACACCGTTTCTCTTTTAGCGAAAAGAGAAATTGTTTTTTGAAAATTCCAAAGAGATAAGGCACAAGGGGATGTTTCCCCTTGTATCCCCTCTTATTTTCCCGCTCGCGCCGCTCGCTCTATACTCCTGCGCCTGCGGCGAAGAGTCAAATGCTTGCTTCGCAACGCATTTTCGGCGTATGGCGTATGAAAAAATAAAACACCCCTGATAAAATCAGGGGTGCGAAATTCACACGGTTCCACCCTGCTTGCAGATATTCTCTGCCGCTTAGGTGCGCTGTAACGTGCGCGGACGAAAGAACCTACTTAGCCACGGTATAAAAAAGCGGCATCTTCGGCGCTTCGGCTCGGGAGCGGTCAGACCTGTCTGCGTTTCGGAACGGCTTTCAGCTTTTGCCGCTCTCTCTGCTCCGCGCGGGACAGTCAATCTCCGTCACTGCCTGTATCTATATAACAGGGCGATTTTATCCCCTTTCGCGTGTTTTGTCAAGGGTCTGTTGAAACTAACGAAAAAGCGCGGAGATTTTAGGTTTGGAAATCCGGGAGCGTATATGATATAATCCTAAAATATCGAAATATCGCCGGAGGACATTGGGATTTTATCATGTGTGAGTTTGTTTTGGAAAACGGATACAGGGTCAGTCGGCTGGGTGATGATGATCGCCCGGCGGTTTCTGACCTTTGCAAAAGATGTTCGGATTATTATCTTCTGCATTGCGAAGTATTGCCCGCGGAAAGAGAAGTAAAAGAGATTTTTGAGGATTTGCCTCCAAACAAGGGCTATGAGGACAAATTCGTTTTGGGCGTATATGGCACCGAGAGCGACCTTGTCGGGGTGCTGGACGTCATACGCGACTATGTTGTAAAAGGCGAGTGGACATTAGGTCTGATGATTCTTGACCCGAAAGAAAGGGGACAAGGTCTGGGAAAACGCATCCACAACTCTTTTATTTTTTGGGCAAAAGGTCTCGGTGCCGAGTCCTTCCGCCTCGGCGTAATTGAAGAAAACAAGAATGGTCACGCCTTCTGGAACGCGATGGGTTATGAGAAAATTAAGGAAGTCAGTATGACCTTTATCGAAAAGACGCACATTGTTAACGTTATGACCCTGCGATTACCGGAATAAGACCTATACATATAAGTTAACAGCTTTCGGGTCTCCGAAAGCTGTTTGTGTTTTATTATCCGAAAATCAGACGTTGAAACGAAACAGCGTAACGTCGCCGTCGTGCATGACGTACTCCTTGCCCTCCGAGCGGATGAGTCCCCTGTCGCGCGCGGCAGCCATAGAGCCGCAGGCCTTTAGGTCGTCGAAGGCGATGATTTCCGCTCTGATGAAGCCGCGCTCGAAGTCCGTATGTATTTTTCCCGCCGCCTGCGGAGCCTTTGTTCCCTTTTTGATAGTCCATGCGCGCACCTCATCGCTGCCGGAGGTAAGGAAGGAAATGAGTCCCAGAAGGGTATAAGAGCACTTTATGAGGCGGTGAAGCCCGCTCTCGGTCATACCCAGCTCCTCCATGAAGAGCGCCTTGTCCTCATCGTCGAGCTCGCCTATCTCCTGCTCGACCTTGGCGCAGATGGGCAGCACCTGTGAGCCTTCGTCAGCGGCGTATTTTTCGACCAGCTTGTAGTACGCATTATTCCCGGCACCCGCTGCAAAGCCCTTTTCATCCATGTTTGCGGCGTAAATAACAGGCTTAAGCGTAAGAAGCTCGCTCTCCTCGATTATCTCCCTGTCCTCAGGCAGGCAGGAGTAGAGTCTCGCGCATTTGCCGCCATTAAGGTGGCTGAGCAGACCCTCCATGACCTCCGCCTCGTGCAGGAACTTTCTGTCGCCGCCCTTTGCCGCCTTTTTTGCCCTGTCAATGCGGCGCTCGACCATTTCCATGTCCGCCATGATAAGCTCGAGGTTAATGATCTCTATATCGCGCAGCGGATCGGTATTCCCCTCGACGTGTATCACGTTCTCGTCGTCAAAGCAGCGGACGACATGGATTATCGCGTCTGTCATGCGGATATGGCTCAAAAACTTATTACCCAAGCCCTCACCTTTCGACGCGCCCTTGACAAGCCCTGCGATGTCGACGAATTCGATGACGGCGGGGGTATATTTTTTCGGGCTGTAAAGCTCCGCAAGAAAATCGAGCCGCTCATCAGGAACGGCGACCGTTCCCACATTGGGGTCTATGGTACAGAACGGGTAGTTGGCGCTTTCCGCGCCCGCATTGGTTATTGCGTTGAAAAGCGTGCTTTTCCCGACATTCGGGAGACCGACTATGCCCAGCTTCAAGGTTCTCCGCTTCCTCTCGAAAAGGGCGGAATCGCTTCCGCCCTTCTTAATTATTTATAACCGTTGTTTTCCTCAGAATTCTCGGAGGGCTGTGAGCCGCTTTCGGGAACTTCGTCCGATTTGACTTCCTCTATTCTGAGTTCGTCTGCAGGCTTCACCTCTTTGGCGGGGATATAGCCGTTCTCGCAGAGGAACGCAAAGTCGCTTCCCTCCATCGACTCGTTGACTAGCAGGTATTCGGCAACGGCAACGAGCAGCTCGCGGTGCTCGGTGAGTATCTCTTCGCACTTACTGCCGGCCTCGTCAAAGATGTTTTTAACTTCCTCGTCGATGATAGCGGCGGTCTCCTCGGAATAGCTCTTGGTAGTACCGAAATCGCGCCCGATAAATATGCTGTGACCCGCGTCCTCAAAAGAAATAGGGCCGAGCCTGTCGGAGAAGCCGTAGACTGTTACCATGGCTCTGGCAATCCTCGTCGCGCTCTGGATATCCGAGGAAGCCCCAGTGGAAATGTCGTCCATTACGAGCTTTTCTGCCATGCGTCCGCCGAGGCTCACAACGATGTCGGCAAACATCTCTCTGCGGGACTGATAGTTTTCCTTGTCCTCATCGGGACGGTAGACCGTCATGCCGCCGGTAGGGCCTCGCGGGATTATTGTTACAAACTGTACGGGCTCTTTCGGCTTGAGGAAGTGTCCCACAACCGCGTGACCCGCCTCATGATAGGCCGTCAGTCTCTTTGCTTTGTCCGACATGACCTTGCTCTTTTTTTCGGGGCCCGCGATGACTTTTAAAATCGATTCGTTGATCTCGGGCTGAGCGATAAAGCGCTTGCCGCGCCGAACCGCCAGAATTGCAGCCTCGTTCAGCAGGTTTTCGAGGTCGGCTCCGGAGAAGCCGGGCGTCCCTCTGGCAATGCTGTTAAGATTTACGTCGTCCCCGAGCGGCTTTCCCCTGGCGTGCACTTTGAGTATGGCCTCGCGTCCGCGTATATCGGGCATACCTACATAGACGGTGCGGTCAAAACGACCCGGGCGCAGAAGCGCGCTGTCCAGAATGTCCGCGCGGTTAGTAGCCGCCATTACAATTACGCCGTCGTTGTTGCCGAAACCGTCCATCTCGACGAGAAGCTGGTTAAGGGTCTGCTCGCGCTCATCGTGGCCGCCGCCGAGACCGGAGCCTCTCTGACGTCCGACAGCATCGATTTCGTCTATGAATATGATTGCGGGAGCAATCTTTTTTGCCTGTTCAAAGAGGTCCCTCACACGGGATGCGCCGACACCGACATAGAGCTCGACGAAATCGGAACCCGAAATTGAGAGGAACTGAACTCCGGCTTCTCCCGCTACTGCCTTGGCAATCAGGGTTTTACCGGTTCCCGGAGGTCCTACGAGCAGGACGCCCTTGGGAATTCTCGCGCCCATCGCGGTAAACGAGGCAGGATTTCTCAGAAATCCTACGATTTCCTGAAGCTCTTCCTTTTCTTCGTCTGCGCCCGCAACATCGTCGAAGGTCACCTTTTTCTTTTCGTCCTGACCGAGCTTTGTTCTCGCTCTGCCGAACTTTATGGCTCCGCCCGCTCCGCCGTTCTTCGCGGCGGTCTTCATCATTACATACCAGAGGACACCGAAAATCAGAAGAAGAACGAGGTAAGGCACAAACTGCACCCACCACGGCGTAGTAAGGGCGGGATCAAAGTTGTATACCTTGATGATTCCGTCCTCTTTCTGCTTTTCAATGAGCTCGTCATATCTCGTATGGAAAAGCTCTGTCGAGCTCAGCTCTTTCGTAATCGTATCGCTGCCGTTAAAAGGCTCGTAGAGCTTCAGCGTCAGCTCGTTGCCGACCATACTGACTTCTTCAACCTGTTCGCTTTTGAACAGGCTGTCTATATCGGAATCCTTAACTTCAGCCAGGTTGTCCGGCTGAGAGGTCATTGTAAAAACCGTTGCCAGGAGAATAACTAAGATAAGAACATAAAAGCCGATGTCTCTGGCTTGGTTCCGGTTTTTCTTCAAGCGAAAATCACTTCCTTTGCGTTAAATGCGTTTGCGTTTCCGTCTGTCAGGCGGACGTTTATCTCGAGCAGTCCGAATATACCTCGGGCCTAAGAACTCCCACGAAGGGAAGGTTGCGGAAGTTCTCCGCGTAGTCCAACCCGTAGCCTACCACAAATTCGTCGGGAACCTCAAATCCTACAAGGTCCGCCGTTATGGATGCCTTACGCCGTGCCGGCTTATCGAGAAGGGTTACAAGCGTTATGGAGGCAGGCTTGCGGTTTTTGAGGTAGCCGCAGAGGTAGTTCAGCGTCACGCCGCTGTCTAGGATATCCTCGACTATGACAACGTGGCGTCCCTCTATGTCCTCGTTAAGGTCCTTATTAATCTTCACAGCGCCGGAGGTCGTGGTTTCGCTCCCGTATGACGAGACCGCCATGAAGTCCATAGAGCACTTTAGGTCAACATTGCGGAGCAAATCCGCCATAAAAATGAAGCTGCCTTTCAGAACGCCGATGAAGAGCGGCTGCGTGCCCTCGAACTTTTTTGAAAGCTCTCTGCCCATCTCGGCAACGCGCTTTGCAAGCTGTTCTTCCGTCAGCAGAACCTTCATTATCTCATTTGTCATCCCAATAATTCTCCCCGGAAAAAAAATAAAAATATAGGGCGCCGGCAGTAATATCATTCTATCATGCTGCCGGTGCTTTTTACCGTGACTTTAATCACACTGCCGCCCGTTTCCGGTTTGCAGCGTTCCGCAATTCCAAAGCCGCTTACGGCTATCACGCCAATTTCGTCATATATGACGGGGACGAGCAGTTTTCCTTCGCCGTTCTGCCTTGCTTCAGAGAAAAGCTTCTTCAGGGTTTTTGTGCAATTCCTGCCGGAAAGGCGGATCCTGTCGCCCTCTGAACGGGACTTGACAAGTATCTTACCATAGATACTATCACTTTTAAAGAAAAAAATGTTAAATGAATTATGAATTTCCTTGCAGTTATTTATGAATTCGCAGGCGATTTCGAGTCCTGCCTCGGGCAATTGCGTGACAGTGCCCGGAGTGAGAACCCGCTCCTCTATCTGCCGCAGCTCCCTTGTCCCGAAAACCAGCGCGTCATAATCCCTCGCAACGCGCTTTCCGGGTATGTCGGCACAGGCGTGCTGCTTGCCTCCGCCGGCAAGAGAGAGCACGGCGGCGATGTGCTTTTCGGACAGTCCTCCGGGAACGATAAACTGCAGTACTCTTGCCGCAACCGGCACAGGCAGAGCGGCAAGCTTTGAAGCGGATACGCGGCCTTCGGAATAATTCACGGCAACGAAATCCCGAGCCAGAGACGACAGGTATTCCTCGTCCCTGCGCAGAAGTTCAAAACAGCGGATAAGATTTTCATCGAAGCCCGCGTTCAGACTTTTCAGCTCCGGAACCACCCTGTGTCTTAACCTGTTGCGCGTGTAATCGTCCTTGTAATTTGTCGAATCCTCGACATGGGGTATGCCCTTCTCCTCAAGATAATTCAGGATTTCCTCCGTCGTAACCTGAAGCAGGGGTCTTATTATCCTTCCGCGTACGGGAGGTATGCCGCAAAGCCCCTTCAATCCGCTTCCACGGACAAGGTTCATTATAAGCGTTTCCGCGTTGTCGTCCGCGGTATGCGCCGTTGCGATGCGTGAAGCGCCGATCTCGTCGGCTGTCTTTTCCAGAAACTCATAGCGCAGAATCCGCGCGGCTTCCTCAACTCCCAGACCCTTTTCGGCGGCATAAGAGGAAACATCTCCCGAGCCGATGTAGCACGGAATTTCATTCTCTTTGCAGAAGCCCCTTACAAAAGCCCTGTCGCGGTCGGATTCCTCTCCGCGCAGGCGGTGATCAAAATGCGCGCATCGAAGCTCGAAGCCGCGCTGAGGTGCAAGCTCGCGCAGCTTCGCAAGAAGGTACATTGAGTCCTTGCCGCCGGAAACGGCGCACAGCACAATGCCGCCTTTCGGAAACATATCGTATTTTTCGCAGAAATCAATATCCATTTTCTTCGTCGCGGTGCCTTTCGGCCGAAGCATAGCTGGTGTATTCGGGCAGCCACATAAGCGGCACGGTCTTGATTTCGCCGTGGCGGTTTTTAAGGATTATAGCCTCCGCCTCGTTGGGCGTCGGGCATTCTCTGTCGTAGTAGCCCTCCCTGTAAAGACCGATAACTATATCGGCGTCCTGCTCGATAGCGCCCGATTCCCGCAGGTCGGAGAGGACGGGACGCTTGTTCGTTCTGCCCTCGTTTGCACGTGAGAGCTGGGACAGGCAGATAACGGGAACGTTCAGTTCCTTTGCCATTATCTTCAGCATACGGCTCATATCCGAAACCGCCTGCGTCCGGCTTTCGCCCGAATAAGAGTGTCCGCTTCCCGCCGACTGCATCAGCTGCAAATAGTCGATGACGACGAGCCCCAGATTGTCAAGCCTGCGGCACTGCGAGTTCATCTCCGCAACGGAAAGAGACGGGTTGTCGTCAATGAGCATTTCCGTCTCGCTGATCGTGGATGCGGCCGTGCCTATTCTCTGCCAATCGGCCGTGCTCAGGCGTCCTGTTAAGAGCTTCTGCCCGTCGATTAGTCCCTCGCCCGCCAGAAGGCGTATCGCAAGCTGTTCGCGCGACATTTCCAGTGAGAAAACAGCGACGGTTTTATTCGAGGTTTTTGCGACGTGGAGCGCGATATTCAGCGCGATACTTGTTTTGCCCATGCCGGGTCTTGAGGCAATCAGAACAAGGTCGCCCTTGTTGAGTCCCAGAATGGCACTGTCCAGATCAGCCAGGCCTGTCGGAAGCCCCGGCATTCTGCTGCCCGTTGCCGCCATAACGGAAATCTGATTATACACATCCTGTATAATATTCGATATCTTGATAAGGCCGCCGATTGTCCGTCCCTGCCTGAGGGAATATATCTTTCGCTCCGCCGCCTCAAGCATAGTGTCTGCCTCGCCCGATCCGTTGCGCACCATTTCCGTAATCTCATTTCCGACCTTCAGAAGGGCGCGGAGCAGCGACTGCTCGCGCAGTATCTCAACATATTTCATTACGTTGGCGGCAGTCGGCGTAACCTGCATGAGCTCCAGAAGATAGTGCTGGGAACTGTCCCTGAGCACTCCCCGCACACGCATTTGGTCAAGCACCGTTACGGGGTCTACCGTGCGTCCGTAGACGTACATATTACTGACGGTGTCGAACACATTGCGGTTCAGTTCCAGATAAAAGTCGTCCGCTCTGACTTTTTGCAGGACGTCGGGGATGCAGGCGGGGTCAATCAGCATCGAGCCGATGACAGCCTGTTCGGCCTCCGCTGAGTGAGGCACCCTAAGTTCGAAAAGTTCGTCCATAGAAAATTCCTTATCAGAACATTATTTTTCTTCTGTTACCACTATGTTGATAGTGCCGATTATCTCATGTCCGAGCTTGCATTTCACGGAATACGAGCCGAAATTCTTGATGGGCTCGCTTTGAACTATGTCCTTCTTATCGATAACTATGCCGAACTGCTTTTGCAGAGCGTCCGATATCTCCTTGGACGTAACGGAGCCGAAAAGCCTGCCGCCCGCACCCGCCTTTGCCGGAATTTTCACGACTGTGCTTTCAAGCTTCTTCGCGTTTTCGCCTGCCAGATTCTTTTCCTTCTCGGCATGAGCCGCCTTGGCTTTTTCCTTGAGCTTAATTGCATTAAGAGCGTCCGAGGTCGCTTCCGAAACAAGCTTTCTGGGAATCAGATAGTTTCTGGCGTAGCCGTCGGAAACCTCCTTGATCTCGTCCTTTTTGCCCTGTCCTTTGACATCCGTAAGAAAAATCACTTTCATATTTTTGTCCTCGCTTTCCTTTTTTAATATCGAGTACGTATCATTCCTTGAAATACTTGTCTATCGCCGCAAAGAGCTTTTCAACTCCGTCCCGAATCGAAATTTCCTCCAGCTGGACGCCCGCCGAAGACCTGTTTCCTCCGCCGCCCAGTTCCTCAAGAAGCAGCTGAACGTTGATTTCCCCTATGGAGCGCGCGGAGATGCTGACCCCGCCATTTTCCGTCGGATAAATCACGACGGAAGCCTGGATACCGACTATGTTCAGCATTTCGTCCGCCGCCTGAGCCGCGACTATCCTGTCCTGCGGCTCCTCGGCAACTGCGATTGCTAAGTTGTCGCGGTAGCGCTGAACCTGCTGAAGTATCTTGTAGCGGGCAACGGTATCCTCCATGTCGTTCTGCAGTATCTTTTTGACTGCGACGGTATCGGCGCCGGCGCGGTTCAGAAACGCCGCGGCGTCAAAGGTGCGCTCGCCCGTACGCATTGTAAAATTCTTTGTGTCCATGACTATGCCTGCAAGCATGGCGTCCGCCTCGACCTTGAGGATATCGGACTGCTCGGCAAGCTCCTGAACAAGCTCGCACGCAAGCTCGCAGACCGAGGACGCATAGGGCTCAAGGAAGGTGAGCGCCGCGTTCTGGATATAGCTTGCCGCCCTTCTGTGGTGGTCGATTACGGCAATCCTGTTGCAGCTCATCAGAAGGCTCTGGTCCTCGACCTGCTCGGGGCGGTTCGCGTCGACAACGATAAGAAGCGTGTTGCGGTCCGCTCTCATAATCGCGTCCTGCGGACTTATTATAACATCCTTGTACTCGGAAACGGACCTCAGCTTGGCAATGAGCGTTTCGGCGGCGCTGTTTTTCTCGTCGATTACGATGTAGGTCCTGCAGCCGAGCTTCCGTCCGATGCAGCAAAGCCCCGCCGCCGCTCCCATACTGTCCATATCGCCGAACTTGTGCCCCATTACGAGCACTTGGCCGGAGGATTTCATCAGTTCCGAAAGCGCGCTTGCCATGACGCGTGACTTGACCTTTGTGCGCGTTTCGATTTCAGCGCCACGTCCGCCGAAAAATTCGAAGTTGAACCGATTTTTGATAACAGTCTGGTCGCCGCCTCGCGAAAGCGCCATTTCCGTGCTCAGAACAGCAAAATTGAAGTCTTCCTCGAAGCTCCCGCCGTCACGCCCGATACCGATGCTGACCGAAGCGTGTATCCCCGTGGGGTTCACGACCTCGTGCACGCTGTCCATAAGCGAGAATTTTTCTTCGACCAGTTTTTTATAATGACGCTCCTCAAAAATCAGCAGATACCTGTCCCTGTCGTAATGGCAGACTATACCGCCCATGTCAGAGCCCCAGTTTTCGACCTTTTCCGAAATCGCGTTCTGCAGGCGCGTCTTAACTCTTTCGGGCTGATTTTTCGATATTTCGTCTAAATTGTCAAACAGTATTATTGTAACTATCGGGCGCGATGCTTCGTATTCCTCTCTGACCTGCTCGTAGTCCGTAACGTCGAGCCAGTAGCTGATACCCATAAAGTCCCTGTTCGTTTCGGTCTCGCCGCGGACGATATTGCCGTAAAGCCTGTACCGTCTGCCGTTGGCTTCGACCAGTTCCGGGTACTGGAGCTTGCCCTCTGTCAGCCATTTTGACTTGAAACCCGGTACAAAATCGCTCAGCCGGGTATCAAGATGAAACTTCTTTTTTGCAAAGATATCCGAGAAGAAGCTGTTTCCCCATACTATAGCGGTGTTATCGAGCCGAAACGCCACCATGGGCAGGGGAAAGTTGACGAGAGAGTCGCTCTTGACCGCTTCCACATCGGCTGTGAGTGATTCGATGTAAGCCTTGAAGTCCTTGTGTCTGCGGCGGTTGACAAGTACGGAGTAGACAAGCAGCAGGGCTACGATTGCGATTTCCGCCAGCGCGAGCTTCATGTTGAAGATAAACCCGATGCAGGCAAAGACTACCAGAAAGAAAAAATAAAGCCTTGTTCCGGGTTCGAGCAGTCTTCTCAGGTTTTTGTTCATATCAGGAACCTATCCTTTCGAAACGCGGAGACAGTTTCCGCAATATCGACGTATTTCAGAGTCCGAAAAGGAAGCGCTTTTTCCCGTAAAGCGGAAAAAACGCCTTTTCGAATTGGAGAGCTGTGGTAGATTTCTTATTATATCAACGTTTTTTCTTTACTGCAATACTAATTACAATAGTATACCGTGCAAAACGCCATAAAAATGAAAACAAACGTGGTATTTATTCCAAGGTTATTTTCGCCTTTCTCGGGAAATACTTTTACAAGGCCAGAAGAGACGAGCCTTTGTGAAAGGGAGTGGCGTTTTGAAAGCTATCATAATGGCCGGCGGCAAGGGAACGCGGCTTCGGCCAATATGCGACCTTATGCCGAAACCAATGACGGAGCTCCTCGGCAAGCCGCTCATGGAGCATTTGACCGAGCTTTTGAAAGCAAACGGTTTCCCCGAACTCTGCGTCACACTGGGGCACAAGCCGGAATGTATAACCCGTTACTTCGGCGACGGCAGCGCTTTCGGTGTTTCGATGCAGTACAGAATCGAAAGAAAGCCCCTCGGCACGGCAGGTGGCGTCCGTTCCTGCAGGGATTTTGTCGGAGAAGAGGATTTTCTGGTCATAAGCGGCGACGCAGCCTGCGATTTCGACCTGCAGTACCTTGCAGCCGAGCATAAACGCAACGGCGCGCTCGTGACCATGGCGCTTTATCCTCATTCCGAGCCTTTGCCTTACGGCACGGTCCTTACGGACAAAAACGGCAGGGTAATCAGTTTTATCGAGAAACCAAGCTGGGAGAAGGTCGTCACCGACCTTGTGAACACTGGGATATATATGATTTCGCCGAAGGTACTCGACCTGATTTTGCCTAACACGCCCTTTGATTTCGCGCGGGACCTTTTTCCTCTGATGGCGAAAAAGGGACTTGCCATCGTAGGCATACCTATGCAGGGCTACTGGTGCGATATCGGCAACAGTAAAAGCTATCTCCGCTGCTGCCTTGACGCGCTGGACGGAAAGCTGAAGATAAAGCCCGCGCAGTCAAACTGCCCTTCCCCCGGGATATTTGTTCCAGCGGAGCTTCCTTCCTCCGTTAGGCTTATACCACCCTGCGTGATCTGCCGGGGTACCGTTGTCGGACACGACGCGGTTATCGGCAGGAGCGTCATCCATGCCGGCAGCCGGGTGGGGGCCTATTCAAGAGTCGTAAATTCTGTAATCGACGGCGGAAATATCGGCGAGGCCTGCGTTATAAGCGGCTCCGTCGTCTGCCGCGGCGCCGTACTTTACCCCGATACGGTGACGGCAGCCGGTGATGTGATTGCCGCGGGCTGCGCGGGAACGCCTCCGGCACCGGAAGTGAAGCAAAGGTCCGGAAGAGGCGCAGTCGGTCTCTGCCGCGAGATTTCCTGTGAAAACAGGGCAAGGCTCATGCGTGAACTGTCCTCGGTTCTCTGGGAAGCCGGAGCCGATTTTACCGACGGTATAACGCTTGTCGACGGCAATTGTAAGGTACGCATCTCTCCGCTGGCGGAGGAATCCTCCATATCCGTCGAAGCAATCGGAGGCAGGGAAAACGAGAGGCTCAAATTATGCAAAAAATACAGCGATCTTGCGGAGAAATTTGGCGGTAAATCGATATTATAAGAAATTAGATGAATAATTATTCTATATAATTGAGAGATAGATGCAATTACTGCATATATCTCTCAGTATTTTTGAGTATTATGCAGAATTATTGGAATTTTCAAAAATCATCTTGAATAATCATCCACTTCGTTATATAATCATAACCACGGATAAAAACCGAATATTTATTTAATTTTATGGGGTGAAACTGAATGAAAAACTTTAAGAAAGTCATAATTGCCGTTCTTGCACTGGCAATGCTTATCTCTCTGTGCGCCTGCGGCGGCACGAAAACTGCTGCTTCTCCGACAGATGCAACCGCATCCGCCGCTCCCTCCGAGGCTGCCGCCGCCGTTACAACAGTTGAGACCGGCAAGCTCCACATGGCTACCAACGCCGCCTTCCCTCCGTATGAGATGGTCAAGGACGACGGTACTTACGAAGGCATCGATGTGGAAATTGCCACCAAGATCGCCGAAAAGCTCGGACTTGAGCTGGTCGTCGACGATATGGACTTCGGCGCTGTCATCACAGCCGTTCAGACAGGCAAGAGCGACATTGCCATGGCCGGCATGACCGTAACCGAGGACCGCAAGAAAAACATTGACTTCACCGATTCCTACGCGACCGGCAAGCAGGTCATCATCGTTAAGGAAGGCTCCGACATCGCCTCCGCCGACGATCTGACCGGACATATGATCGGAGTCCAGGAAGCAACCACCGGCTACATCTACTGCGCCGCTTCCGTTGAAGACGGCGGCTACGGCGAAGAGAACGTTACCGCTTACACAAACGGCGCGACAGCTGTTCAGGCTCTTGTTGACGGCACGGT
>Ga0074193_1002153_pt1 | contig 19208 bp, 17 predicted proteins | sample EPASupsiteHSE605_FD_64523 | JGI IMG/M metagenome (GOLD analysis project Ga0074193, IMG submission 64523) | Bioremediated contaminated groundwater from EPA Superfund site, New Mexico - Sample HSE6-05 | ecosystem: Environmental > Aquatic > Deep subsurface > Groundwater > Contaminated ... | reverse complement strand
GTTCTTCGCGTTGCGTCGAATTAAACCACATACTCCACCGCTTGTGCGGGCCCCCGTCAATTCCTTTGAGTTTCAACCTTGCGGCCGTACTCCCCAGGCGGGGTACTTATTGCGTTAACTCCGGCACTGGAGGGGTCGATACCCCCAACACCTAGTACCCATCGTTTACAGCTAGGATTACCAGGGTATCTAATCCTGTTCACTACCCTAGCTTTCGCGCCTCAGTGTCAGACACAGTCCAGAAAGTCGCCTTCGCCACTGGTGTTCCTCCTAATATCTACGCATTTCACCGCTACACTAGGAATTCCACTTTCCTCTCCTGCACTCAAGAATATCAGTTTCCAAATGCTTCACGGGGTTGAGCCCCGAACTTTAACACCAGACTTAATATCCCACCTGCGCGCGCTTTACGCCCAATAATTCCGGACAACGCTTGCCACCTACGTATTACCGCGGCTGCTGGCACGTAGTTAGCCGTGGCTTTCTACTCAGGTACCGTCATTACAATGCATTATTTACACATCGCACATTCGTCCCTGAAAACAGAGTTTTACGATCCGAAAACCTTCTTCACTCACGCGGCGTTGCTCCGTCAGACTTTCGTCCATTGCGGAAGATTCCCCACTGCTGCCTCCCGTAGGAGTCTGGGCCGTGTCTCAGTCCCAGTGTGGCCGTTCATCCTCTCAGACCGGCTACTGATCGTCGCCTTGGTGAGCCATTACCTCACCAACTAGCTAATCAGACGCAGACCCATCTTCTAGTGATAGCTTATAAATAGAGGCCACCTTTAGTAACAACAGTATGCACCATCGTTACAACATTCGGTATTAGCACCACTTTCGCGGTGTTGTCCCCAGCTAGAAGGCAGGTTATCTACGCGTTACTCACCCGTTCGCCACTAAGATTTTATAAATAAAATCTCCGTTCGACTTGCATGTGTTAGGCACGCCGCCAGCGTTCGTCCTGAGCCAGGATCAAACTCTCCATAAAAGTTATATTTATGAAGAACCTTGATGGCTCTTTTAAAAAACTTGTTTGTGTCGATTCAGTTTGCACCGATCAACTTTGTTGATACTCAAAACGAGTATCGCACATCCGGCTTATTTTAACCTTACTTACATTGTTTAGTTTTCAAAGAACACCTTTTCATTGTAACCGACAATTATACTAACATTTCTATTATGTCATGTCAATATTTTCTTTTGTTTTTCCTTGTTGTCATCGGCAACTCATTTATATTAACATACAATATTAAGTTATGTCAACCTTTTTTCTTATACTTTATCAAAATTACTCGAAATATATAAATACCACTCAATTTTCTCCACGGCAATCGTCGTGGATGAGAAGTTGTTTATATATAAAACATAAACGATCATATTAGCTTTCTAATATGATCGTCATTGACTTTAGTCTTTACTGACATTCACATATCATTAACAATATGTTGAAATATACTTTTCACTTAGCTCATCTAATACTCTATGCATTTCTGCAACACTTTCTTCTGGCAAGTTATATTCAGCTAGATCACAACCATGTACTACTGATGACAATTTGCGAATACGAGACAATAATTCTATCTTTTCCATTTTTTAAAACTACACCTCTATTTTTAAAATCACAAGTTTCATTCTATCAATAATTAGGCTTCTTGTAAATAACAATTTTAATAAATCTAATGGGCTATATATGCAAAAATTTTTGTACCGCACTGCCATTTAAATATGTACAGCATTTTCCCTGGCAAGTATCGCGTTCTACTAAGGTTTGTTCAATCGCATCACGAATTTTCCACCAACCAGTCTGCCAGTTTGTGAATAAAGTATTAGCTTCCGGTGCTCGTCCAATTAAACGCTGTACCACAATATCAGGATGAAGATATTCTAAAAATGTAACCACTCTTTCTATATATTCTTCTTTGCTAATAAGAGATATCTCACCATTTTGATACCAATCAGCCATTTGCGTATTTTTAACAATATAAAGTGCATGTAACTTTACCTGATCTACACCCATAGCCGATAAAATTTTGGCACTTTCTATTACATCCAATTCATCATCCCAAGGCAAGTTCAATATAATATGAGCGCACACTTCCATCTTATACCGCTTAATGCGTAGTACTGCATCAATAAATTCTGCTAATGTATGGCCTCGATTTATTTTCTGCAGTGAATGATAATTAACAGTTTGTAGTCCCAGTTCTATACTGATGTCGACTCCTTTAGACGCACTAACCTCTGCTAACATTTCTAAATATTCGTCATTTACACAATCAGGGCGAGTTGCGAGCGCAATGCTCACTACATCTTCTTGACAAGCTTCTTCTATATATTGTTTCAGCTGCGGAATTGGTAAATACGTATTACTGAAATTTTGAAAGTAAGGAATAAATTTTTTTGCTTTATATTTCGCTGCAATATGTATTCGATTGGCCGCAATTTGCATTTCAACGGTCATCGAAGCTGGTAAGTTTTCATAACCAGCGCCAATTTCACCACAAAAAACGCAGCCACCACTTCCACACGTACCATCACGATTAGGACAGGTAACAGGTAAACTGACAGGTAACTTATACACTTTCTCCCCATAACGCTCTCTAAGATGTTCTGAATAAATATTATAGCGCATCGGATTCACCCCTCTGAGCTTCCCAAAAATCATGATAGTCAAGAGATTGATACATCACATTTGCTTGATCATAGGAAAATAATAGAACCGTCTTACTATATACAATCTTACCCGACTGCTGATATTTAGGTATATCAATAGCAAACACTTCAATATGATACCTTTTGTTAACATCTCGCCAGGTTGTAAAGGTATACTCTGGCAAATACTTACGAACTTGCTGATGATTACTCCAAAAATTCCCCTTTTCTTTGGTCCAATTCTCTTTATTCCATGATAAAAAGTCTGGGCGGACTGCTCCTTTTTCACTCATCAGAGCATCAAACTTCAAAAAATCCTCGATCACTTCACATTCTTGTTCATGATAAACATGGCTAAAATCCATTATATATTTATATAACGATTTACTACTATGAGCAACTACATGTAAATCATGTTCTTCCCAATAAGTAGCTAAATCATGATAAAAAGCAAATGCATCATTACCATGTAAGGTTATTAAAAACTGTAGCGTACACTGAAATCTCCCTGTATTATACACTTGATTAAACACTTCTTCTAAAATTTTAAGCTTACGAACCTCTCCATAAGTTAAACAATTATTTGCTAAGACTTCATATGGTGCATCATCGAGAAAGATGTAATGATCCTCATGAATATGATTTCTAATACCAGAACCTTTTAGCATTTTCAAAAATCCAATTTGTAGCATATGAGGTTTAAGCTGATATACATCATTAAAAGACTGACCAAAACGCGTGTAACTTTCCTTAGGCAGCCCAACAATCAGATCTAGATGCACATGAATATTTTGATAGGAAATAATCCTCGTAACATAATCTACAATGGTTGCCCAATTATTTTTCCTAGAAATTTCATGAAGAGTCGGTTCATAAGTTGATTGAATACCAATTTCAAACTGAAACCGACCAACTGGTACCTCTTTTAAAAATTCTAATACCTCATCGTCTAACACATCCGCCGCAATTTCAAAATGAAAATTAGTGCGACAATCTTGTTTAGCCAAAAAACGTAATATCGGTAAATAATGTTCCTTGCGCGCATTAAATGTACGGTCAACAAACTTTACCTGCCTTACATTATGTTTAATAAAAAAAGCTAAATCACTATATACTCTCGATAAGCTAAAAAAGCGTACACCCTGTGTAGCACTTGATAAGCAATAACTGCAAGAAAAAGGACAACCCCTAGCACTTTCATAATAGATAATCTTATTGCTTAGCTTCTCTATATCTTCATCACAATAAGGAAAAGGTATAGTATCCAACTCCTTGATAACTTGTGGTTCACCACTAATAATCGTCTCATTGTTGCGATAAGTGAGACCTAAAATATCACAGACGGGTACATCAAAGTGAAGCGCCGCTAATAATGCTGGTAATGTATTTTCTCCTTCCCCTTGTACAATATAATCTACACAATCATATTTTTTCATAATATCGATTGCATCATAAGAAACCTCAGGCCCGCCCAATACAACAATCAGGTTCGGCAATACTTTTTTTAGTAAATTTGCTACTTTAAGAGTCATATCCACATTCCAAATATAGCATGCCAGACCTATAACAGCTGGTTGCAAGCTATAAATATCACTTACAATATGAAGTAATTCATTATTAATTGTATATTCCTTACTAACAACTTCCGGACATACTGGTCGGCAAACAGCTTCAAGATATTTTAAAGCCAATGACGAATGGATAAATTTTGCGTTTAATGTTGACAAAACTACTTTCATTGTAAAATCACCCCATATAAATTCACATATAATCTTTCCTATTTTGATTCTTTTATTCTCTGTATCTCACTATATAGAAACAACATTCACCACCCATTAGCCTAGTGAATACTATAAACTAAAATACCCTTTAAAGGAAGGTGTAATAATGCGGATAGTCATAGATGGACAAAAAGTACCCGTTAATGTCCGGGTTAGCAGAGATTTACTAATGACTCTCAAGGCCATGTCGCAAACTCTTCATTGGCGAATCACATATGATACTGCCAATGAAATTGTTTATATCTATTCCCAAGATTATGTTGCCCCTACTCCCTTAGATCGTCCCACGCCAAAAATGGATGAACCCGAAAGCAATCGCCTGCTAGGTAAAATCATCTGCCTTGATGCCGGTCACGGCGGTAATGATACCGGTGCAATCGGACCATCTGGTACAATGGAAAAAGATAATACATTACAAATCACATTACTTCTGCGAGATATGTTAGAAAGCAATGGTGCAACTGTTTTACTGACTAGAGATACCGACCGCAATGTATCTACCTCTAACTCATCAATTAGCGAAGAATTAGGTGCACGCGTAGCCATCGCCACGGATGGTAATGCTGATATCTTCATTAGTATACACAATGATTCCTTTACCAGCAACACAGCAATGGGAACAACGACATTTCATTATGGAGATATAGATTCTATAAAATTGGCTACTTGCATCCAGAAAAATGTGGTATCAGAGCTAGGCACAAAAGATCGCGCTATACATTTTGCTAGTTTTTATGTCATTCGCTATACCAAAATGACCGCCATCTTACTAGAAGTAGCCTTTATCTCGAATCCTGAAGAAGAAGTACTGCTCTCTAGCACCGATGGCCGAGTCAAAATAGCCGAAAGCATTTTCCAAGGCATTACAAACTTTTTTAAAGCATAATTTTTTTTTATTTTGATATACTACACAGGAATCCTTAGATTTTTTGCCAATATATATAGTGATATAAAATGCATAAGGAACTTCAATGCAAGATATATATCTAACATGATTCAAAGGAGTGACTCGATGTTTAAGCGATATAAGAGCCCTGAAGACGAAACCACTACTGGAGGAAATTCACATGTACCTGACCGTAGCGAGATAGCAACTGAGTACAAATGGCATCTACATGATATTTATGCTACCGATGAGCTCTGGCAACAGGACTTTGACAAACTAAAATCCCTTCTCTCCCCTATTGAAAATTTTTCAGGGAAACTTAGTAATTCATCACAGATGTTACTATCTTGTTTAAAAGCACGCGATGAAATTGGCATTCTAAGTGGAAAATTATATGCCTTTGCCCGTATGCATCGAGATGAAAATACGGCTGATGCCAAATATCAAGCCGCCACTGGTAAAATGGAATCTTTATTAGCAGGTGCAAGTACTGCTACCGCTTTTATTGAACCAGAAATTTTAGCAATCCCTAATGATATATTAACTGCATTTCGCCAACAAGAAAAAGGACTGCATGAATATACTTTCTATTTTGATGACTTAACTCGACAAAAACAACACGTTTTATCACCTGCCGAGGAAGCTATTTTATCTCGAGTTTCAGAAGTAACACAAGCATCTGAAAATACTTTCAATATGCTTGCCCATGCAGATATCGATTTTCCACTAACCATAGATGAGAATGGTCAATCCGTACAATTAAGCGAAGGGCGCTACAGTATATTTATCCGTTCTAGTAACCGCGACGTACGTCAGCAAGCTTTTACAAATCTATTTACTACTTATCGCAAATATCGCAACACCTTTGCTTCTACATTAAGTGGTAATGTGAAAAAAAATATTTTTAATGCTACAACTCGTAATTATCATTCCGCATTAGATTCCGCACTAGAGGTTGATAATGTACCAACTGAAGTATATGATAATTTAATTAGTACCATTCACCATCATCTAGAACCACTACACCGCTATGTAGCCATTAAGAAAAAATTCCTAAACCTAGCTGAAATTCATATGTATGACTTATATACACCATTAGTGAAGAATATTAAACTTTCACTCCCTTATGAAGAAGGAACGAACCTAATTCGTACCGCTCTACAGCCACTTGGTCCAGAATATCTAAAAGCTTTAGATAAAGGCCTAACCTCTGGTTGGATTGATGTATATGAAAACAAAGGCAAACAAACAGGCGCTTATTCTTGGGGTAATTATGGCACCCATCCTTTTGTATTACTAAATTATAACAACCAGTATGATGCTGTTTCGACATTAGCGCATGAAATGGGGCATGCCATTCATAGTTACTATAGCCAAGAAAATCAACCTTACCCTACATCATCCTATACTACGTTTTGTGCAGAAGTAGCTTCGACCACGAATGAAATCTTACTATTAGAACATATGCTCAAAATTACGACTGACAAAAAAACCAAACTCTATCTGATCAATCAATATCTTGAACAAGTACGGGGTACTGTATATCGCCAGACTATGTTTGCTGAGTTTGAGAAACTAATCTATAGCAAGGCAGAGCAAAATGAAACGCTGACAGCCGATCTACTAGATGAACTATGGCATGATTTGAATGTAAAATACTATGGCCCTGATATCATTGTTGATAAAGAAGTGGATATCGAGTGGGCACGAATTCCCCATTTTTATATGGATTTTTATGTATACCAATATGTAACTGGCTACTCCGCAGCAACCACTCTTGCAGAAAAAGTATTGCAAGAAGGGCAAAGCGCACAACAAAAATATATTGCTTTCTTAAGCAGTGGTGGCTCTGACTATTCCCTGAGCATTCTAAAAAAAGCTGGCGTTGATATGTCTTGTGCAACACCAATCGAAATTACATTAGCTAAGTTTTCCACCATGCTAGATGAAATGGAGAAACTACTAGCAGAGTAGAAATTATAATGAAAAGGCCTGAATCAATTTTGATTCAGGCCTTTTCATTAACGCATATTATAGGCAATCACCAGCAATACTATATAGGTATAGATGCTACTTTCCTGCCACATCACTCTATTGACTTACTTATGAATACCTAATATTTTCTCAATCACTGTAGGCATCTCTTCTTTATCGCATACCATTTGATGAAGAATCGTTGCTTGTTCTAAAGCCGCCAATGCTGGTGGTACTGTCCAACCACTGATCTTTGATAATTGCTGAAGCATTACAAATTCATCATTCTCAGCAGTTTCATCTGTTTTTGCAATAGCGCTTAACACACTTTCATTAAACTTAAAAGGACTAGCAGTAGAAACGATAATCTGTACAGTCTGATCTCCAGTTTGTTGACGATACCTCTCTCCTACATGAAAAGCAACTGCCGTATGAGGATCTGTCAAATAATGATCTTCATTATAAACAGCTTGAATCATTTCTAGAGTCTGATGATCATCTACGCAATCAGCCCAAAAGATTTGCTGAATCGCTGCTAAATATTCTGCACCCACATTATATTGTCCACTATCATTTAGTTCCTTCATCCAGCTACTCACTTGCGCCGTATCACCGTTTGTTATGTAATATAACAAACGCTCTAAATTACTAGAAATTAAAATATCCATCGAAGGAGAGGTAGTTTTGTGGAAAGGACGTTTACGATTATATACACCAGTGTGCAAAAAGTCCGTTAATACATTATTACTATTGGATGCACAAATCAATTTTCCAATCGGTAGTCCCATTTTTTTTGCAAGATAACCTGCCAGAATATTACCAAAATTGCCTGTTGGCACAACAAAATTAACAGACTCCCCTAGTTTGATATGTCCATCACGTAACATATCAGCGTAGGCACTAAAATAATATACAATCTGTGGTGCCAAACGTCCCCAGTTTATGGAATTTGCTGATGAAAATTGAAAACCACTTGTTGCTAATTCTTCATTAAATTTCGCATCATTAAAAATATGTTTTACCCCTGTTTGTGTATCATCAAAATTACCTCTTACCGCTACCACGGAAACATTCGAACCAAGTTGTGTAACCATCTGCAACCGTTGAATAGGGCTGACACCTTCATGAGGATAAAAAACAATAATCCGGATCTGTTTTACATCTTTAAATCCTTCTAATGCAGCCTTACCGGTGTCACCAGAAGTTGCTGTCAAAATTACAATTTCTGCTTTCTCATTCGTTTTAGTAAGAGCTTTTGATAATAAATGAGGCAATATTTGTAATGCCATATCTTTAAAAGCACTTGTTGGCCCGTGCCACAATTCAAGAGAAAACTTACGATCACCAATTTTTACAATAGGAGCAATGTTACTATCATCAAATTTTTCAGTTGTATAAGCAGCCTCAATACAAGAAGTCAACTCCTCTTCACTATAATCTGCTAAAAATAAGCGTAATATCTGAAAAGCCCGCTTCCCATAATCAAGATTTGTTAAATTTTGCAACCACTCCGTAGTGATTTTAGGAATATCCATTGGTACAAACAAACCGCCATCAGCTGCAATTCCTATTTTGATAGCCTCAGCCGCCAAAAAACCATCATTTTTTCCACGAGTACTAATATACATAAAAAAACTCCTTTTCTTGAATCCTAAATTTGAATGATCTCTTGCTTCTCTAGTATACCGCCATTATAAAGAATAATCATTTCACTAGCAGATGTAAGAATATCGTTAAATTCATCATTTTTTATTTTTTCATTAGCATACACGACGGCCAATACATTACGAGTAGACAACGTTACGGCTGTACGCCGACTATCGGCATTTACACTACCAAAAACACCATCCATATCACTTAAAAATAAATTAGAATCCGTCTGCGAAATATCGCCACTAATATTAAGATAAGATTCTTCCGTTGGTGGACCGTATACGATATCACCTTTTATTTTGTCAAGATCATATAAACCAAATGGCAGTAAAAAATGTATAGAACAATAGTTAGCAGTCGTTACAGCACTATTCACATAATAAATTTGCTTATTTTGTAATGTTTTGCGAACATTTTCTACCGAAACTAAGTTATAGCGTTTTTTATCAAAATCAATTCCTTTATACAAACCACGCATTCCTACCAATTGCGCTAAATCATGCAATTCCTCTACATTGTAACCATTCGCAATTGCAGTCTGTAATTGAAAAATTTTCTGACCTAAAGATGGGGGAGTACCTTGTACTTTTACATCACGAATCATAATATAACCAATTTGGCAATCCTTTTTACTTTCCCTTACACTGTCATGAATACTAAACTTCATATATGCCTCCATCCTAGTAACTACACTTTTTTAAGAGTTCTTTCTATACGATATCACGAGATATAGTACACATTTTACCCTTAGTAGCATCAGCCAAATCATTTGGAGCAATCAGCACTTGGCATCCCCTTATTCCAGCACTAATCGCAATATATGGCCACAAAATCATGCTCTCATCAAGATATATATCATACTGTTTTTTTGTCCCTAGTGGAGAAACGCCACCTCGAATATACCCTGTCAATTTTTGTACATCTTTTAAAGGTACCATCTCTACTTTTTTATTACCACTAATGGTAGCCAATGCTTTTAAATTGAGTTCATTACCACCAGGTATGCATGCTAATAGCACTCCCGTTTTATCACCATATACAACTAATGTTTTAAATACCTGTTTTAGAGGAATGGCGACCTTTCGCGCTACATTTTCTGCACTTAAATCACTTTCATCCACTTCATATTCACGCAACTGATAACTTATTTTCAGCCCGTCCAAAATACGAGCCACATTCGTTTTTTTCAAAAGAACCCCTCATTTGATCGATTTTATAAAACAGCTACATACTATTATACAACAAAGATGATATTTTTTACACAGTATATTATTCTTATTTACATTTGTCAATCATACTACAAACTCCTAATCACTGCATATTTACTAGCTTTTCAGCAGGATATCTATCTGTAATATAGAATAATGACAAGAGTGACAAGAACTGACAAGAAGAGGTGACTTATTTTTGCTTAAAATAGCTCTGGCACAAATGGAAGTAATTCCAGGCAGACCAGATATCAACACAGAAACTATGTTAAAAATGATCGAAGAAGCATGCCTACAGCATATGCAAATGATTATCTTCCCCGAAATGTCAATACCAGGATATTTTCTCGGCGATACCTGGGAACAATCTTCTTTTCTGAAAGATTGTGAAGAGTATGGGCGACGCATTATAGCCGCCTCTACTACTATTTGTATCGTTTTTGGCAATATTGCAATGGATTGGGATAAAGTAAATGACGATGGTAGAGTACGCAAATACAACGCCTGCTTTATCGCATATCAAGGCAAACTGAGCAGCAGTGACAATTTCCCATATCCATTCCGCATCAAAACACTACAACCCAATTACCGAGAATTTGATGATTCACGTCATTTTTATAGTTTACGCAAACTAGCAACAGAACGAGGCGAAAACGTAAATGACCTGCTACAACCTGTAAATATCACGATAGACAACCGGCAAATCAAGCTTGGTTGTATTCTTTGTGAAGATGGTTGGAGCGATGAGTATGCAACCAAACCAATTCACACTATACATAAAAATGGTCCCGTAGATTTATTTATCAATATCTCAAGTTCACCATATACCCTTGGAAAAAACAACAAACGGAATCGGGTTTTTTCTCATCAGGCGCAAACAGTAAATCGGCCATTACTATATGTAAATAATATTGGATTACAAAATAACGGAAAAACAATCTACTGTTTTGATGGTGTCAGCACTGTATATAACCACAACGGTAAAATCATAGAAAGTTGCCCATCTTTTACTCCATTACTAAAATGTATCGATCTACAAATAACAGCGGATAAGAAAGAAGATTTAGCTTCTGCTAAATCTAGCGTAAATCAGCCGTCCGTTATTATGGAAAAAGATACAGATATTAGCAATATTTATCAAAGTCTATTTTATGGAACACAACGCTTCTTGCACTCTATCGGTCTCAAAAAAGTCGTCATTGGCGCCTCTGGCGGTATCGACTCAGCAGTAGCCGCTGCACTGTATGTCAAAGTTTTAGGGCCTGAAAATGTATTACTAGTCAATATGCCAAGCATATACAATTCACAAACAACAAAAGATTTATCCGCTAAACTAGCAGAAAATCTTGGTTGCCTCTATACGATTATGCCCATTCAAGAAGTAGTGGACTATACCATTAAGCAACTTGAGCAAACGCCTATCACAAACCTCAGTACTGGAAAGCAACAGCATCTCACTGTTAGTTCCTTTGTTGCAGAAAACATCCAGGCTCGTGATCGTTCCTCTCGCGTCTTAGCAGGTATCGCTGCTAGTTTTGGTGGTGGTTTTACTTGCAATGCCAATAAAACGGAAATGACAGTAGGTTATTCGACTTTATATGGCGATCAAGGTGGCTTTTTAGCCGTTCTCGCCGATCTTTGGAAGCATCAAGTCTATGAATTAGCACACTTTATGAACACACAGATTTATAAACGCACGGTCATTCCTGAAGAAACCATCACCATCGTTCCTAGCGCCGAACTTTCTTTTGATCAAGCTGTTGATCAAGGAAAAGGCGATCCGATTATCTATCCTTATCACGATTATTTATTTAAAGCATTTATGCAGCATTGGAACCGCGCTACTCCTGAAGACATCCTTTCATGGTATGAGAAAAATATATTAGAAGAAAAAATTGGTTGCCAACCAGGATTGGTTCATACATTATTTGCTACGCCTGGTGAATTTATTACTGACCTAGAAAAATGGTGGAAGCTCTACACGGGTATGGCAGTGGCAAAAAGAATTCAAGCTCCTCCAGTCCTAGCCATTAGCAGACGCGCTTATGGCTTTGATCATAGAGAAGCTCAAAATCAGTTATATTTCACTGCAAAATATCTTCAATTAAAAGAAAAATTATTAAACTAGTAAAAATTCACTTCCGGATTAAATAAAAAATCAAACTACCTATACCAAGAATGAACAGAGTAATCGGCAAGGCAATGAATATCAGTGCTAGCAAAATAACTCCAATGAATATTTTAGTAAATATCCCTATATTGGTTAGGCTAAATTGTTTCATATATATTTGTTGATTTATATGCTGGTTTTGATAACTATAATCATCATTACCTTGCCGTTCTTGCTCAATTGTCATTCCATGAAACTCTTGTTTCTCTTTAAGCGTTAAAACTTGTACGTTACCTTCTTGTTTTTTACACTCTGTACATTGTTCTTGGCCTGGCTCTATTTCAGCCCCACAAACTATACAATTCAAGTTCATCGCCCCTGACATCTCATTCTACTGTTATTGCTCAAACAATGAAATTACAAATCCTTCTTCACTTAAATATCGTGCATCAAAGCTTTCTAGTTGCAATACCTCATAAACTTCAGCTTTGTTCTTATAAAGGCTAGTAGAGGAAATCTCTAACGGAACAATAATTTCTTTTGCAACAATATTGTCAATGCTATTGATCTGAGTGTAAGACAAGAATATAGCAGCTGCCCAAGCAGCAGGTTTACGCACGATGACATTTGATAGTTGCGAAAAATCATGCCACATATTCTCAAGCAGAATTTGATCATGTAATGAAAATCCATGCATTCCGACCAACTCGTGAAGAAATTCAATCACAGCTTGATTGGGTATGCGTTTATCTGTAATAATAGGATACGTTCTTTCTAATTGACTCACAGATGTCACATTTACTTTATTTAGCGTTACCAAACTACTTACAGTGTGCCGAACCACTAACGCATGGCGGTTAAAAAAGTCTTCTAAAGTCGCATCTGGTACTTGAATAGCAAAAATCTTAGTTTGCCGAACGACTTCGTCTTTTATCCGTCTCCTTAGGTTCACACTTGTGACAATACTACTCAAATAATTAATCATCACAATTCCTTGCGGAAAAACATGTCCAAAAAACAATAACTTTTTCAAATTTTTATAATCAAATTCAAGCAACGGTAACGGAAAACTTTCGCCAGTAAATAAATTCATACACTCAACTAAGTTAGGATTTAAGATTTTACTAACATAAAACACTGTAAACTTTGATTGTAGTAGTTCATTTAGTATTCTCTGTTCATCAGCACTTAGCTTTTCACCAGAAGTAGCATTAAAATAAATTAATGGCCTTAAGTCACTTTCTAATAAATGATAATCAAACAGAAAGTAATCCCAAAAACCTAACCAAAACTCATCCTCGATTTCTTCAGGCGCTCTCTCAAAAGGACCAACATACAAGTATAAAGCACGTTCAAAATCTTCAATAAACTCTTCCTGATGAAAATATTTACCGATTTTCAACATCAGTCCTTCCGTTGCTTCACTAAGAATACTACCCAAATCACTGTTAATTTCAGTATCAAAGCTAGTTAAATTTCCAATATCGTCTTCAAATATTCTAAGTTCCTCCAGAAGTGAATCCGCTATCATTAAATTCAGCTTCTTCCCTCCTGCAATTTGCTCTGCAGCTACTTTAATTTCCTCTATATTATCAATGAGTTTTTTATTAAATAAATACGTATAAAAATCAATCAGTACCTCAAATATATGACGAACCGTTTTTAAAGTAGCTTTAAATTTTTCTACATGATCTGACAACCATTCAACGAACAGACTATATTCCACTACCGTTATTTCATTCAAATCATCATTATCAGCATAATTTAAATATAGTATGAATAATTGTATTTGATGCCATACATCTTTAAGCTTATCATCACTTATACCCTGCCAAGCTTTTTGCCGTAAAAAACCTTCAACCCATTCTTGTTTTATAGTAGGTTCCCAGAACAGATCTTCTTCATAAAAGCTCCTTACTTGATCATATACATTTTTTTTCATTTATTATAAAAATCTCCTTTAAATCACACTCTAACGTACAAAACATTTTGCATTACAAATTATTATAACATCTTTACCTGCACTCAACTAGTAAAACCATTGTCATTGTCTCGCTAATTTAAGTTTTTTACATTGACTCCAATATCAAATAAATTAAATGAGGTGTTTTTATGTCAAAAAAAGTATTATTATCCGTATTGCTTATACTTTTACTGAACCTAACGGTGTGTCTAGCAGAACCAGCTGATACAAATGCGATGATTTCAGTAGCCCTGTATATTGACACATCTGGGCATTATGTCCCTGGCATCGATTTATTAAACAAAGCCTTAAATGAAGTGATACGTTTTCAGATTAACTCTTTATTCTTAGGCAGCGAGGTCCAATCCGGTAATGCAGTGCTGCGAGATCTTACACGTTCGGGTATTACTAACACAGCCTCTGCTACAGTCGACTCACTCTCTACATACGCAAACGCTGCACATGTAAATTATGTCATGCTATTTACCATTCACCCTATTGATATCGCCCTGGATTTAAAAGCCTTTTCTACATCAACGAACTCCTATATTGTCGAAAAATCCATCACACGTCCCGATGGAACGGAGGGATTATCATTATTTGATACATTCTCAACTATGATTAGTACTGAGCTAACCGATATATATAGAATCATTAGTACAAAAAGTTCTTAACACACTTTCCATATTCTCTAATTGAATATCATTTCTAAAGAGGCTGTCGCATTAAGCATAATCCCAAGCAATATACATATTGCTCTGTGAGAAATGTTTCCTGCGACAGCTCCTTTCATTGTAACGTACTAACCAACGTACAAAAAAAGCTTCTAATTCTAAAATTAGAAGCTTCCATTCATTTTAAATGGTGCGAAGGGGGGGACTTGAACCCCCACGGGCGTTACCACCCTCTGGATTTTAAGTCCAGTGCGTCTGCCGATTCCGCCACCCTCGCATATGAAACTATTATGAATTGGAGGCGGCACCCAGATTTGAACTGGGGAATAGAGGTTTTGCAGACCTCTGCCTTACCACTTGGCTATGCCGCCGATGAATTGGAGCGGGAAAGGAGATTCGAACTCCCGACCCTCGCCTTGGCAAGGCGATGCTCTACCGCTGAGCTATTCCCGCATATTATATGGTGCCTCAGGGCAGAATCGAACTGCCGACACGAGGATTTTCAGTCCTCTGCTCTACCGACTGAGCTACCGAGGCAAACTAACTTAAATGGCGACCCAGATCGGATTTGAACCGACGACCTCCGCCGTGACAGGGCGGCATTCTAACCGCTAAACTACTGGGCCGTTTCCTTTAGCAACATAATCTATTATATTGCACATCGCTTGGTTTGTCAACTTCTTTTTTTAAAGTTTTTGCAAACTTCATTTTTTCAGTTACCAGCCCCTAGCCACGAATATTATTATAGCATATTATGTATTATTGTCAAGTAATTTTGTAAATAGGAATTGGTGCAATTGACCTTCAATTAGCCAATACTTTCCTTATCGTTTCTATTACTTGTTCAGGGTCAAATGGTTTTACAATAAAATCAGACGCACCTGCTTTAAGAGCATCTGTGATAATCGCTTTTTGCCCTAGTGCTGTCACCATAACAATTCTTGCCACAGGATTTTCTTTATGAATATGCGTTACGGCTTGTATCCCATCCATCTTTGGCATTGTAATATCCATAGTTGCTATATCTGGTTTGTGTTGACGATACATTTGTACGGCTTCCATACCGTCTCCTGCTTCGCCGACAATTTCATGTCCATCCGCAATTAAGACTTTTTTTAACATCATTCGCATAAATGCAGAGTCATCACACACTAATATTCTTGCCACGTATTTTCTGCTCCTTTATTATTCTACTCTAGCCTCTTAACCCAGTTGTGCACGCATATCTTCTAAAACACGAGTAAGATGAGTTGTAAGTTTTTCTTGTAATTCCTCTAATACAGCAGCATCAAAAACTGCCGTCATTTGCGGTGTACGCCTTAACCGAATCTCTCCAAAGAACTCATCCCTAAATATATTATAATAAATGACTAAACTACTCTCGGTAGAAAAATCACTATAATCAATAATAATATATGAACCATTAATTATTTTCAAAGGTTCACACGGTTTAATAAATAATTCAAATCCGGCTATTTTTGTTGGCAACTTTTCTCCATATGACCATTCCAGTACCTTCGTATCAATCAGAATACTATCTAATTTATCTACGTTAAACACTGCCAAATCAGTTAAGTCACCCTTCAGCCGCTTACTTAACAAATTCCCTAAAGTTTCTATATCTGCAACAATAAAATTCACATCAAAATATTCCATCAATCCGATAACTGTCCTGCCCAAAAATTCTTTAGTCGCTGTATCATACAATACCGAAAAACTTTTGTGCCACTCTTCATTCTGATACGTAAATATATGATACTGTGTATCTTGCTCTTGCAATTCGACCAGTAAGGTAAATCCTGCAAATTCAGTCGGTAATTGAGCTAATAATCCCCATTCTTTTACTTGTGCTACTATTTTTTCCATATAGAAACAACCTTTCATCTTAGCTATTATCATTATTCTTTATTTTCTTGATAAATCCTCTATTTGTCACTAAACTTCACCAATATGAATATTATGTGATAACTTATAAAAGTGTTAGGAGGGAAAAATATGAAACATGCCTTTTGGATACGAATCATCGGCTTATTGCTTATTACACTACTCATTACTGCTTGTAATCAACATTCTATCACAAAACCATCCTCTACCAATCCATCATGGGCAGTAGAATTATCTCCTTTATCACAAGAAAAAGTAATTAAGGTCGGCATGAAACAAGTCATCTCTGACGCAGGCATATTAATCGGTATGGCGAAAGGCTACTATAACGATGTAGGAATTACAATTGAGCCAATACAATTTAATACAGGGCAAGAAATGATTAATCAATTAGCTGCTGGTCAACTCGATGTCGGGGCAACCGTTACCTCCTCTGGCTTATTTAATGCAATGTCGCGTGATATTCCAGTAAAAATTGTTGCTGACAAGGGTATCAATGTCCCTGGCCTTGGCTATTATCGTTTAGTCATTCGTAAAGATTTAGTAGATACGATTAAGGATTATAAAGATTTACGTGGTAAAAAAATCGCCATCGTTGGCACTGCTTCTCTTGATGAAATTTCTTTAATACGAATACTACAAAAAGGTGGATTGACCTCTAGCGATATCGACTTACAAGTCATTCGTGCTTTTCCTGATATGTTAGTATCGCTTGGCAATAAAAGTATTGATGCTGCTATGGTAATCGAACCTTTTATCACTCTCGGTATTGACAAAGATCTTATTGACCCTTGGAAAGATCCCAGTGATTATGATCCCGATGCACAAACCGCATTATTAGTCTTCGGCACAAGTATGACGCAAAATCCAGATGTCGCCAACCGATTTATGACTGCCTACATACAATCTATACGAGATTATAATGATGCCTTCTTTAAAAATAAAAATAAGGCCGAGATTGTAAGTATCCTCTGCAAATACTCGGTCATAAAAGATCCATTATTATATGATAAAATGTTTCCTACCGGCTTAAATCCTAATGGTTACGTCCGCAGTAAAGGTATATTAATGGATTTAGCATGGTATAAAAAACAAAACCTACTAAAAACTGACGTTACATTTGAGACGGCTGTAGATAATCAATACGTAGACTTCGCGATTAAAACTTTAGGAACTTATCAGTAAATCTATTTTTCCTTTTGGGAGATGATCATATGGCAAAACCATTACATTCATTTACATGGATTCGAACACTTTCCATACTATCTCCTATAACATTACTTCTATTGTGGGAGTTTCTAGCCTCCATTCATATGATAGATGTACGATTATTATCAAGCCCTAGCCTTATTATACATTCTTTTATCCCATTATTATTATCTGGAGAACTATTATATAATACATTCATCAGTGTGCAACGAGTCTTTTGGGGATTCCTAGCAGGATCGATCCCCGGAATATTCTTAGGTATCAGTATGGGGTTATCACCTCTGATCCGTTCCATTATTGAGCCAATGATTTCCGCTACGTATCCCATTCCCAAACTAGCATTAATGCCTTTAATATTATTATTATTTGGACTAGGTGAAACATCAAAGATTTTTACGATTGCAATCGGTGTATTTTATCTGGTCGTGATCAATACCATGGCCGGAGTCCTAACCATCGATACCATTTATTTGGATGTCGCCAAGAACTTTGGTGCAAGTCGTAAAAATTTTTATATAACAGTTGCCTTTCCAGGCGCTTTACCAATGATTTTTGCCGGACTAAAACTAGGCATGGGCATGGCATTGATTTTAATCGTTGCCGCAGAACTATCCGCAGCCAAAGCAGGAGTCGGCTGGATGATATGGCGCGCTTATGACATGTTTGATATTGAGCAAATGTTTGTGGCCCTCATTACCCTTTCATTTCTCGGCTATATCTTCTCGCTTCTACTTGATCTTATCGAGGGTTGGGTTCTCCCCTGGAAACAACATGTATAAAGAAGGGGATGAATATTTTGGAGTATAGCACGGAAAAAATCTTGCTTCATAATATTAATAAAGTCTTTACTACAAACACCGGCCAAGTAATCGCTCTCAAAGATATTTCACTATCGATTGGCGATGGAGAATTTCTCTGCATCGTCGGTCCTAGTGGCTGTGGCAAAACCACTCTACTTCGTATTCTAGCAGGCCTAGAAACAGCTACAAGTGGGCATGCAACAATCAAATCAACGCAATCCGATCGTCCCACCAATTCAATGGTCTTTCAAGAACAATCTATTTTCCCTTGGATGACGGTAATCGATAATGTTAGTTATGGACTCCGCATGCGAGGAATAGCTAAAAAAGAACGAAATATAATTGCCGAACATTATATAAACATGATTGGTCTTAGTAAATTTACTCATGCATATCCATCACAACTGTCGGG
>Ga0074193_1002152_pt1 | contig 19215 bp, 17 predicted proteins | sample EPASupsiteHSE605_FD_64523 | JGI IMG/M metagenome (GOLD analysis project Ga0074193, IMG submission 64523) | Bioremediated contaminated groundwater from EPA Superfund site, New Mexico - Sample HSE6-05 | ecosystem: Environmental > Aquatic > Deep subsurface > Groundwater > Contaminated ... | reverse complement strand
GCATGGATCCGCCTTTACCTTTACAAGTTCCGGTGGCCTTGCCAAACAGTTCGGCCATCATCTTATTTATGTCCCCGCCTTTAGCGATCATTTCACCGTGGCTGCGGTGATGCAGTCCGCATTTATCATCCTTCCCGACACAGGCAAATACACCTGCCGCAATTGCTTCCTGTCCAAGACTTAAATGTACAAAGCCCGGTATTTTACCCGCTGCGAATAATTCGCTGACTCTGGATTCAAATGCGCGACATGTAACCATGGTCTGATAAAAATCAAATAATTGTTCCTTGGAAAGTTCCATTACAATATCCCTCCTTCTTGATTTGGTACCTAGCTTAGTTTAAATACCAGGTTCACCTCCCCCCTGGGAAACGCCATGATTAATTCTTGCTGCTATTCAACCAACTGACTAATCTGAACCGCCATATTTTTTTTGCGGCAGCTTTCACAATGCTTGCCATCTAAACCTTCCATTCCGGTTCTTGAGATAATGTAGTTCAGTTCTTCCCGGGTAGCAAAAGGCTGCCCGCAAGATTCACACTTAATCAGGGTAAAGGTTTTATTCCAAATAATTCGTTCATTATTAGTCTCATATATTTCAATAGCTTTAGTCGGACACATTTTTGCACATGCTGCACAGCCTATGCATACTTCAGATGCCTCATCAAAGGGCGTAGCAACGCGTTTTTCCGTTCCCCGAAATATTGCCGATATAGCACTCCTTCCCATTTCTTCACATGCTTTTACACATAAACGGCACAGAATACAGCGTTCATTGTGGTTAATTGAAAGTCGGTTTTCTTTACATTTATATTCCTTATATAATTTTTGCATTAACTCGCTTTCAGGGGCACTTCTATACAAAAGTGAAACAATGTTTCGGCGAATCTTTTCAATAGCCGGTGTCGATGTTACTACCTCAATTTCTTCATATACAGGATATATACAGGATGCTACTATACGTGTGGTATTACCGGTTTTCACTTCCACCATGCACATGCGGCACATGCCCTGTCCGCCAAAGGCTTCATGATAGCAAAGGGTGGGAATATTAATTCCGGCTTTTCTTGCTGCCTCAAGTATGGTTGCTCCAGGATTAACATCTACTTCTTGACGATCAATAATAATTTTCATTTTTCCACCCCTCCTATCTAACCTTTACTGCATTAAATTTACAGTGGTTTATACATTCACCACATCGAATACACTTTTCCTGATTGATTACATGAACTGCTTTCTTTTCACCGCTTACAGCATCAACCGGGCAGTTCTTTATGCACAATCCGCATCCGGTACAGAATTCTTCAGAAATGTAGAACTCGGTTAAATCCCTGCAAACTCCAGCAGGGCACCGTGCATCCTTTATATGGGCGATATATTCGTCTTTAAAATAGCGCATGGTAGAAAGCACAGGGTTAGGAGCAGTTCTCCCCAGGGCACACAGGGATGCAGTCTGCATGGTTTCCCCTATTTCCTGCAATAGTATAAGGTCCTCTTCCTTTCCCTTCCCTTTGCAGATATCATTTAGAATTTCTAATAAGGCTCTGATTCCTTCACGACATGGAGCACATTTACCGCAGGATTCACCGGCCAAAAAATTTACGTAATAGCGTGCTATCTCAACCATACAAGTTCGGTCATCCATTACTATTAATCCGCCGGAACCCATCATTGACCCTGCCCTGGCAAGGGAATTAAAATCTACTTCCAGGTCCAGCATGTTTTCAGGAATGCATCCTCCTGAAGGACCTCCGGTCTGAACTGCTTTAAAATCCCTTCCACCCGAAATGCCCCCGCCAATATCAAATATTATCTCCCTTAAAGTCGTACCCATTGGAACCTCTACAAGTCCGGTGTTAATTACTTTTCCTACTAATGAAAATACTTTAGTACCCTTGCTGCCTTCGGTGCCAATAGATGCAAATTCCTGAGCACCTTTATTGATAATTACAGGAATATTGGCCCATGTCTCAACATTATTAATAATTGTGGGCTGTCCCCATAATCCCTTTTCGGTAGGAAAGACATATTTATCGCGGGTTTCACCTACATTCCCCTCAATCGAGGCTATAAGGGCAGTTTCTTCACCACAAACAAATGCACCGCCGCCACGGACTATTTCAATATCAAAGGAAAGCGTACTGCCCAATATGTTCTGGCCCAGATAACCCCGGCTGCGTGCATTATCAATAGCTATGGCCAAGTTTTTGACTGCCAGACTATACTCATCACGGACATAAATATAACCCGCTGATGCCCCTATAGCATAGGCGCAGATAATCATGCCTTCAATAACCGTATGTGGATCACCCTCCATGATGCTTCGATCCATAAATGCTCCTGGATCTCCCTCATCCCCGTTGCAAATAACATATCGAGGTGAGGATGCAGCTGCAGCACATGCCCTCCACTTAAGTCCGGTTGGGAAACCACCGCCGCCGCGTCCGCGAAGACCTGATCTCACTACTTCGCCCATTACCTGACTGGGGGTCATTTCCTGCAGTACTTTGGTGATTGCTTTATATCCATCTCTGCTGACGTAATCTTCGATAGAAGCAGGGTCAATTTCCCCGATATTGCGCAAGGCTATCTTATGTTGTTTTTTATAAAAATTAATTTCATGATGTGATTTAACCCGTTTTTTAGTTTTAGGATCCCGGTATAAAAGTCGGCTTATTATTTCACCAGTTCGAAGAGTTTTCTCAATTATCTCCGTAACATCAACTGCGGTTACCTGCACATACGTAATATCGTCAGGCATTATCTTTACCAGCGGGCCTTTTTCACACCATCCGTTACAGCCGGTAGGTTTAGTATAAGTTTTTACCTGTACATCCGTATTAGCCAGTTCTCGCTGCAAAGCATTATAAATCTCCATACTGCCATTGGCCAGGCATCCCGTTCCACAGCAAACCAGAATCATCCTGCTGTCCAGATCATTTGTCCGTTGCATTGATTTGCCCTCCATAGCCCTTAATAATTTCAACAATACCGGCTGACGTCACTTTAGGGTGAACCCTATCGTTAGCGACTAATACTGGAGCAAGAGCACAGGCCCCTAAACAATTTACAGTTTCAATGGAGAATTCTCCGTCGGAAGTGGTTTCCCCCGGTTTGATGCCTAAATGCTTATAAATTTGATCAATGAGAACATTAGATCCCTTTATATGACAGGCGGTGCCGTCACAGACCTTAAAATTTATGCGTCCTTTAGGAACTAAACTGAACGCCTTATAGAATGTAGCCATACTATATACCCTGCTTAAGGGAACATTTACCCGTGAGGCGATCATCTCCAGGCCCTTACGCGGAAGATAATTATATTTTCCTTGTAAATCCTGCATCATTGCCAGGATATAACGTTTCTCTCCAGGATATTTGTTTAATATCTCAGCAAGTTCCTTGGCTTCAACTTGCCTTGCGTTTGCAGACATATTATTTTGCCTCCTTAAAAGCAAATTGCCTATCCTTCTGCGGGAAAAGATGGCAACTACATACACTTAATGAACTCAATCCATTCCCCGTTAATACATAAGGCTGGGTTATGTAATTCGATAATTATAAACCAAGTCCTCTCACTTCCCTTCGGTCGGCACACCGTTCTTTTCAAACCACGCCCTGAATAATTTTGATCCCGTATGCTAGGGAGTCTTTACTGGTAAAATAGAGCAATTTTTGTGCCAACACTGAACTTAGACAATATTTATTAATCCCAGGTATATCAGTACATCCGTAAAAATAGGATGGATAAGCAATAGAGAAGGCGTAGAGGCAAATAGCCATTGCACCAAAATTAAGAAGTTTCGTATAAGACGGATAATTAAACCAGTAAAAGATGTAACAGGCATGTTAATTTATCTTAAATTTTATGTGTTACATGTGTTGCACGAGTTACATGCATGTTACACTATGTTACTCTATCGTTACAGTCCCAGAGCTTTGAGCCGGGACACAGTTGTGCGCCGCTAATAAAAAATAAAGGTTTGGTGAGGAGCATAAATGCACCTTCCAAACCCTTTTATCAGTTTCAATTTATTATTACCGTTCCAAACTTAGTGTCTTTTTACATTACCAATTAGCAACCTTCGTTTTGACTGGCTCAAATATATGGAGAATTTTCTTTATCATTTCCTGTTTATGATTTGTTTGCGATTTATCAGGTTTCTGCCGATCAGCTGTAGGCGTAATGTCAGGCTGATACATACTGACTTGCATGAGTTCTATCTGGGTCTCAGCAGTCTTCTCGAGTATATTAACCGGCGTAGGCTTCATGCGCGGTATCCTTTTACCACCCTGACGCTTGCATTCTACTCCCCAATAAACCATACAGTATCCAAAATGAACGCAGGAAGTACAGTTTTCATTATGCGATTTAGTGTTTTTCAAGCTTCATTTCATCTCCCGCGCAAATAGATTATCGTGGCTATAAACTATGTCCTGATATTGCTTTGTCTGTTTGAAATATCTTTGGTTAACTTCAGTTGTTAATGAGCAAACTGGCTGATCTGAACCGCCATATTCTTCTTACGACAATCTTTACAGAGCATGGCTTCATAGCAGTCGATTCCTGTTCGAGAAGCAATGTATTCCAATTGTTTATGGGTAGCATAGGTTACACCACAGTGTTCACAGATCACCGGGGCAAAAGTTTTGTTCAAAATTATTCGTTCCGTATCAGGTTGAACTGCATTAAATTTACAAAGTTTGATGCATACACCGCATTGAATACATTTGTCCTGATCAATAACATGGGCCTCTTTCTTATTACCATTTATACCATCCACCGGGCAGCGCTTTAAACACAAGCCACAGCCCTTACAAAGTTCCGCATTAATATAAAATGGATAGTCATTTCCTACATCAACTTGCCCGGCTTTTGCAGACATATCCTTTTGCCTCCTTAATAGTGAGTTGCCATCTCTTCAAACCATGCTATGGGAAAAGATGGCAACTTCATGCACAAAATTAGTTCAATCATTTCCCGATAAAACCGGGTTATTTTATTAATTGTTTATGATAGACCTAGTTCAGCTAATTTATCTTCCGTCGGAACTCCGTCCTCGTCCCAGCCACGGATATTGTAATAGACAGGAACCATAGCATCAAGGTTGACTACCATTCCCTGATGGGGACCGCCCTTCATTGGTTCTGTAAGTAATCTAGTCGGCAATGTGTCATCTGCTTTGGTAAATCCGGCTTTTAGGTTAAACAGCTTCTCCAGAGTCCAAATGCGATCTCCTGCCTTTAATAGATCTTCATCGCTAATATCTACTCCGGTAGCAGTTCTATACTGCTCCGCTATTTCCGGAAGTCCTATGCCGAAAGTTATGAACAGACATAGGCCAGCGGAATCGACTACTGCAGTCAGATCCTGGAATATTTTAAGCAATTCCGGTTTGCCTTCAGTTGCATCCGGATCGGCCTTAATCGGAATACCCAGAACTTCTGGAGCTGTCATATATCCACGCACATGACATCCACCCCGGTTGGAGGTAGCATAATTCAGTCCTATACCCTGCTGGCCGCGGGGATCATAGGCTGGCAGTTCCTGTTTTTTTGCGGTCATAGAAAACTCGGGATGACCATAAGACTCAGCCAGGCGGTAAGACCCTTCTGCCAGTTCATCGCCAAAACCTTCCCGGTAGGCCGTCATTCTGGTCAATTCGACCATGGTATCAGCATCTCCCCAGGTCATTTCAGATCTGTCACGTGGTATAATTCCCTTCTCCAGCATCTCAGTAGCACAGGCTATAGTTGTCGGCAGACTTATAGCATCCATTCCCAATTCATTGCACAGGAAGTTGGCTTTACAGATAGCCTCAAAATCATCCACACCTATGTCTGAGCCAAAACCCCAGGTAGCTTCGTATTCCGGTCCTTCACCTATTGCTTTGTATTTACCTTTGTTTTTACTTACCCGGCCGCAGCCAATAGAACAGCCAAAGCAGCCCTTATTGCGAACCAGGTTATTCTCGGCCTGAAATTCACCGGATATCTTTTCAGCTTGAGGAAATACCGCAGCTTCACTAAAGTTATTAACCGGAAGCCCACCATGCACATTGAGTATATTTACCAGGACATTGGTGCCATAAGCGGCCAGACCAGCACCGGTTACCGGGTGAGCTTTTAACTTACTCCGGGCATCATTGATTGCGTTCATAAACCCGGATACATCAGCTACTTTAACGCCCTGAGTGCCTCGTACTGCCACGGCTTTAAGATTCTTGAAGCCCATAACTGCGCCAACGCCGGAACGTCCTGCAGCACGGTTATAGTCATTCATAATACAGGCAAATTTAACCAGTTTTTCTCCGGCCGGCCCTATGCAAGCCACTTTAGCCTCATCATTGGTGGTTTCTTTTAGTATGTCTGTGGTTTCGGGTACGGTTTTACCCCAGAGATCTTCCGCACTTCTTAGTTCGACAGTGTCATTGTTTATCCATAAATATACCGGTTTATTTGCTTTGCCTTCAAATATTATGCCATCATAACCAGCATATTTCAGTTCGGGTCCAAAAGCGCCACCTGAGTTAGAAGCTGCAATTGTGCCATTGAGTACGCCTTTTGTGACCACATTATATCTCCCCCCGGATGAAGCCAAAGTTCCGGTAAGAGGTCCAGTCATAAAGATGATCTTATTTTCAGGGCTTAACGGGTCTACCTGAGGATCCACCTCATCATAAAATATTTTGGTACCCAGGCCGCGTGCGCCGATAAAGTTATGCATATCATCAATTTTTAAAGCTTCCTTACCAATGGTTCCGTCGCTTAAATTAACCCTGAGTATTTTTCCTATCCATCCGTACATGATTAGCGCACCTCCTCGAAGACATCTTTGAATCTGGCAGCGAAGGCTTTACGTTTAGTTAGGCTGCCGACATTGGCGTCCTGGTAACTGATGGCGCCGGACGCACAAAGTTTTACACAGGCCGGATCTCCGCCACACAGATCACATTTGCTCGCTATATTGGTTTCCACATGATAATGAATAGCTCCGAAAGGGCAGGCTATAGTACACATTTTACAACCTATACATTTGGAATCCTGCACTTCCATAGCTCCGGTAACAGCGTTTTTAGTGATTGCACCTACTGAGCATACCTTCATACATGCGGCTACACCGCATTGCTGACATACCATTGGAACAGCAAACCCAACCTTTTCAAAACTTAAAACTGATATACGTGAAAGTTCAGGTTTAAACTCGTTGGTGTGAGAAATAGAACATGTCAATTCACAAGTACGGCACCCTGTACATTTTTCTGGCTGTACTACTAGTATTTTATCCATACAGTGCTGGCTTCCCCTTTGAGAAAACCAGTATCCACCTCCTTAGAAGTAAGTTTACAACAGATTATCCATTTTTTTCTTCTCTCTATTACTCCAATCCCGAAAATCTTCTTCTCCATAAATCCCTTCTTTCTATGGATTTTCAGAGCAATTATTACCAGCTTCTATATTTCGTACTGGTTGTCAAGATTCTCTGCAATATACTTTTGCCCTTTATATAAGCTTAATGTTGCAAATATCGTGCCAAGCTTTTAACAGTTGGACTAATTGCATTAAATTCGGCATTAAGAAATCAAGGAAGTACATAAGTGTGTAATCCTTGTTACATCGGTGATATATTTTCGAATGGTATGGCAACACTAATTCAACAGAAATGTTACACAAGGTGAGAAAATGAGAGAAATTAATCTGGAATTTGTGTTCAGTTACGGGATTGTAATAGGAAGGTTAAAGATATGTTCTATTGAGCAGTGCAGCTGCATAATTTACTGGCCACCGTTGCAGGAACAAACAGAGCAGCACATGATCACTTCAATTAAGTAATAAAGACAAGTACCCCTATTATTCTAACCTCCTGCGACTGGAGGAAATATTGCCAATGTATCATCTGCTCTTAATATTGAACTAAATTCGGCACGTTTACCATTAATAAAAATAATTCCTATCTCCATTTCCTTTCGTGAGATTGATAGCTTGTCTAACACCTCACCTACAGTTGTGGCTTCCGGATATTCAAACTCCCCTGTTTTAAAACGCCCCTGCCGAAGCGTAGCAAAAAGTTTTATAGTTATTCTCATTTATAAACTCTCCTTATGGGCAACTCATAAAACAGCCCATTAAAACAAGTGTTAACGGAGCAAGTTTAGAATCGTCCCAACTTTTATTATGATCAATAATCAATGTTATATAATTTCATTTTGCGATAAACAGTATTACGGGAAACCTCCATTTCCCGCGCTACCTCGCTAATATTTCCTCCATGTCTGGTCAAAAGATCGAGTATTTCCTCGCATTCGTTTTGGGCCAGTAATTGTTTCCTTTTTTCCCTCTCGGTGTAAACCTTTACTGTCTGCGCAATTGACGAAGGTTCCTTATCAAACGTATTACCATAGAATTTGAAGATAGAAGGCGGCAAATGTTCTAAATCAATATGACCTCCTTCTGCCATACTTATTAATCTCTCCACAACATTTTGTAATTCTCGCACGTTGCCGGGCCATTGGTACTGTTTCAAACATTCAATAACCCGATGGTCTATATCTATAATTTCACTTCCCCATTCCCGGCCAATAACTTCTAAGAAATGGTCAACCAGGATAGGAATATCTTCAGGATGGCTGCGCAGAGGAGGTAAAGTAATAGAAACCACGTTTAAACGGTAATAAAGATCTTGCCGGAAAGTACCCTTTTCTACTTCATATAAAAGGTTTTTATTAGTAGCACAAATTACTCTGAAATCCACCGGAATTACTTTATCATCGCCTATACGGCTGATCTTCCTCTCCTGAAGAACTCGCAGCAACGCTACCTGCTGCTCCAGCGGCATATCTCCAATTTCGTCCAGGAATAGAGTTCCGCCAGCAGCCAGTTCGAACTTACCCGGTCGACCACCACGTTTAGCCCCAGTGAAAGCTCCGTCTGCATATCCAAATAATTCACTTCCGATTAACTCTCTGGGTATAGCACCACAATTAACCGCTACAAATGGGCCTTTACGACGGCAGCTTCGATTATGAATTGACTGGGCCAGAACTTCTTTACCAGTTCCACTTTCACCTTCCAACAAGATATTTGAGCTTCCGGCGGCTGCCAGGGAAGCAATGCGAATTACCTCGGCTATTTCTTTACTATTGCCTATAACATCCTTGAAATGGAATATCGCCTGGGCACCACTTAAACGATTCACCAGCTTTTGGACCTTTTCCATAGGGCGGACCAGGATTACTGCACCGGTTACGATACCTTCATCATCGATAATGGGCATACCAGATGACATACAGTGAATTCGTCCATTTACAGTGTCGACCATAACTTCTGAGTCACTAAAAGATTCTTTGCGTGTTAATGTTGTATGTACCCCACGAACATCCCGTCCGAGGATTTCCTTAATTTCTCTGCCTAATAGTTCCTGGGCCGGCCTTCCAATAATCTGTTCACACACTGGATTAATCTGAATGACCACACCCTGCTCATCAATCACCAAGACCCCATCTGACATCGTTTCGAATATGTCGGTCATGCGATTGTTCGCAATTGTTAATTCACGGTTTTTCTTTTGAATCCTAATTTGATCCCTTATAGCCTCTACCGCTGCTACAACCATGCCCAGAGTATGCAGATGTGTCTCGTTCGATGGCCCTGACATATCCAGTATCCCTATCATCTGCCCATTCTTATTAAAAATGGGGGATGCTGAGCATGTCCACGCGTGATGTTTCTGACAATAATGTTCTGCCCCCGAAGTTTGAATGGGCCTTTTTAACACCACAGTCGTACCAATAGCGTTGGTACCAACCGATTCCTCGGTCCAGTCTGCTCCTTTAATGAACTGGATCCCCTGCGCCTGATCCAGTGTATCTTCGTCTCCAAAGATCTCCATAATATAGCCCCGTTCGTCGGTCAATATTACAATGAAACCTGAATCTTTTACAAATTCATATAGTCTAATCATAAAAGGCCGAGCTATATCAATAAGGTCTTTCCGTTTGTCCAGTAAATCAGCCAGTTCGTTTTTACTCAAGAACCGGTAGCATGTACCATCGCGAGGATCAACACCAGCTTTATAACATCTTTGCCAAGACTCTGCTATCTCAGAGTTAACAGAGCATTTACCCAGTTTACCATCAGTAATAAACTCTTGCCACGCCAATGCGATTTCCGACAAAGAAGGATACATCTTAACAGTCATGTTATTTCCTCCCTGGATTTTAAAATCGGAATCCTCATGTAATACATTCATTATATTGTTATTGCTTAATATTCTTCAAGTATTAAACTTTGGATAAAAAAATACAAGCCTTTTACCATATAGATAAAAGGCATCAAAGCTTATTATTCTAATCAATACAAAATACCAAAGCAGAAAACAAACAGTTATTAACTCCGCTCAGCTAATATACGCAGGTTATCAAAGAGCTCGGCAGTTGTAATCATCCCCACGCCGCCTGGCACGGCACTGGCATATCTAGCCTTGGCACAGGCATCAGGATGAACATCACCGGTTATTTTGCCGTTTTCGTCAAAATTTATGCCCGCATCTATGATTACCCCATTTTCCTTAACCATATCCGCCGTAATGAAATGTGACTTTCCCATAGCTGCTATCACAATATCCGCATTCCTTATTTCCTCAGCTAAATTACGGGTATGAGTATGACATACAGTTACGGTTCCATTCTCGGCAATTATCATTACTGCCACGGGCCTCCCCAGGATGGTGCTTCTTCCAACTACAGTTACCTTCTGCCCATCTATTTTAATGCCATGATCTTTAAGCATGCGGATAACCGCTTTGGGGGTAGTAGGTTGAATGCCGGGTTCTTTCATTAAAAGGCGGCCTAGATTAAAGGGATGTATCCCCTCGACATCTTTGCGATAATCCATAGTACCCACAATCAAGTCGTCATCAATATGACCTGGCAGTGGTTTTTGGATCATAATGCCTGTTACTTCACGATCCTGGTTCAATTGTTCAATTCTATCCACCAATTCGGCTTCGCTAATTTCGGAGGGAAGGTGTAAGACTCTTACTTCGCAGTCAATATCTGCGGCGAACTTTTTGGCGCCATTCACATAAGCAGTCGAAGGACCCTCATCACCTATCTGCACAATGGTCATTATCATCTTCATTTTGGCAGCACTGGTTTTCAATTCAGCTTTCATTTTGTCCCGGATATCTTTTCCGTATATTAACATGCATTATCCTCCCCGAAATCAATTCTTTTCTATATTAGCAAAAAAAGCATGTCCTTGCATCCTTAATTTGTGAAAAATATCTTAAATAACTTTAGGAATGTCAGAGGATTATCAGAATGCAGCAATAAGATGATTTATTCGAGGCTTGTTATCTTCCATTAGAATTCCAATAACATCAAAACGTATTTCCCTAAATGGCTGTGGGTAAGTTTCAAGGTAAATGAGGGCAACTTTGCGGATATGTTCCTTCTTAACTTTTGTAATAGATTCCTCCGGAGAACCATAGCTAGTGCTGGTCCGTGTCTTAACTTCAACAAAAACAATGACTTGCTTATAAATACAGATAATATCAACTTCACCATAGCGGCTGCGGAAATTCCGGCTTAGTATTCTATAACCCAGATTTTTAAGATATCTGGCTGCAATATCTTCACCCTGCTTACCAAGCTCTTTTCTCATATTCTTCTCTTAATATATCCTTTCATTCATAAGGCTGATCTATCTTATTTTGTTATACACCTTAGAAACCAGCCCTTATTTTTACTCAAAAAGACTTGGCTGGGATATTTCATTATCTCCCAGCATTGATCTAACCGGTTCAAAAGTACAGCGATGAATCGGGGAAGGCCCAAGGCTTTGCAAAGCAATAATATGTTCGCGTGTCGCATACCCTTTATGCCTGCCAAAACCATAACCAGGGTAAATTAAATCGTAGGACTGCATGGCCCAATCCCTCTCAACTTTAGCAACGATAGAAGCACAGGCAATAGATATACTTAAACTGTCTCCTTTTATTATAGGATATTGTTTAATTTCAGTATTTGGGATTTTAACGGCATCTACGAGAAGAAAATCAGGCTTGGGGAGAAGCTCATTTACCGCTGTGCGCATAGCTTCTTTGGTGGCCTGCAATATGTTTTCTTTATCGATTTGTCGATGAGAAATAATTGCCAGTGACCAAGCCAGAGCTTTCCTCTTGATTTCCATCACCATTTGAAGTCTCTTTTTCTCGCTTAATAATTTCGAATCGTTTACATCAGGCAGAAAGAAATCACGGGGAAGAATAACCGCTGCTGCCACTACCGGACCAGCGATGCAGCCCCGGCCAACTTCATCAATTCCGGCTATATAATTATAACCCTCCTGGTATGCTCCATATTCGTAGTGTTTCAGTTTTTCTATACGCTGCAATTCTTCAGAACTATGGGATACGCCCAACTTCATTTTCTGTTTGCCACCTAACTTATGTAGAATTAAGCCAATAAACCGGCAACGGTGCTACCAATTATTTCGCCTTCCAATATAGCCTCCTTAAATCCCCTTACTTTTAAAGCATCACCAATTGGAAATGTAAATGGTGCCATTTCCTGAGCCATAGTAAAAAGTTCATTCTGCGGTTTAAAACCAGTTGCCCATACCACATAGTCAGCGGGCAATATTTCTTCACTTCCAGCGTTTGTGATACGTACTTTGCCAGGAATTATCTCCAACACCTGTGCCCTGGTTATTTTCTTAAATCGCGTATCTTTTAACCTATTCATCAATTCACGGCGGCTTTTTCTTTCCATATCTGCGGCAAGTGATAAACCTCTTTCAATTATGGTCACTCGATTGTTCCCTGCTATAAGATATTCTGCTGTTTCACAACCGGTACTGCCTCCGCCAATTATGACTATTTCCTTATCGGCTATCTCGACTCTGCCTTCCAATACGTCTGCTGCCTCAATACAGGCACTGACGTCTCCGCCCTTAATAGTGGGATGTGCTGCTGCTGAACCTGTTGCCAGAACTAGAATGTTTGGTTTTAAGTCCATAAGCATTTCACGGGTAATTTCATGATTAAGAATTACCTCTGCCCCAGATTTGCCCAACTCCCTGACCATATAATCACGCAGAGCTATAATTTGCTCTTTGTGAGGCGGAACTGCAGCCAAATTCATAAACCCACCCAGCTTAGATTCTTTTTCATATAAAGTAACCTCAAGACCGTGTCTCCGCAGTGATATGGCAGCCTGTATCCCAGCAGGTCCACCGCCCACCACTATAGACTTAGTACCTTGTTTAACTGCAGAATCCTTAATAAGTATATCTTCGCGGCCTGTAAATGGATTAACTGTACATCTGATTCCCAAGCCTCTGAAATGGTTATCTATACAGTGGTTACAGCTTATACATGGCCGAATATCTATAGCATTATTTTGGCGAGCCTTATTGACCCATTCCGGATCTGCCAGAAGGCTGCGGCCCAGGAATATGAAGTCAGCTTTCTGATCAGCCAGAACCTGATTAGCGAATTCTGGCCTGCGTATCATACCCCCAGTAATTACTGGGATGTTTACAACCCTTTTTACCGCTTCCGCCAGATATACTCGCCAGCCTTCTTTATACGAGGCGGGCTCTATACTTTTTAGGCCTGATTCATATGTACCACAGGAGCAGTTAATAATATCCACCCCGGATTTTTCCAAACACTTACAAACCTCCAGGCTCTCTGATAACTCAAATCCTCCATTAATAAAATCGTCTATGTTTAGGCGGACCGATACCGTAAGATCGGGTAAATCCCTTTTTATCCCTTCAACTACCTCAAGTAAGAATCGCTGTCGGTTCTGCAGGGTGCCTCCATATTCATCCCCGCGTTTGTTGGTATGGTGAGATAGAAACTGGTTTATCAAATACCCGTGAGCAGCATGAAGTTCAATACCATCAAATCCAGCCCGATGAGCATAATGGGCTGAGGAAATAAATTCTTTAACAATCTGTTTCACTTCAATAGTGCTCAACTCACGGGGAACTTCTTTCATAATTGAACAAGGAATAGAAGAAGGCGCTACAGGCTGTTCACCTCCGCAAAGCATTTTGGTGGTTTGCCTCCCGGGATGGAACAATTGAATAAAGGTTCTGCTTCCGTTGGCCTTTATGGCTTCATTTAGCCTATTTAGCCCTAGTACATAACGAGGATGAGAAATATGCAGCTGACCCCAGCCATCGTTTCCAACCAGCGGAGTCACACAGGCCGCTTCAACAATTATTAATCCTGCTCCTCCTCGGGCTCGGGCAGTGTAATGATTGATTAATGCTTCACTTACCTCACCATTAGTATAACAAAAGTTGGTAGCCATGGGTGCCATCACAATACGATTCCGCACCCATAGTTTGCCGATAATACCCGGCTTGAAAAGCTCCGGGTAGAAACTATTCATGCCCTTAACCCCCTTCTTTTAATACTTTTAATTATATCACAAGCAGATTCGCACGAATCGTATCAAGACTTTAGGTACTTGGGGCTAAACAAATGGCTTCAATTCATTAATCCCTGCATCTCAGATCATTATGTTATTCGACCCTGTAGAACAAAAAAATTCGGTGGACAATTATCCACCGAATTTTTGTTTATTTTCTATTGGTTTTCAGGTTTATTTGTTGCTCTTCCGCCAGATGTTCATCTTTTCTGCATCCTTGATTAACTCATCACGGAAGTCGGGATGAGCAACTGATATTAAAGCTTCAGCTCTCTGCCAGGTAGACAGACCTTTTAGGCAAACCTTGCCGTATTCGGTAACTACATAGTGGGTAGTAGTACGGGGATCAGTGGAAATAGTTCCCGGAGCAAATGTAGGAACTATACGGGATTTTTGTGCTCCCGGCTTGCCAAAAGATGAAGACAAACAGATAAAACTCTTTCCGCCCTTGGAATAATAAGCACCCATAACAAAATCGAGCTGTCCGCCAGTACCGCTTATCTGCTTAGTTCCGGAAGATTCAGCGCTTACCTGACCAAAAAGGTCGATTTCTACGGCATTATTAATTGACATGAAATTGTCAATTTGGCCAACCACCCGAGGGTCATTGGTATAATCAACAGTGCAGCCCATTATTTGCGGGTTGTCGTTGACATAATCATAGAGTTTTTGAGAACCGGCGCCAAAAGCGAATGCCTGACGTCCTTTGTCAATGGATTTCTTTGATCCATTAATTTTACCCTTGGCAGCTATATCTACAAAAGCATCAACATACATTTCAGTATGAACACCCAGATCTTTGAGGTCTGAATCTGCAATCATCATACCAACTGCATTGGGCATACCCCCGATTCCAAGCTGCAGGCAGGCGCCATTGGGGATTTCATCCACAATCAGTTGTGCAACCTTTTGGTCAACATCGGTAGGTGCTGCTGAACCCAACTGAGGCAGTGGCTGATTCGGACCTTCAACTATAAAGTCAACCTGGGAAACATGAATGGATTCCTCGGTGCCACCCAGACAGCGGGGCATATTCTCATTGACTTCTACGATCTTGATCTTGGATACATCAAAAGTAGCCATTTGGTGAGAAGGTGATAAGCTGAAATTAAAATAACCGGCCTTGTCCATGGGTGCCACCTGGCAAATGGCAACTGCAATAGGTTCTACGTTTTCACGATAATACCTGGGCACTTCAGAATAACGTATGGGTGCATAGAAACCGCAACCCATATCATTGATCTTACGGTCAACCCCGGAGCAATGCCAGGAGTTCCAAGTGAAATGAGCTCCTGGATTCTCACCTTTAAATATCTCTGGCATCCACATGGTAACGCCGCCTCTTACCTTAACATCGGTCAGTTCACTTGCTCTTTCAGCAAGGGCCTTATCAACTGCATAGGAATGTCCAACACACCAACCGTAATCTACCCAATCTCCGGATTTAACCAATTTAGCTGCCTCAGCAGCGGATATTAATTTGCTCTTATATTCCTCCATAAAAGACATGCAACAACCTCCTCATTTATTTATCTTTGTCTTTGGATTCTAGTTCTATTCGCCCCATCCTGCCTTCCATTGGGTTTTGGTTAATAGAAATGTTATTAGAAGATAATACCTTAGCCCTTGCTAATTTAGTGAAATTAGATCTTTTTTCCTACTTATTCCCTAGTTCCACAAGTTTAATTATATGGGACTCAGCCAACCACGGCGGGTAGTACTCCTATTCAACACCCCCTTACGTCTTGTGCTTTAAGACAGTAAATATTCTAGCAATTTTATAAATGGTTGGATATCAATTCAATATAGAGTTTATCCCAGAACTTATATTTTAAATCTGAGAAATAAACCTACTATACTAACTCGTATCCAAACCTTAAATATCGTAGAATAAAGATCATGAATGAAAACAACAATATACTGAGCAAGCCCGCAACGGAATTAAGTATTTCAACAAATAGTTAATTATGCAAGAAATATGCCCCAGTTTATCATTCTTATGTCAGCGCTCTATATTACCTATTTAAAGGCATTGCGATTTTTATACAACTAATATTCGAGATCATTTCGACACTAATCGATGCATTATAGCATTGCTTATAATGCCATTTTGCATTATTGTGTGGGTAACAACTCATTATTTTTAAAGAAAGGCAGGTGTAATATCTGGTTGTTGATCTACTAGTCAGTAGAGCTCTTACTAAACTCGGCAGCCAGGATAGCGATGAGTAAAAAAATAGTTATTATTGGAGGCGTAGCCGCAGGTGCCAGCACCGCAGCCCGTTTGCGGAGAATGGATGAAGATGCTCAAATAGTAATGCTGGAACGAGGAGAGTATATATCTTTTGCTAATTGCGGTCTTCCCTATTATGTTGGAGGAGTAATTAAGAAAAGAGAACGTTTATTGATACAGACACCAAACTCAATGCTTAAACGTTTTAATATTGATGTTCGAACCAATAGTGAAGTTCAGCGTATAATACCCCAGGAAAAAGAAATTATTATCAAAAATATGGCCCAGGGTAACACCTATAATGAAAGCTATGATTACCTGGTGCTTTGTCCTGGTGCAGCTCCAGTTGTCCCAAATATCCCCGGCATAGAGCGGCCTAATGTTTTTTCCGTAAGAAACATGGCGGACAGCGATGTTATTAAACAGTATATTGATTTTCATAACCCAAATACAGCAGTTATTCTGGGCGGCGGTTTTATAGGCCTGGAAATGGCGGAAATGTTGTATGAGCAGAATATAGGTGTATCCCTGGTTGAAGCTTCGAATCAGGTTATGGGCGCGTTGGATCCTGAAATGGCAGCAATTATCCATTCATATTTAAGAAATCAGGATATTGAACTTTGTCTTGGTGATCGCGCAGTATCCATGGAGGGATCCGATAAAGTAGAAAACGTTGTTTTAGACAGCGGAAAAACAATATCGGCTGATATGGTTATCCTGGGAATTGGTGTTAAACCAGAGGTTTGGCTCGCTGAAGAAGCCGGGTTAACTATAGGTTCTACCGGAGGGATTCAGGTAAATGAATATCTGCAGACATCCGATCCCTATATATATGCGGCCGGAGATGCCATACAGATTAAGGATTTTGTTACTGAACTTGATTCCCTGCTTCCCTTGGCTTCGCCTGCCAACCGCCAGGGGTGGATTATTGCTAATAACCTTTGCGGTCATCCGGTTAAATACAGTGGTGCTCAAGGTACAGCCATAGTTAAAATAATGGATATGACTGTTGCTGTTACCGGTAAAAACGAAAAGAATCTAAAGAAGTTGGGTATACCATTTCAGGCATGCCATGCAATGCCCAATTCTCACGCCATATATTATCCCGGAAGCAGTGTGATGACGGCCAAATTATTATTTGATCCAGAGGACGGGAAGATCTTAGGTGCACAAATCGTAGGCCGGGATGGAGTAGATAAGAGGATAGATGTAATTGCCACCGCTATACGAGCGAGAATGACGGTTTTCGATCTGCAGGAACTGGAACTGGCCTATGCTCCCCCATTTTCTTCAGCCAAAGACCCTGTCAATATGCTGGGCTATACTGCTTCCAATATTGTTCGTAAAGACACCCGGGTAATCCATTGGCCGGAAGTACCTGAGCGCCAGGCACAGGGAGCCTTTTTAATTGATGCGCGTACTGAGCAGGAATATAAGCATGGTGCTGCGGAAGGAGCTTACAATATTCCTGTAGATGAAATACGCAGCCGTCTAGATGAAATTCCCCGCGACAAAGAAGTTCTGGTTTATTGCGCTCAAGGTTTAAGAAGTTATATTGTTAATCGCATACTTCTTCAAAAAGGCTTTGATGTTAAGAATATCAGCGGAGGCTATGGTCTTTATCAGTACCAAAAATAATCAGCAAGCACAGGGGGATTGGTTTTCTAATGTCTTTTGGCATAAGACATTAGAGAACCAATCCCCCTGTGTCCAATCTTTTGCATCCGTTAACCTAATCAAGACTTATGCGGCCGAGTTTGCCTTTGCGGAAATCTTGAAGGAGTGAAGTACACGTTTTTCCTAGATCCAGTGCTCCGGCTTTTAGAAGATGACCACGATTGCGGGCTATTTCATCCAACAGCTCTTCAGGTAATTTTTCCGGGTTGCTTATTTTTAATTTTTCAGTCAAAATTTCCGGCACCTTTTTTTGCAATGTTGTCAGCAGATAAAATACTACTTCATACTCCTGATAAGCATGTTCCCCTACTATGTTTAAGAGAGCCAGTTTTAGACCCTGTTCCTCGTCCTCAACTTTAGGCCACATAAGCCCGGGAGTATCCATTAACTCAATGTCATCCCTTACCCTTACCCACTGTTTTCCTCTGGTTATACCTGGCTTGGCACCCGTTTGGGCCATTTTCTTACCCACCATGCAATTTAAAAAGGTAGATTTACCTATATTAGGAACTCCTACGATCATAACTCGTGCTGGACGAATCCTCCGGCCTTTTCGCACCATCTCTGCAGCCTGCGGCTTATAAAGGTCGCTTATTGCCTTAATTACCTCGTTGAGGCCTTTGCCGCTGGTGGAATCTATAGCAGTTGCCATTATACCTTCCTCCCGTAACCTTAAAAGGTACTGCCGGGTAGCGTCAGGGGATGCCAAATCACTTTTATTCAAGACAAACAGCAATTGTTTTTTTCTGCTTATCTTCTCAAGATCCAAATTTCGGCAGGAAAAAGGAGCCCGGGCATCCAAAAGCATGGCAACAATATCTACTAGCTTCATATTTTCTTGTATTTCCCGTTTGGCTT
>Ga0074193_1002151_pt1 | contig 19223 bp, 17 predicted proteins | sample EPASupsiteHSE605_FD_64523 | JGI IMG/M metagenome (GOLD analysis project Ga0074193, IMG submission 64523) | Bioremediated contaminated groundwater from EPA Superfund site, New Mexico - Sample HSE6-05 | ecosystem: Environmental > Aquatic > Deep subsurface > Groundwater > Contaminated ... | reverse complement strand
CCGTGTGGCCGAAGCCAAGCGGGCGGGCTGGAACCAGGCCGCGCCGAGCGAGGACATGGGCACGCATCTCGTCACGGTCTCGAGCACGCAGGTGTACTGGCCGGACCTCGACTTCGGTAACCACGACGGGCCGATCGCCGGGTACGGTAACTACATGGTCCTGAACAACCCGCACAACTCCGCGGTGATGCGGGACGGATACTACATCCAGTTCAGGAACCACGGACTCTGGGACTTTGTCGACATCGGAGGCCAGCACATTGTGGTTCCCGAGCACTCGACGGTCCGCCTTGAGATCAACGGCGACCAGACCCTCGGTGAGATCTACATGATCCACCAGCAGGTCTCGACCTTCAGCTTCAACGCCCGACTCTACGTGAACGAACAACTGCGCGGGAACGGACAGATCAGCTCGATCTGGTTTGCCGGCACGAACCAGGGGGCAGGAGTCGACCAGTTCGTCACGAACATTCACTATCTGATGCCGAAGGAGGAGACTGGCTTCCAGTTCACGGTGGACGGCAAGAACATCGTAACTCCTCCCTGGTGGCCGTACACGAACTGGGGCGTCTATATCTATAATTTCGGGCCGGCCAGCCATCCCGGCGGCTGGGAAGACACTGTGCTGAACTTGAAGTTCGAGCCCAACCGGACCTACCTCGTCTGCTCGGGCTGGTACGAGGTCATCAAGTAACCCCTGGTTATGGACGGCAGGTGGGGCGTGGAATCCAGAACGTGCCGGGCTGGCGCAGAATCCGGAGGAGATCAGCGACGGTGGCTCCCTCCCGTTCTCCGACCACCGCTCCCCCACTCCGGTCCGATTCCCGGCCCCGCCCAGCCCCGCGAAGACCGGAACTGTGAGGGGAGAGAGGGCCTCTTCCGGGCTGGCGATGCCGTCTCCTCAACCGGGTGCTTCTCTCTCTTCTCTCGTGGGGGACGCCGGAGGCCGGTGATGCCGCGTACGATCTCGAATGGTTCGGATCTCTGTAAAACCAGTGAGCCCGACGGTATCGCATCCACGGTTCGGGCCCTGTCCGGCACGTGTATGCTGGGCACAGCCTTCTCGTCACACGCGTCTCCCTCTGCCCGGCCCCTTCACGATCCGGTTCCGGTCGATCGCAGGAGCTTCACGAACGGCGAATGTCCCGAGCGCCGCTTGCCCGCCCCCAATCGGCAGGAGAGCCCGCCGTCGGAGCGGCGTGACATGGACCTGCGAGGGGCCGCGTCACCGGCCCTCCACAATGTGCGCAGGGCTGTTCGGCATGTTACAGGGATCGTTTGCCGAACATGGCAGCCAAAGAGGCCGATTAACCCTCTGACCGCCAACTGTCGGGTACAATTTGTGTCTGTTTCAATGATGGTCGGGGTCGCTTGAGGAGGCGATCCCACGAGGAAGGGGATGGATTTGACTGGGAAATGTGAAGATGAAGGGGCGATCTCGGAGATTATCGGCGCTCTCCTGCTCGTCGGCCTCGTCGTGGTCGGCGGGGCGGTGGTCGGAGCGATGTACTTCTCGCAGCCGACGCCGAAGGGCGTTCCACACCTGAGCTTCTATGTCGACTGGAAGGACAACAATGCCACTCTCTATCACACTGGCGGCGACACGCTGGTAAAAGGTGAGTACAGGGTCTACATCGATGACGTCGACGTCACCGATCGCGTGGATCTCCAGAGCTGGTCCTATGGCGAACCACTCCCGATCAGGGACGTCACCCGGACGCCCGGCACGGTGCTGCTGACCTACAAGGATACGGGAGACGGCGAGACGCTTCTCCGGAAGGTCGTCTTTTCGGAGGGTGGGAGACCCGGTCAGGAGCCGATCCGCGGGACCCTGATGGGTTTCGTGTACTGGGACGCGAACGACGACGGAATGTTTACCGTGGGGGAGATCAAGCTCGGCAACACGCTCGTCAACCTCACCTCCCCGAGCGGAGCACTGCTCCAGCAGGTGCCGACGGATCCGCTGGGCGATTACTCGTTCACCGGCCTCTCGGCGGGAACCTATCTGATCGGCCTCGAGCCCCGGGAAGACTGGATACAGCTGCAATACAGGGTCAGCCCGCCGTACTATACGAAGACCATCGAGACGGACGGTCAGGTGATCGACAACCTGAACTTCGGGGTCGTTCCCGGTCCAGAACCTGAGACGAGCCTCGCTCCCGGAGATGGCTACATCTGCGGGTTCAAGTTCAACGACACCGATAACGACCACGAATGGGATGCGGACGAGTCCGGACTCGGTGGGTGGAGGATCCGAGCCGAGTTTCAGGGGGAGGACCTGAGCTGGACAGAGGCGGGCAACGCGACGACCGACGGGAGCGGGTTCTACAACATCACCGGGCTCTCGGAAGGCCACTACCGGGTCTCCGAAATGATCGCGGCTGGGAGCGAATGGAATCAGACATATCCGGTCGACGACGGGGGCTCCTATGTCTTCAACCTGAACGGTCTGCACCTGAACATGTCGGGTCAGAACTTCGGCAACCACCATGGGTCCTCTTCGCTGGTCGTCCCCACGGTCACCCCCTGGATCGATCTCATGGGCAACCACGTCGTGGAGCTCGAGAAGCGCTCTACGGACAAGGGATATCTCGTCGGCGGCACCTGGTACGAGTGCGAGGCCAAGAAGGGCAGCTACGTCACGATCGATGGACGGAATCATCCCCTCCAGAACAACGACAGGGTTCGGCTCGAGATCTACGAAGACCAGTACGACGGACGGGTGGTGTCGGACCACCTGGCCATATCGGAGTTCTCATTCAGAGTGAACCTGTATATCAACGGCGGGCGAGTCGATACCGGGATGTGCACGGCGATCTCCATCGAGAGCGTCAACAAGAACAAGGAGCTCACGACCCTGACCTACCGGCTCGACAGCGATTCGTCCTGGACGCACCTGGATATCGACGGAAAGCCGGTGATCCCGGATGTGGTAGATGCACGGGCGATGACCGTCTCGAGTATCCACCTCATTCACTCCAACAAGTTCGGCGAGGGCCTCAATCTTGATACGATCGACCTGAACGGCTCGAAAGACATAATTCTGGCCCAGTGCGAGATCAGGGTATACTAACTCCGCCACCAATCTTTTCGCCAATCGAGGGTGACCATGGCCGATCGTCGAAACCGGAAGGATGAGCGTCGCGCGGACGCGAGTGCCGAGCTGATCGGCGTCGTCGTACTGATCGGGATGCTCGTGATGGCCGTCGGCCTCATCGCGAGTCAGGTCGTCTCGACACCTCCGCCTCTCAAGGTGCCGGCCGCATCGCTCCGGATCACCAACGTATCCGACCACGTACTGGTCGAGCACCTCGGCGGAGATGCCCTGCCTCTCGGGGACCTCGGGGTGCGGATCGTCTACCGAAACGGAGGTACACCAACCGACCGCTCCGCAACGGAGTTTCGGGACCGCGCGGACATCGTCCCGTTTGCCCCTGACCCGATCGGGTTTTTTCGGAACGGCGACGTCTTCCGTGCGAATCGAAGCGGTTCCGAGGAGATTGCGGGCGCAGCCCTGATCTGGGCCGGCTCCGGGACTACAGCGATCCTCTCCGCGTTCGGAGACGGCCTCGGGCCCCTGACCCAGGCGCCCTTCGACCCCGACCACACGCCGGGGCCGGTCTACACGGTCCGGACCCAGCCGCCCGTGCCCACGCCGACCACGAACTGGTCCTCGAACTGGACCTTCATCGCAAACTTCACGCCGGAGGAGAGTGCCATCCCGACATCGACCAGTATCGTCTTCACCGATCATTCGTACGGGTACAACAATACGACCGTCGGCGGTCAGAGTTACAGCACGCCGATTCTCGTCGACGACTGGACCTGGACCTTCGGTGACGGGCGTTCATGGAGCTACGGCCGGGACGAGGCGCAGGCCGGCGCAAGCCCGAACGCTACCTACGGTGTCCCCGGGAACTATACAGTCACCCTCCACGTCGTGAACCGGAGCTACGGTCTCTCGGCCATGACCGCCGGTACGGTGTCTGTTACCAGCACGGCTCCTGCGGTGACGTTCAGTGCCGAACCCCTCTGCGGCTATGAGCCGTTCACGTACAATATCACGGCCGTCGCCGGTTTTCCTCCCACGGTGTGGTACTGGCACTTCCCCGATGGAGGGACGCAGATGATGCAGGGCGATGGGAAGGCGACCACGGCCGGGATCACCCGCACGTTCACATCGCACCTGCCCGGGACCCTAACGCTCGACATCTCGTCGCCGTACGTCAACGGGGGAGAGAATGTAACAACGCCCCCGTTCTCGATCGCCCCGCCCGAGGCGAGGGCGTACTTCACCACGAACGTGACCAATCCCGCCACGAACATCACCGAGGGCCAGGCCCCGCTCGCGGTCGCCTTCACGGAGCAGTCCACGGGCCATGTCGCCTCGCGCCTCTGGGACTTCGGCGACGGCGGCGAGTCCACGGATGCCGACCCCGTGCACCTCTACACCGTGCCGGGGACCTACAACGTGAACCTGACGGTCCGGTCCGTCTCCTGCTGGCCGGAGACCCGGAGCGTCTTCAACCGGACGATCACTGTCACGCCGCCCCTGATCGCGAACTTCACGGCCGAGAACGAGACCGACGGCAACGTCACGACCGTCGTCGATCGGCTCGTGAACTTCACGGACACCTCGATCGGCGGGCCCACGACGTGGGCATGGGAGTGCGGCGACGGCGGTACGTCCGTCACCCAGAACGCGAGCCATGCCTACGCGGCGGCGGGAGACTACAGCGTCAACCTGACGGTCACGAACGGGACGGCTCACGACTACGAGTTCAAGCATTGGTACGTCCACGTGCTCCCGAAGATGGTCGCGAACTTCACGTCCGAGCCGCGCGAGGGCCTCCAGCCGCTCGCGGTCCAGTTCGGCGACACCACGATCGGCGAGCCGACGGCCTGGCTCTGGGTCTTCGGCGACGGCACGCCGAACTCGACCGAGCAGCACCCGGCTCACATCTACGGGACGGAGGGCAACTACACGGTGACGCTCCACGCCTCGAACGCCCTGAACGGTGACGACGAGGTGAAGGTCGAGTACATCCGGGTCCACCCGGAGGTGCAGGCGAACTTTACCATCACCTCGAACCCGTCGATGGTCGGGGATACGGTCCTCTTCAACGACACCTCGACCGGCGGCCCGGTCACCTCCTGGACCTGGAGCATCTCCGGTTCCGCATCGGCCCCGAACTTCCCGACCTCGGGACGGAACATCAGCTACGCCTTCATGACCAGCGGGTCCTACAACGTGACCCTGACCGTGAGCAATAGCTGGGATACGGATGCGATCACAAAGGCCCTGACCGTGGATCAGCCTCCGACGACGATACCGACGACGGCGCCGACGACCGTGCCGACCACGCTGGCCCCGGGAGCCATCAGCGGCGTCAAGTGGAACGATCTCGACCGCGACGGCACGAAGGATGCCGGCGAGCCCGGCATTGCCAACTGGACCATCAATCTCTACCTGCAGGGCGAGGTCGATCCCCTCATGACCACCACCACCAATGCCACCGGCTGCTATGCCTTCAGCGGGCTCTCCAGCAACGGGTACGAGGTGGGCGAGGTCGTGCCGGCGGGGAAAGGGTGGACCAGGAGCTATCCCTCGGGCGGACGGCACAGCGTCCTTGTCACGAGCGGGGCGCAGTACTTCACGGATGTCGACTTCGGCAACTATCTCGGCGATGTGATCCTGAGCGCGAATCCCAAACTGAGCCAGCTCGTGCCCGGGACATATCTGCAGTTCCGGGCGCTCGGGAGCGGTTGCCAGATCTCGATCGGCGGCCGCCCTCACAATCCGGCCGCCAATCAGGTCGTCAGGCTCGTGATAGGCAGTGACGGGATCGGAGCGATCTACGGCACCACGAGCACGCTCAACTCGTTCACGTTCGATAACGTCACCCTGTTCATCAACGACGTACTTATCGATCAGGGCACTGTGACCACGTTCTGGATCCCTTCCTACGACTCGTATACCTCCACCCTCCGGCTCGTCATGCCCTCGCAATCCGGCTCGACAGAGTTCCGGGTCAGCCCCGACGCGATCATCAATGGCAACAGTGCTCAGGCGGTCACGCTCTTCGGCCTCCGCCCGACCGCGTCCGCACCGATGAACCTGGCCAACGGCGGGACGTACTATGCGGGCGGGATCGAGAACTACACCCTCCCGGTGTAATAACGCCATGCCCTTCTACTGCCTCCGCTGCGGTGAGTGCTGCTCGGCCATGGGCGAGGTCCACGCCCTCGAGCGCGGACCTGCCGGCGACCTCGCGGTCCGGAACCTCTACACGGGCGAGCTCACGCGGGTGACCCTCGACCCGGATAAGGCCGATCTTCTCCTGCGTCCTCCGATCCCGGGGGCCTGCCCGCTCCTCCGGCACGACGATGCCGGCGTTGCCGTCTGCTCCGTGCACGAGACCTGGCCGGCCGTCTGCGCCGAGTACGCGTGCTGGCGCCTCCTCGCCCTCGACGGAGCCGGCCGGCGGGCCGCGCGGGTCATGGGGTGCCGTCACCTCGCGGTCGACGACCCGGGGCTCGGACTCCTCCTCGCCGCCCACCGCGACCGGCTCGGCCGGATCGTCGACGACACGGTCTGGCTCGACGCCATCGCTGCCACTCTCGAGCGGGCCGGCTACCGCGTCGTGCGCTGAGGGAGCAGAACGTTTATTGCCCGGAGCCGACACCACTCCCCGATGCCTCCCAGACCGGCCCGGGGGCACGTGTGACCGCCGCCTCCGGGCTCGATGCCGAGGAGGTCGCGGTGCTCTGCCTCCTCGTGGCCGACGGGGACCTCGCCTGCTCCTGTGCCGACGTGGCGGACCTCCTCAACGCCACCGAGCGGCGTGCCCGGTCCGTCTTCGGGCCGGTCCCGGACGCCATGCGCCGGGCCCTCGTCGGGCTCGTCCTCGAGGCGGGCCTCGCCGATCCGAAGGAGGTCCTCGAGGGGGGCGTCGAAGCCGCCCTCGCCCGCATCGCCCTCCGCGACGCCCTCCCCCCGATGCTCTCGCGGGATCGGCTCTGGTTCGCGGCCGACGGCGGGGTGCACTGGACCGCGGCCGCACCGGGGGCGCTGGCCGCGTCGGGGTCGCGGCACCGGGCCGCACGCCTCCTCGCACTCGTCGCCGCCGGCCCGACACCGAAAATGGTCCTCTCGACCCTCGACCGGCTCGGGTGGGACCGCTCCTTCATCCGGGCCCTCCTCGAGCCGGGCCGCTCCTCGGAGCCCGACGACCTCCGCCGGCAGGTCGCCTGGCAGGACTGGTTCGAGTAGCGGCCCGAAGACGACGGGGGCCTCGGGAACCCTGCAGTCGTCGATCGTGCCCCCCGGAAGATTGTCGGCTGGCGCCAGGGCCCGCGGCCCCGGTTCACCTCCCGTCAGGCCGAAAGAGGTCCCGGCAGCGCTCGGGGCGCACCGTTTACCGCAGGTCCCTCTGCACCTCACGCTCTCCGTCGCGTCGCGATCGCGGCCGGAACGACCCTGCGGCACGGGTGGGGAGTGTCTGCTCCCTGGAGTGTCGGCCTGCGCGACCCCGTCGGGGGCCGGGAGGTGCCGTTCTTCTTCGGTGCACGTTCGGGTCGAACATCCGGGGAGGTCCGACAACCGGTGCGGCAGTGGTCCGTATCGAGCACGGTGCGAGCCCCGCCCCATGGTATTGCCGAAAGATTATCCTCGCGGCGGTCAATAGCTCCACTTCAGCCATGCGGAGTCGGCACGGAACAGGCCTCGGGGCGACAGGGACCACACGGGGGGGCCGTTGGTGATCCTTCAATACTCCCCCTGGCTCGTGCCGTTCCTCCTGTCCGCCCTCGTGACCGGCGCCCTCGCAGTCGCGAGCTGGCGCCGTCGAGCATGCCCGGTCGTTCCTCCCTTTCTCGTTCTCGCGATCGCGATGACACTCTGGTCGCTGGGGGATGCCATCGAGGTCGTCCTTGCGGACCTGCCCTCGCAACAGATCGTCAACACGATCTCCTATATCGGGATGGAGGCCATCCCGCCGGTATTTCTCATCGTGGTCCTCTACTACACCGGGAACGAGTATCTGGCGAACCGCCGGAACATCCTCCTCGTGTCCCTTGTCCCGGCGGCAACGGTCCTGCTGATCGCCACGAATGAGTATCACCACCTGTTCTACACGGGGTACGTCCCGATCCAGATGAACGGCTACGTGCAGTGGCAGTACCTCCACGGCCCGCTCTTTCAGGTCGTCGCCGCCTACAACTATCTTGTCGTCTTCTGCGCGCTCCTCCTGATCGCCCGCCAGCTGCTCCTTTCGTCCGGGATCCAGCGGCGACAGCTGTCGGTCCTGTTCATCGGGGCCCTCCTCCCGGTCCTGGCCAACATGGTCTACGTCTACCAGGATCTCCTGTTTCCCCAATACGTCAGTGTGACGGGCATCGCCTTCGCGGTCTCGGTCCTCATCATTGCGCCGGGGATCTTCCGGTACCAGGTGCTGTCCCTCATGCCGGTCTCGAGCCCCCTGATCGTCGCCGCCATGCGCGACGGCGTGATCGTGATCGATCCGGCCGGCCGGATCACCGATCTGAACCCTGCGGCCGAGCGGATCCTGGGTATCGCCTCGGCATCCGCCAGCGGGAGGCGCATGGACCATGTCTTCCCGCCCGGCGTCCCGCTCCTGGAGGGGGTGCGGGCCCGGGACGAGGAGGCCCATGCCCAGATCGCGATCCCCGACGGGCGTGACGAGCGAGTCTACGATGCATCGGCACTCCCGGTTCGCTCCGCCCGCGGGATGACGAGGGGAAACCTGATCATCCTCCGGGACATCACCGGCCGGAAGAAGGCCGACGACGCGCTGAGGGAGAGCGAGAAGAAGTACCGGGAGCTCGTCGATCTCCTGCCCGAGATGGTGTTCGAAGCGGATACTGCCGGGCGGCTCCGGTATGTGAACTCCCGGGCCCTCCTGATCTTCGGGTATGCCCGGGAGGAGATGGAGGACGGGCTCCCCCTCGCTCGTGGCCTGGACCCGCCCGAGAGCGCGCGAGTGCTGAAACAACTGCGGGAGATCTGTTCCGGAGGCGGCCGGGGCGATATCGAATTTCAGGCGACGAGACGGGACGGCAGCACCCTTCCCGTGCTCGTGGCGGCCACGCCCGTCATGAAAGACGGTCGATGCACGGGGATCCGCGGGATCCTCATCGATATGACCGGGCCGAAACGCTCGGAGGAGGCCCTGAAACAGGCCTTCCGGAGAATGAACCTGCTCTCCAGCATCACCCGTCACGACATCCAGAACCAGCTCACGGTCCTGAAGGGCGATCTGGACCTGTACAGGGAGACCGAGCCGCCGGCTTCCGCCGGCCTCTTCCGAGCCGACCGGGCCGTGCAGCTGATCCGGGAACTCGTCGAATTCAGTGCGGATTACCAGGAGATCGGCGTCCACTCCCCCGAATGGCAGGACCTCACCTCGATCGTCGAGCGGATATCGCAGTCTCTCCACCACCCGGGTGTCCGCATTGCCCCCCCTCCGGTGGAGGTCGAGATCCGTGCCGATCCCCTCTTCGAAAAGGTCATCTTCAACCTCATCGACAATGCCCTCCGGCACGGGGAGCGGGTCACACGGATCTCGTTCTCTCTCCAGCGCGTCGCACCCGGGCTGGTCCTGGTCTGCGAGGACGACGGTGTCGGAGTGGCAGAGGCGGAGAAAGCCCCCCTCTTCCAGAAAGGCTACGGAAAGCACACGGGGCTAGGGCTCTTTCTGTCCCGCGAGATCCTGGCAATCACCGGGATATCCATTGCCGAGACCGGGACCCCGGGCGTCGGAGCGCGGTTCGAGATCACCGTTCCCGAGAGGGATTATCGGTACATCTGACCCCCGTCGCAGGCAGCACACGCTCTGGTCGTATCGGATTCGAGACTGGAGCGGCGACCGCCGCACTCTCGGCGCCGGGGCGGCCGCTTCCCTTCGTCCCGACACCGGTGCCGGCTCCCTCGAGCGGCACGACCGTGGGTCCCTGCCCGAACGGGCCCCGACCGTTCCGATCAAGCCCGGCCTGTCGCGGGTTGTTGCGTCACGGAAAGCATTTATTCGCCTCGGGCCATTCGAGGACGCATGAAACCGATCGGCATCTGTCTCTTCATCGCCCTCGCCCTCTTCTGCGCTGGCTGCACGACCGGGCCCGGCGCGAACAACACGACCGGGAACGCGACGCCCGTCCCCGACCCCGCCCTCCTCGGGACCTGGCAGCTGGTCTCGTTCCTCGGTGCGGACGGTGGGACCGTCGCGGCGATCGCCGGCTCGACCCCGCTCGTCACGTTCGACCGCGAGGGCCGTCTCGGGGGAACGGCCGGATGCAATCACTTCTCGGCCGACTATACGGCCAGCGGCAGCACGCTCACCATCGGCCCCGTCGTCTCGACCCTGATGTACTGCTCGCTCCCGGCCGGGATTATGGACCAGGAGCAGCGGGTCTTCGCGCTCCTCCCCATGACGGGCGGGTACACCGTCTCCGGGCACAGCCTCTTCCTCTCCGACCGGAGCGGCAACCGGATCATGAGCTTCGCGCGTGCGGCCGCACCGACACCCGCTCCGCTCGTCGGCACGACATGGCAGTTGAGCGGTCTCTCCGACCGTAACGGGACCGCGCGATCCGTACTGGCCGGCACGAACGCGACCCTGGTCTTCGCACCCGACGGGACACTCAGGGGCGACACGGGGTGCAACATCGTCCAGGGGCCGTACACGCAGACCGGGAGCAGCCTTTCTCTCGGGCCGCTCGCGGTCACCGAGCGGGCCTGTGCCGATCCCGCGATGATGGTCCAGGAGCGGGACCTCCTCGAGGCCCTCGGGGTCGCGACGACCTACGACGTCCAGGGCGACCGCCTCCGGATCGCGAACGCCTCGGGCGGCCCCACGGCCGAGTTCCGCCGGCTCGCCTGACGGCTCCGATCCTAGTTCCCGTCCGCGACCTTCGAGAAGGGGATGTTCCCCGCCCCGATCTCGGTCCGGATCGGGATCCCGAGCTCGCGGCAGCGCCCCGCGAGGTTCATCCCCGAGAAGGCGACGATCGAGAGCCGGAAGGGGTCGGGAGGTGCGTTGAAGACCTCGAACCCCATCGTCACCGGGAAGACGAACCCGGCCGAACGGAGGGAGGCGATGAGGTCGTTCACCTGCCCCTCGGCCTGGCCGGGCACCTGGCGGATGTTCGCGAGCGCGATGCCGGTCCCGCTCTGCACCAGGGAGCCGATCGAGGTCAGGCCCGACGAGATGAAGAGTGCGAGCGGGTCGATCGTGCTCCCGCGGTACCCGATCAGGTCGACGAACTCCGTGGCCTGCCGGTCGCGGACCCGGAGGGTGCCCCCGTAGGCGACCCGGACCGGGATCCCGTGGTGCTGGAAGACCCCGTCCATCGTGATCGAGCAGGCGGTCACGAGCCCGACCGAGCCGGAGGGGACCTGGGGATGGCGGTCCAGGATGAGGTAGTTGGAGAAGAAGCCGTACCCGGCTCCGATCACGCTGTCGAACGCGCCGCGGACCTCGTCGAGCCTCTCCTCGGGCACGATCGAGAGATTGTAGGCCACATCGCCGGTCATCGTCTCGGGGTCGAACGTGGAGCGGAACGCGAGCCGTTCGAGCTTGGAGATGATGAACCCGGTCCGGTCCTCCACGAGGGCCTTGTCGGTCTCGCTCCGCCCCCGTTCGGTCAGGACTCGTCCGTGGTTCCCGACCTTGTTGGTGAAGCCCATCTCGTCGAGGTACCGGAGGTAATACTGGACGGCCCGGTCGGAGAGGACGAAGCCGCGTTCGGCCATCAGCTCCGAGAGCCTCTTTGCCCCGATCGGCTCCTGCTGGTCTTTGAGGATGCGGAGGAGCTCGACGACTTTTCGCTCGGTCCGGATCATGACTCCCGGGCCCCGACGGCTCCCCGGCTCTCCTGGTATCGCCCGCGGTACTCCTGGTGGTTCTCCATCACCTCGGAGAAGAGGATCTGGACGCACCGCTCGCCCTCCTCGAGGCGCACGTCCTCGGGGCCGAGGTTCGAGAGGGCCAAGGTCAGCTGCCCGCGGAAGCCCGGGTCGACGAATCCCCCGCCGAGGAGCACGCCCTTCCGGCCGAGGGACGAGCGGCAGCGGAGGGTCCCGGCGAGGCCGACGGGCATCTCCACCCACTCCATCGAGGAGACCAGCCGGCACTCGCCCCTGGGGATCACGGTCGACTCGGCGGCACGGAGATCGTAGCTCGCCACCTGGAGCGATTCCTTTGCAAACGGCCGGATGGTGAGCCGTTCGCCCGGTTCGAGCGTGCGGAGCCGACGGACAATCTCCTCTCCGGACAGAATCATAGGAAGATCAGGTGCGTCCGAATACTTAATAGTCATCGATATCATACGATCAGGCGGATCTATAGGGTAGAGGACATCCTCTTGGGCTTCGAACCCAAGGACCCGGGTTCGATTCCCGGTGGATCCGTTCGATTCTGCACGGTGCGAAATCGTTAAGAGCTCCCGTGCCCTTTGAATACTACAACATCTCCCGGAGGGCCCGGCGGACCGGGCGCGCGCGCGACCGCAAGTCTCTTGTGGGTTGCGCCGGTTGATCCAGGTATCGGAGTTCGAACATGAGGTACGGCATGATGACCAGCGGCCCGGCCACGGGGTCCGTCCACGTTCTGCTCTTCTGTTCATTCCGATCGCAACCGGCGCACCCTGATGGCGGGCGCGGCGCAGAGGGGCGAGGATGGGTAAGGCATGCTGAATGAACTGATCGATAAGCGAAAGAAGATACTGGCAGAGTCCGAGCAGCACAAGGAGCGGCGGAACGAGCTGAACGCGACCGCGAGCAAGTTCGCCCGCGAACGCAACGCCCTGAACGGGAAGACCCGTGAGTTCGTCGAGGAGGCCCAGAAGAACAAGGAGCTGCGCGACCAGGCGAACAAGGACGTCCAGTCCCAGAAGGAGGAGCGCAACGCCCTCAACGAGCAGGCGAACGTGCTCTTCGAGGAGATCGAGGGCTTCAAGAAGGAGCACGGCGCCCTGAAGAACCGGGGTGTGAAGGAACTCCAGAAGCAGATCGAGCACATGGAGTTCCGGCAGCAGACCGAGGTCTTCTCGGTCGACAAGGAGCGCGAGCTGATCGAGAAGATCAAGGCGCTCCGCACTGAGATCCGGGAGCAGGAGACCGAGCTCGAGCAGAACAAGGAGATGCGGACCAAGCTCACGGACGCCCGCGACTTTCGCCACGCTGCCTCCGAGGTCCACGCCCGGGTCACCGAGCTCGCCGAGCTCGCCCAGAAGCACCACGACCTGATGGTCGAGAACTATCGGAACGCCGACAAGTCCCGCGAGGCGGCCGACGCCTCGCACAAGCAGTTCGTCGAGGCCCAGGAGGCTGCGGACGCCGAGCACAAGGCCTTCCTTGCCTGCCAGAAGGAGCTCCGCGACTACGATAAGGTGATCGGCGGTCTCAGGAAGAAGACCCGGTCGACCAAGGTCACCAAGGAGCAGAAGGCGGTCCGGCAGGAGGCCGAGCGGATCTTCACGTCGTTCCGGAGCGGCGAGAAGCTCACGACCGACGACCTGCTCTTGCTCCAGCGGTCGAAAATGGTCTAAATCTCTCTCTTTTTCGAAATCTGCGCGAGTCAACAACGCTTTAATAGATCCGATACAACAATCCTGTGATGGCGGAGCGGCGCACCCTTGTGCTCTCGGTGGACCGGGATGACGACATCGGGTACAAGGCGGGAGTCGACGCCCCCGTGGTCGGACGCGATGCGTGTCTTGCCACCGCGAACGCGCTCGCGCTGGTCGATCCCGAGGACTCGGACGTCAACGCGATCTTCCAGGCCGTCAAGGTCGCCGACGGGCTTGCTGCCGGCGGCGAGGAGGTAGAGGTCGCGATCGTCGCAGGGGACCATCTCCATATGATCGAGGGGGACCGCAAGATCGCCCGCGACCTCGAACGGGTGATCGCCCGGACCGGGGCGACCGAGTGCATCCTGATCACGGACGGGGCGGAGGACGACTTCGTCCTGCCGATCATCCAGTCGCGGATCGCGGTCTCGTCCGTCCGCCGGGTCGTGGTGACCCAGATGGTGAACCTCGAGGGGACCTACTATATCCTCAAGAAGCTCCTCGACGACCCGAAGATCTCGCGTCCGCTCCTCGTCCCGGTCGGGCTTGCCATGCTCCTCTTCGCCATCGCGTACCTGCTCGGGTATCCCGAGGGCGCGATGATCGTCGTGGTCGGGGTGATCGGGACCTATCTCCTCTTCCGGGGCCTCGGGTACGACGACATCTTCGGCTCGTCCTACCGGGCGATCGCGAACTCGATCTCCCACGGACGGTTCACCCTGATGACGAACCTGGCGGCCGTCCTGCTCGTGATCGTGGGCGCGATCACGGGCATGACCACGATGGTGGTCCACTATATGGGCGGCGACCAGGCGAACGGGGTCTTCATGTTCCTCGCGTTCGCCTACGGAGCCGTCCCCTGGTTCGTCGCGGCCGGCCTCGTCTCGTCCGCGGGCCGGCTCATCGACGTCTACCTCGGCGAGCGGAGCGAGGCCTGGCGCATGCTCCTGCTCCCGTTCCTGACCCTCTCGGCCGGACTGTTCCTCTACGGCGCCGCGATCTACGTGCTCGCCGTGAACCGGGCACCCGAGTTCCCGATCCTGGCCGAGGCGGGACTCCAGTACTTCGCACTCCTCTCGGTCGCGGCCGCACTCTGCCTCGGCGTCGGCATCTGGCTTCAGCACTCGGCCCGGCGATTGGCCGCTGAGTGCGGCGAGCCCGCCCTCGTCCCGTCAGAGTGAACCGGCTCCGCTCCTAGAGCGAGTCCAGGCTGATGCTGTTGAACTCCTGGGCGATCGCGGTCGGTTCGCGGACGCCGAATGCGGTCTGGACCGCGTTCGCGTCGAGGGCGTAGGCGACGTCGCACATGTAGTCCAGGATATCTATCGAGAGCTCCCGGTTCTGCCGGGACTTGCGGACCTGGTCGAGAAGAAAGGTGAGTCGCTCCGGGGCCTCGTTCCGGAGCTTCGCGACGGCGATCACGCACATCGAGATCCGGGTGATGTTCCGGTCCGTGCCCGTGACGATCTCAAAGAAGTTGCGCACGATCTGCGCCTGGTAGATCTCGCCGCCCATGTCCTGTGATTATTTTCCTGTCCTCCTATACCAATCTTCCGCATTCCTTATTTTGCAGCCGAGACGATGCGGATGATGTCCCCGTTCTTGAGGGGCTGGGTATCGCGGATTCGCATTCGGGTCCGGGCGTCGACCGCGTAGAGGAAACCCTTGCCGATATCCGTGTGGACCGCGAACGCGAGCTCGCGGGCCGTGGCCCCGGTCGGCATCAGGAACGCGTCGGGGAGGATCCGGCCGCGCCCGTCCATGAAGTGCGTCTCATCCTCGACAGGGTAGACGACGATCCGTTTGAGGAGCTCGAAGACCGAGCGGTTCAGGGCCGCCTGAACCCCGGTCCCGCCGAGCCGCGTCATCGCGCCGCGGAGAGACTCGAGCCCGGCCGCCTGGGCCTTCGAGAGCGCCGCCGGGTCGACGACCGCGAACGACGGGTCGCCGGGGAGGTAGGTGATCAGGCCGGCCTTGGCCGCGTTCCTGAGCGCGAGCTCCCCTGCGGCCGTCGCCGGGGGGACCCCGTGCTCGGCGAGGCGGGCGAGGAGCGCGTCGGGCGCGAGGTCGGCCTTGTTCGCGACCGCGAGCATCGGCTTCGCCCGTGCGAGCAGCGCCCCACAGAACGTGATGAGCGCGGCCTCGTCCGCGTGGCCGAGGTCGACGCCGGTCTCGCGGACCGCGGCGGCCACGTCCTCGGACGTGATCGAGAGGCCGGCCAGGACCTCGGCGATCGCCGCGTGGAGCGAGAATCCCCGCTGCACCGACTGCCGCATCAGCTTTGCCCAGTGCTTGTCCAGGATCCCGTGGACCCACATGGTCATCTCGTACGGGAGGAACGCGATGTCCTCCTCGGGGTCGTGTTCCCCGGGTCCGACCGGGTTGCCCTCCGCGTCGGTCGCGCCCGATCCGTCCACGACGTGGATGATCGCGTCGGCCTGGCGGAGGTGGTCGAGGAACTGGTTCCCCAGGCCGCGCCCGAGGTGGGCATCGGGCACGAGGCCTGCCACGTCGATCAGGTTGACCGGGATGAAGCGCACACCGTCCGTGCAGTGGCCGCAGGTGGTCGCCCCTCCGGGGAGCTCCAGGCCCGTGCAGGGGCAGGGGGCTCGGAGGTAGGCGACTCCGTGGTTCGCGTCGATCGTCGTGAACGGGTAGTTCGCGATCTCGGCGTCGGCGAGGGTCGCAGCCTTGAAGAAGGTGGACTTGCCGCAGTTCGGCTTTCCGGCGAGCGCAAGCGTGATCATGATGAGCCGACAGCATAATCGGCCCGCGAGGAGTAAATAGGTGTTGACTCCCCGGTCTCTGGTGCGAAACGATATTATGCGATGAGATTCACCTGAGGTTAGGTCGTGGCTGGGCCGCGACCGCCTTGGAGTGATTGACGATGGCATACCGAGACAACCCCTTCGAAGGGCTGGGACGGCAGTTCGACGACATGCTCAGCGAGATGGAGAGCCGCTTCCGCGGCATGATGATGGGATCGGGCCAGTTCCTGCCTGCGGGCGGCTTCGGGCCGGGAGGTGTCGGGGATCGGATCCTGCCCGCGGTCCGGGGAGAGTTCAGGCTCGACGTGCAGGAGGACGAGGACGAGGTGGTCGTGGTCGCGGACCTGCCCGGTGTCGACCGCGAGAACATCACGGTCCGGCTCCTCTCGCCCGAGCAGCTCGAGATCTCCTGCGAGCGCCGCTCGGAGCGACAGGAGGCGGGGGAGGGCGGCCAGTTCGTCCGCCAGGAGCGGACCTTCGGGTACATGACCCGCGTGGTCCCCCTCCCGCACGAGGTGACGGCGGAGGGGGCGACGTCCTCCTTCACGAACGGCGTGCTCGAGCTCCGGCTCAAGAAGACGACCGTCGAGCGCGGAACCCGTATCCCGATCGACTAACCCTTTTTTGATATGCCCCGGTTCGTGGTCCACGACCACTCCTCCCGCACCCGCCACCACGACGTCCGGCTCGAGCACGACGGCGTCCTCGCCTCGTGGGCAGTGCCGAAGGGCCTGCCCGATCGTCCGGGGGAACGGCGCCTGGCGATCGCGACCCCGGACCATGCCCTCGAGTACATCGACTTCGAGGGGACCATCCCGGAGGGGGCGTACGGGGCGGGCGAGGTCCGGGTCCACGACCGGGGCGAGTACGACCTCCTCGCGTGGGAGGACGACCGTCGAGAGGTGAAGCTGTACGGACGGCGGTACGAGGGCACGTTCCTCTTTATCCCGTTCCGACGCGCCGGACCCGGCCAGTGGCTCGTGATCCGGCGTTCGGACTGAACCGGGTATCTATAAATCCGCCGAACACCACTCCCGTGCGTGGCACTGTTCATCCAATCCGACTGCCAGCCCGGCGGCGGGAGCGATGCGGCCTCCTGGATCCGACGTGCGATGGCCTCCACGCGGCGGCGGCACTATCCAAAGGCGATCGAGTCCTTCGACCGTGCGCTCGAGTGCGAGCCCGGCTCGGTCGAGGCCCTTCTCGGTCGGGGAAACGCGCTGTACGCGCTCGACCGGTTCGACGAGGCCCTCGAGACCTACGAGCGGGCCCTCGAGATCGCGCCCGAGCGACCTGCCCTGCACCTCGCCCGGTCGAACGCCCTGGTCGCCCTCGGGCGAAAGGAGGAGGCCGTGGCCGAGTACGATCGGGCCATGGCGCTCCGACATCCCCATCAGTAATTTATATCCTTCGCGAGAGCTCCTAGTGGTGAAAGTATGACCGAAGGCTACCGCACCGCGAACGTCGACGGCCGCGAGGTGCCGTACGACCCTGCGACCCTCCGCCGAATCCAGGAGCACCCGTGCTTCTCCGAGAAGGCCTGCCACTCCTTCGGCCGGATGCACCTGCCGATCGCGCCGAAGTGCAACATCCAGTGCAACTACTGCGTGCGCGACTACGACTGCGTCAACGAGTCGCGCCCCGGCGTGACGAGCCGCGTCGTGACCCCCGAGGAGGCGGTCCCCCTGGTCCAGAAGGTGCTCGACGCTCACCAGGACATCAGGGTGATCGGGATAGCCGGCCCGGGCGACCCGCTCGCGAACGAGCAGACCTTCGAGGCCCTTCGCCTGGTCAAGGAGCACTTTCCCGAGACGATCCGCTGCATCTCCACAAACGGGCTGCTCCTGCCCGAGCGGATCGACGAGCTGGCGGCCCTCGACGTGGGGAACATCACGGTGACGATGAACGCGCTCGACCCCGAGGTCGGGGCGAAGATCTACGACCACATCGAGTACCACGGTAGACGGTACGAGGGTGTCGAGGCTGCGAAGATCCTGATCGCGAACCAGCTCAAGGGGGTCGAGGAGGCAGTAAAACGGAAGATGATCGTCAAGGTGAATACGGTCTGGATCCCCGGGGTCAACGACGACCAGATTGTCGAGATCGCCGAGACCACCTCGAAGCTCGGGGCCTACACCTTCAACCTGATCCCGGTGATCCCCCAGTACAAGTTCAAGGACGTCGTACCGCCCACGCCGGCCGAGAAGCGGGCCATGCAGGACCGGTGCGCACCGTATATCAAGCAGATGCGCCACTGCCAGCGGTGCCGTGCGGATGCGATCGGGAAGCTCGGACACGACATTCAGTCCGAGGTGTACTGCGACAAGCACGATGAGCCGAAAAAGGAGTGAATACCCGCCGGGGCCGGCCGTGACCGGCCCGCCCGCAGGCCTTTTTTAGGGGGTGATCTCGCGCCACCGGGCGCCCGGCACGCTGCAGATGGGGCAGCGCTCGGGAGCCTCGTCGAACGCGATGTTGCCGCAGACAGGGCAGAGCAGCACCTTCGCGGCCTCCAGATCCCTGCCGGCCCGAACGGCCTCGACGGCACGCTGGTACAGGCCGGCGTGGACCTCCTCGGCCTTCATCGCGTAGGTGAACGGTGTGATCGCCGCCTTCTGCCCTTCGGCCTCGGCCTCTTCGAGGAACGCCGGGTACATCTCCGTGAACTCGTGGGTCTCGCCCTCGACCGCTACCGCGAGGTTCTCGGCAGTCGACGTCGACGCGCCCATCACCATGAGCATGGTCCGGGCATGGATCGCCTCGGCCTCTGAGGCGGCGCGGAAGAGCCGGCCGACGATCGGGAACCCCTCCTGCGCGGCCTTCTCCGAGAACGAGAGGTACTTCCTGTTCGCCTGGGACTCGCCGGCA